>Ga0247807_10002102_pt1 | contig 11167 bp, 10 predicted proteins | sample UWRJL074202C1_FD_179931 | JGI IMG/M metagenome (GOLD analysis project Ga0247807, IMG submission 179931) | Plant litter microbial communities from Arlington Agricultural Research Station in Wisconsin, United States - UWRJ-L074-202C-1 | ecosystem: Environmental > Terrestrial > Plant litter >...
GAATTCTTCCATACTTTGTTTTGTGCTTACTAAAGTATGAAAAGAAAGTTTAGTTTTTTTTAAATAAGGTTATTGTTTAGTTATTATTCCAAAAATCGAAATAATTGAACCATTGCAAAGGATATTTTTTCAGGATGCTTTCTACGCTGGTTACGTATTCTTTTAGCAATGCTTTTTCGTCACGATGTTTTACGGTTGCTTCGCGGGCGTATAAATGATAATGTAAATTGGGCTCTTTCATTACATAAACAAAAACCACAGGAACTTTTAATCGGGAAGCAATTAAAAAAGGACCGGCAGGAAAGTTGGCTTCTTTACCCAGCATTATTTCAGAAAGCGATTTGGTTCCTTCGAAATAACGATCGCCGGTAAAACAAACCAATTCGTTGTTGGTTAGCGCAGCGTTGATTTCGAAAATATGTGACAAATCTTCTTTAATGATGATAAACTTTACGGTTGGCTTTTGAGCAAGGCTTTCGAGATAGTTTTTAATCGCAGAATGCTCTAAATCTGTAGTAACCAGATTGATGCTAAAATCGATATTGATATCGCCTAAAAAATGTTCTGCAATTTCAAAGTTTCCCACATGTGCGCTTATTAAAACGCCACCTTTTTTTGCTGTCAAAAGATTTTTAAGAACTTCGATTCCGTCAAACTCATAGGTGAATTTGTTTCGCATTCCTGCAGAAATCGAAATTTTGTCAATAATGGTCTGCCCAAAAGTGTAGTAACTTTTGAATACCATTTTTTTTGCCTTGAAATGAGGATATTGGAGTCTTTCTTTAAAATAATAAAAAATAGCTCTATTGCTTTTCTTTAGGAACAAAAAATAATAAGAAGCTACAAAATAAAGTAAAACATAAGCAGCTTTTATACCCGCTTTTTGTATCAAAAATACGAATATTCTATAACCTAAAACTGTGCCTTTTGATTTGCCATCCCATTGACTCATTAAGCAGTTTTGGCTTTTAATTTGGTTTCGATAAGGTCATAGAAATTTTGGAAAGTAACAATTCCGACAAAATCAACTTCAACTAGTTTTACGCCAAAATTTGCTTCAATAGAAACCACTAAGTCAACATAATCTAAGCTGTCAAGTCCAAGTGTATCTTTTAAATTAGCATCTGGTTCAATGTCGTCATTGTCTACTTCAAATTCATCAACCAAAAAACCATTAATTTTTTTTATAATCTCTTCTTTATTCATCGCTTAATTTAAACTTTTTAACCACCAACGCAGAGTTGGTTCCTCCGAACCCGAAAGAATTGGACAAAAATATGTCAAATTTTTTGTTTAAAGTAGTTTTGACCAAATTTAATTTAGATGCATCTTCATCCGGATTCTCTAAATTAATGTTTGGAGCGATAAAATCGTGCTGCATCATTAGGATAGAGTAAATGATTTCGCTGGCTCCGGCCATCCAGCACTCATGTCCGGTCATTGATTTTGTAGAACTAACCGGCGGATTTTTTTCTCCAAAAACTTCAAAAATTGCTTTGGCTTCATTGCCGTCACCAACTGGTGTTGATGTTGCATGGGCGTTGATGTAGCCAATATCTGATGCTTTTAATTTTGCATCGTCGAGTGCACGTTGCATGGCTGTCGCAGGACCTTCGACATTTGGTGTCGAGATGTGTCCTCCGTTTGATGAAAATCCGTAACCGGAAACTTCAGCAATTATAGTTGCACCTCTTGCAATGGCAGATTCGTAGCTTTCTAAAATTAGCGTTGCACCGCCACCGCTAGGGATTAATCCGTCGCGACCTGAATCGAAAGGGCGGGATGCTTTTTCAGGGTCGTTTTCGCGTGATGAAAACACACCTAAACCATCAAAACTGCTCATGGCATATTTGTTAATTTCCTGTGCTCCACCTGTAATTATGATATCCTGAAAACCACTTTTTATTAAAAAATAAGCCAATCCAATAGAGTGTGAACCGCTTGCGCAAGCTGCACTTATGGTAAGATTGATACCGCGGAGTTTAAAAATGGTCGAAAGATTCATCGTCACCGTAGAGTTCATTGATTTGAAGATTGCTCCGGAACCAATTAACGCAGTGTCTTTTTTCTCACGTACAATATCTGTAGCATCAATAATAGCTTTAGAAACGCTGTCATTTCCGTACATGATACCTACTTCACGATCATCAAAAAATGCCTCATGGATGTTGGCATTTTTCAAAGCTTCGATGGTGGCCATGTAAGCATATTCGGTTTCTTCACCAATACTCATACGCTGTCTGCGTGTCAGTAAATTTTTCAAGTCTGGTTTCGGAACCATCCCGGTTAAGGCAGATTGAAAACCAAATTCTTTTCTTTCAGCATCAAACTTAATACCGGATTTTCCGTTGTATAAAGAATCTTTTACTTCTTCTAAAGAAGTTCCGATGCAGGAATAAATTCCCATTCCAGTAATTACAACTCTCTTATTCATCGTCTTTCAAAGTGTATTTTATCCTTAAAGTGTAATTTTTTGCATAGTAGCAAAGCAACAAAGTTTTTTTAATTTATTCTTTACTTTTTTAATCTCGCAAAGGCGCAAAGCCGCTAAGTTTTTTTCTTTTTAAGTCTTTTTTAATAAAACTTTGTGACTTAGCGCCTTTGCGTGCAATTTTCGCCTTTTTTAAAAAACGTAATTATATTAAGAGTATATCCCTCCGTTTATGTTGATAATTTCTCCTGTAATGTAACTTGCTTTTTTTGAAATCAAAAAACTAACTAAGTCCGCTACTTCTTCTGCTTCACCAAAACGGTTTACCGGAATAAGTTTTAGTAGTTCTTTTTCATCTAATTGGCTCGTCATATCTGTTCTGATAAATCCCGGAGCAACAGCATTTACTGTAATATTTCGTTTTGCAACTTCTTGAGCCAAAGCTTTTGTAGCGGCAACAATTGCCCCTTTTGCTGCTGAGTAATTTACTTGTCCTGCAGTTCCTTTTACGCCTGAAACGGAAACCATATTGACAATTCTGCCATATTTATTGCGCAGCATTTTTTGAATTAAAAATTGCGTAACATTAAAAAATCCGTTCAGACTTGTATTTACAACACCGCTCCAGTCTTCGGGCGTCATCCACATAAAAAGACCATCTTTTGTAATTCCGGCATTGTTCACAATTGCTTCAACGATGGCTTCCGGATTCGCATCCTGCCACTTTGTTAAAGTAGTTTGCACCTCTTCAAAATTAGAAACATCAAAGCCTAGAATTTCTCCTGTAGCGCCTAATTTTATAATTTCCTGAAGTGTTTCTTCGGCAGCTGTTTTGTTTGAATGATAATTAATCAAAATATGATAATTGGACTCCACTGCTAATTTTTTACAAATAGCACTTCCAATTCCTCTCGAGCCTCCTGTTACTAATACACACTTCATTTATGTAAGTTTATTTTTTAATGTCAATTTAAAGGTATTACTTTTTTTTGCCTGCCGGTTTTTTTACCGATTTTGTTGCAGGTTTCATCTCTGATTTTGTTTCCGTCTTTGGCTTTTCGGCAGCGACTTCTGTTACAACTCTTTTTTCTGCTTCAGAGAATAGTTCAGCATTTTCGAACCACTGATTTCCTACTACAGTTCCGTCTGGTCTAAGAAAACCCCATTTTCCTTCATTTTTTACTCTGGCAACACCTTCAATAAATCCTTTGTCTTGTTTAAAGAAGAATGCGATGATTCCGTTTGCTGTAATTCCGTATTGGGTTGCAATAACCAGTTTTCCGCTTTCATTAATGAATCCCCAGTTTTTTTCTTTTACCGGAGCCAGTCCGTTTGCACTAAAAACTTCTGCATCGCTATACGTTGGCGGAATAACAAATTCGGCTTTAGGATTGATAAATCCCCATTTAGAACCCACACAAACCGGAGCTAAGTTTTTAGAGAATGCTTTTGCTTTGTCGTAAATAGGCAAAATAGTCCAATTTCCTTTTAAGTCAATGAATCCAATTTTTCCATTTTTTTTGGCATACGTTAAATCCTGATTTTCAAAATCCCATATTTTTTCAGCGCCATCAACCGGAATAAATTTCCCACTGCTCACAAGACCAAACGTTTTGTCTTTTCTTGCCCAGGTTGTATTTTTAAAATAGTTTCCTATTTCATCATAAGCTGGTTCGACCATTTCTTTACCATCAGTATTTATAATTCCCCATTTTTTGTTAAGTTCTACTCGAGCAAAACCATTTTGAAATTCTTTGATCTGATCGTATTTTGGCTCCAAAACAATGGTCATTTTCGTATTGATTAGACCAACTTTTTTATTTTGTCTAATAAAGGCAACGCCGTCATTAAAATCAAATACTTTTTCAGTTGCCGGAGCTTTTTGTACTTCTCCTTTAGTATTAATGTAAACCCACTCTTTATCTTTTTGTACAACTGCAATTCCGCTGTTAAAGTCCTTTGCATCACTAAAAGTTGCCGGAATTACCCAAGTTCCTTTTGTGTCAATAAACCCCCATTTTCCACCATCTTCTACAGCAGCAAGACCGTTAGAAAAACTTTTTGCAGCTTTGTATTGAGGCTCAATTTTAAAGTTTCCATCTTTGGAGATGTATCCAATTTTTGAGTTCTTTTTAACTAATGCCAATTCTTGACTATTAACGAATTGAATGCAGCATACGAATAAAAAAATAACTAGTTTTTTCATAATTTTTAGGTTCAATATTAATAATAAAATAGAGTCTTAACTGTTAATTAGGTAGTCTTTTACTTTTTGTACAAAAGGATACATTACCTGATCTTCTTTGAATTCCGGAATGATGTTTCTAATGTCATCATACCATTTTTTGCTGACAGATGAGATTTTGTCTTTTTGAGCTAAATAATCGATTGCCTGAACGATTGTAATCATTTCGATACTTAATACTTCAAAGGCATTTTCGATAACTTTTGACGTTATTACAGCAGCATTTGTTCCCATACTTACAATGTCCTGATTGTCGTTGTTGTTCGGGATACTGTGTACGTACATTGGGTTAGATAACATTTGGCTTTCGGCTGTTGTTGAGGTTGCTGTAAACTGAACTCCCTGCATTCCGAAATTAAATCCTAATGTTCCTAAATTGACAAATGGAGGAAGAATTTCGTTGATTTTTGAATTCAATAAATAATTCAACTGACGTTCTGCCAACATGGTTAGTTTAGTAATAACGATTTTAAGTTTGTCCATTTCAAGCGAAATATAATCGCCGTGAAAGTTTCCACCATGATAAACGTGTTTGTTTTTTACGTCTATAATTGGGTTGTCGTTTGCAGAGTTAAACTCATCTTCCAGAATAGAAGCTACATTGTTTATAGTTTCTAAAACCGGACCTAAAATTTGTGGTACGCAACGAAGCGAGTAGTATTCCTGAACTTTTTCCTTGAAAATTTCTTCTGTATTTTCTCCCGAATATAAATGATCTTCTCTTTTACGGATCAAAGTACTGTCAGCAAGATTTTGTCTCATTCTTGCCGCTACTTCCTGTTGTCCTTTATGACGTTTGGTTTGATTTAATTCTTCTGAGAAATGATCATCATACGCCTGAACTAATTCGTTTATAGCACAAGAACATTTTAATGACCAATCTAATAATTTATTAGCGTGGTGTACATTAACAACTCCAATTCCGGTCATTACCGATGTTCCGTTGATTAACGCCAAACCTTCTCTGATTTCTACCTGAATTGGTTTTAGACCTTCAATTTCAAAAACTTCCGGAGTTGGTCTTCTGTCTCCTTTATAAAAAACTTCGCCTTCGCCTATTAAAACTAGAGCTAAATGTGATAATTGTACTAAATCTCCGCTGGCACCAACACCACCGTGCTCAAATATAAGCGGTGTAATATCTCTGTTGATTAATTCTGCCATTAAGTGAATTACAGAAGGATGAACACCGGAGTTACCTAATGATAGTGTATTTAAACGCGCAAGGATTGCTGCTTTTGCACAAACAGGGCTTAGTGGTTTTCCTGTCCCTGAAGAGTGGCTGCGAATTAAATTATATTGTAACTGAATCTGATCTGATTCTTTAATTCTATATTGAGCCATTGGCCCAAAGCCAGTATTTACGCCATAAATTACTTTGTTTCCTGAAAATTCTTTTAGGAAATTGAAGCTTTCGTTTACTCGGTTTAAAACAACATCGCTAATGACAACCTTGTTATTTCCAAAGATAATAGACTCAAATTCTGGTAAGCTTAAATATTCATTAATTGTATTCATTAAATCGTTTTTGGATTGTGCTAATTTAATTTTATTTATCAAAATAAATGTAGTTATTTTGATGATGGCAAATGTAAGTTAAATAAATCATAAGATTTCGAATATGACAAAGGAGTTTGTAGATGTTTTAATCATAGGTGCAGGTCCATCCGGATGCGTCTCTGCATCTTATCTTCATAACAATAATGTAAAGATAAAAGTTGTCGAAAAAACAACATTTCCAAGGCTTGTGGTGGGCGAAAGTCTGATTCCTCGAGTGATGGATCATTTTGCCGAAGCGGAACTTTTTGAAAGTCTCGACGCTATGAATTTTGAAAAAAAATTAGGAGCACGCTTTATCAGAGGAGAAGAAATTTGTGTTTTTGATTTCAGTAAAAAGTTTGGAGAAGGCTGGGATTGGACCTGGCAAGTACCAAGAGCTGATTTTGATAACACGATGGCGCAGGAGGTAATCCGCAAAGGAATTGATCTTGAATTTGAATCAGAAGTGGTGGAAGTTTCTTTTGAAGGAAAGAATTCTAAGACGATTATTAAAGATAAAAATGGAGATCTAAAAGAAATTCACGCGAAATTCATCATAGATTCAAGCGGATACGGACGTGTTTTGCCACGCCTTTTAGATCTTGATACTCCATCTAAATTAGATCCGCATTCTTCGATTTTTACACACGTAAAAGATATAAACAGACCAGAAGGCGAGGAGGGAACTCAAATTTCATTTGATATTCTGGAAACCGAAGTTTGGTTGTGGGTGATTCCGTTTTCGAATGGAAATACAAGTTTAGGTGTCGTAGGACCAACAGATTTTATTAATTCGCTTTCAGAAAATAAAGATAATGCCGAAGCACTTCAAAATGCAATTCAGAAGTCGGATTATTATATTAAACGATTTAAAGGAACTGAATTTTTATTTGAGCCGGTAAAACTGGAGAATTATTCAAGAGCGGTAAAAAGAATGTACGGTGATGGTTTTGCACTAACAGGAAACAGTTCTGAGTTTTTAGATCCTGTTTTTTCATCAGGAGTAGCTTTTGCAACCGAATCCGGAATGCTTGCTGCAAAATTATATTTAAAGGAATCTAAAGGAATCGAAGTAGATTGGGAAACGGAATTTACGGCTTACATGAAACGCGGGATTGCTGTTTTTACTACGTATGTAAACGAATGGTACACCGGAAATTTACAAACCTTATTTTTTCACCAGCCTGAAAATCCTGAAGTAAAAGAGAAAATATGCTCGGTGTTAGCGGGATATGTCTGGAACGAAGAGAATCCGTTTGTCAAGAAACACGACAACGTAATTAAGAATATGGCATACATGCTGAATATGCAAAAAGCAGAAAATCAAAGTCCTGAATAAGGGCTTTTTTTGTGGTTAAATTTTAATTAACTAATTTTAAGTTTCCTCTATCAAAGCCTAAGTATCCTATAAAGTTTATCCATTCTCTGTCGGTTTTTTTATAGACAAATAAAACACGATAAAAATCATCATCATCTTTTATAAAGTAATAGTAACAAATATTATTATTTATCCATAAAAAAGTAGTTACAGGACCTAAATTATAAAGGTTTTTTGGTTTCCCAAATAGGAGATTAAGATTATTGTACAACTCATCAGATTCAGACTTTGTAAATAAGTTTATCTGATACATTCTAATAATATTATTTTTTTCATTGTTTATAGCGCCAATTTCTGGATCAACTTTACCATAATGAAACATTAAATTATTTGTACCGAGACTATTTTTATTTGCTAGATTAATTTTATTAAAAACTAATAGCTTTTTTGAATCAAAAACTAATCTTTCATTACCTATTAATGTTAATTCTTCATTCTTTAGTGTATCTCTTTTAGAAAGATTAACTGCTGATAAGATATCCGTTATGTCTTCATTAAAGGTTAAATTATTCAAATCAAAGGGTTTTGATACACTTGAATTTTCCTTTTCTATATTATTTTTAGATTGAGAATTACAGCTTTGTATTAAGATTACAAGAACGGTCAACAAGAATATTTTTTTCATAAATTATTAAATGGCATTAAGTTTTCTACCTTTTCCTTGTTTATTAAAAAAAGAAAATCTAGATAAATTTCTTACCTAGATTTTCTTTAAAGTGTAAAGCTCTGAGATAGTAATTTAAAAAATCTCAAAATCAGAACTTCCTTTGATCATACTAAAACGTATGTCTAAAAGAACTTCTTCATTTGTTTTGGAATTTTCTAAATACAAAGCTGAATTTCTGTTTCGCCTTTTTAAGGTAGCTAATCTATTATTTGCAGAATATTCAATATAAACATCTTTATCAATTGGCATCGCTTTAAAGCCATCTTCGCATTCAGCTATTATACGTGAGATTCTATTTTTAGATTCTTCAGTTGTTAAGTACATTGCGGTCGCATTATTCGCTTCTTTTTTAGAAAGTTGCTGTGCAAAAAGAGTGTAGTTTTTATTATTTAAGGCATTAATGATTTCTTCAGATTTTGTGATTAAAGATTTTTTCACATCAAAATCAACACCTTTTAAGTCAACACCATTTTGCCATGCATTTAATTTATAGGAAACATTCGCTAAGAAAACACTTTTATGTATAACTACAGGGATATTTTTTTGTACAGGAGTAGTTTGCAAGTTTTCAAATTGTTTAACAAATTTGAAATCTCCCGAACTCACATCATATTCTATTACTTTATACCTTACATAGGCTTCTTTATGAAGTTCTGTAGTTCCTGATAAGGGCAACATTCTAATTTCTATATTTTGCTCACCTTTTTCTAATATCCCACTATTAATAGGAATATCCATTGTAGCCTGACCCTCTACATTAAGAGAAAAAACGCAAACGTCATTTATTAGTACTTCAAAATAACACATTAAAGCACTGGAATCTAATTCATAATATATTTGACTCATTTTATAAAAATTATTATTCTTAATTTTTCTTACTATGTGTACCCTTAAAGCTTTCAAGAATCGTAAGCCATTTCAAATCTTTAGAATTTTGTACTCTTGTTCCTTGTTTTACAATAGTAAGTTCTGTCTCTAAATATTTTTTGCTGTCTCTAGTGTTTGCTGAATTTTGGACTAATAGTACCCATTGATTAGACTCTTTTACCTCCCAAACTAATGCAATTCCATTTTTTAATCCAGTACCTCTTTCTTCACCTTTACCTAATTTCTTTTTTAAATAATTAAGTAGAGCTTTACTTTCATTGTCATTTGTTATAGATATAGTAAAACCTAAATATTTATTTTGATTAAAATTGTCTACATGGACATAAATTTCATTGTATGCATCATCATAACCATTTGGTACTGTATATTTAGAAAAAGAAACATCACCAAACTTAAAATTATCCAATGCATTAGTTCTGTAAGAAGGGAGCAAATAGCTACCATTTTCATCTTTTTCTACCTCTTTAATTTTTTTAATTTGTTCCGGAATTGGTGCATCAAATTTTAGTGCTTGTAAATCTGTTTGTGAATTGCAAGAGATGAAAGTTGTGCATAGTAATACTAGGATATGTAATTTTTTCATTTTTATTTATTTTATTATTAGTTGTTTTTTATTAATGGAATATTAGCACTTATCTGGAATAATTCTTCTAATTCTTTTATAACATCAAATGGCGGTATAAATCCTATAAATTCACCTTCAGCAAATGTATGTTTACCTTCCTTTTTTTCATCAATTTTATATCCATCCTTGGCTATTTTTACTGCTAGACTAGCACTTACCTGAATAATATATTTGATATCTAAGCCATCAAAACCTAGTTTAGGCCTGTAATATAATCCTTTTTCATCATAAATTATTCCGTGTCCAAAAGTAATAGAAGCGCTTGCTGTTCCTGAAGCTTCAAAATAAGCTTGTGCTTTAACAATAACAATAACGGCTTCCCCTTTTATTTTTACTCCTACCTTAAGCTCTAGTTTTAATTTATTTTCAGAAGCTAATTTAAAGTCAGAATCTTTAGCTTTACCAGCAGTATTAAATTTAAATTCGGATGTCATACTTATTGTGCCGGTAATTATTAAATCCATATAAATGTCAACACTCGTTTTAACTCCGACTTTGTCGTTGCCTATGTTGATACCTTTTTTTAATTTACTTTGTATTTTTTTATATAGTTCTAAGGCTTGGGGTCCTGCTGTTCCAAAGCTGACAATTTCACCGGCAACAAAAACTGCTGCCCCTAATAAATCTATAGTAACTTCTAAACCAATTAAGGGTGATGCTTTTAGTGTTAGTTTAACATCAGTTCCTAGGATTAATTTGTTGTCTTTAGGATGGCTTAAATACCATTCTCCAGTAAATGATAAGTTAGGTGGTTTTACAACAAAACTCAAAGGAAGTCCTTTGGGTGAGATAGATGTAACAGCTCCTTTTGTTTTATTCGTTACTGCATCAGATAATGCACCTACAGAACTAAAAATATCGTATAGTTTTTTAATTTTAGTTTCGTATTGTTTTTTTAACTCTTTAGTTTGTTTATCGTTGTTCCATTTTGCTTTGAAACTAAAACCAACTGAAGCTTCTTTTTGTTTCCATCTTCTTTCAGCACCAATTTTTCCTGCTTTGCTTTGTAATTCTTTTAACTTATAATCAGATTGAGCTGTCCATTTTACACTTAAATCATTGGTTAAATTTAAAAAAAACTCAAGAGACCATTTTATATCTGGATAAGCTTTGATTTGTACTGTACTATTAGATTCATTAGAAAAATAACGGCAAGAATGAGCATGAATAAAATAACTACTTGAAGAATCTATACTTTTTTCACTATTTCCAATTTTACTTAAATTATATCGTGGCCAGATGTATTGTAAAGGGGCTGGGTCTGATGCAGCTAATTCTGATCTTATAGGAAAGACTAATTTATTAGCAACCTCGTCCATCGTTTTGTAGTTTGGAGAGATTACTTTTATGTTTTTCTTATGTTTAAACTGTTTAAGACAAGCTGTATTTTGATA
>Ga0247807_10002103_pt1 | contig 11166 bp, 4 predicted proteins | sample UWRJL074202C1_FD_179931 | JGI IMG/M metagenome (GOLD analysis project Ga0247807, IMG submission 179931) | Plant litter microbial communities from Arlington Agricultural Research Station in Wisconsin, United States - UWRJ-L074-202C-1 | ecosystem: Environmental > Terrestrial > Plant litter >...
GACAGAGAAGCGTCATGGCATCCAGGTTAAATATAGCATATCCATAAGGTTTAGTACGGGACATTTCCAGTGGGAAACTTCCGTCAGCAGCCATTTGATTAGGTAAAAGAACAGTTTTATATCTAACCCTCATTGAATCGAGCATTGGCTGGTCATTGCATAATTTCGCGAAAGAAGCGACCTGGATTGCCCAGCAGGTTGCATGATTATTTTTAACCATTTTCTCCTGAATACCAGGTTTACTGGTATTTAACCAATTTGTATAGGCTGCAAACCATGATTTGATCGCACTGGCCGTTTGAGGATCAAAGACACCTGCTTTTTCCATTACAATCATACCCTGTGCAACCTCCATTAAATGGATAGTATCAATAATACCATAATTACGCCCTGTGAATTTACCTTTAACTGCCTGTGCAAAATTCAGATTAGGGTTCATTAAAGTTTCAGGATTTACAAACCATGCTTTTAAATGAATAAGAGCTTGTTTAACATATTTCTTATCTCCTGTTAATTGATAAGCTGAGCTTAAAGCACCTATTATTTTACTCAGACGGATCATAACCCTGCGGTGCTCTACAAAATTTCCGGGATTGGTTAATCCATCTCTATTGATATAAGGACCATCAGGGTCTTTAGGATCCGGCCAGAAATAATCAGCTTCAGAAAAAAAATCATGTTTTCCCCCGGCGCTTCTTGTTGACGAAGCTGCAGTTATTGTAACAGGCTGCTCTGCCATTGCCCAGGCTGCTTCTGCCAGGATTTGTTTCCGCAGTAAAATTGCTGCCGCCTTCTCTATTCCCTCTTTTCCAAATGATCTGGATACAATTAATGTATCCGGATCAGCAGAAATATAAGCAGTAGCATAGTTAGCATGGCTGTCAGCAGTAAATACCACCGGATTTATATAAATAACAGCAGCCGATAAGACAGAAAATATTATATTCATAACTCAATAATTAAATCAACTGGTTTAAAATTTAATCTTAAAGATTTGTAAAAGCTACAGGCATGCCATCAGACTGCACAGCGATTACACTTTTTCCTTTATTCAATTTCACTCTGATTACAGCACGCCCATTATAAGCCTGTACTTTTCTTGACCCCGATGAAGTCCCTAAGTTGTCCATTAGTTTGCCAGCTCCGGCTAATGAAAAATTAATCCAGTTCATCGCATCCAGACATTGTACGTTTTGACCATCATAAAGCTTAACCTCTACAGTAGCTAAATCTTCCTGCTCATCAATCTTTTTTAAAGTCAGTTTTACAGGTTTCGTCCATTTTTCTGTTTGATAGTTAAATTTAATCTCGTCCTTCACCGTTACCTTACCTTTTTTAGCAACTACAGTAACAACATTTTCTCCTTTAACAAAAGGAAGATTCCAGCGCAATCCGGCCGCAGGAAAATCCTGACTATTTCTTTTTTTAACACCAAAACTTTTGCCGTTCAAAAACATTTCGGCATCAGTACAATTCGCATAAACCTTTACCATTTTTTCTTCCCCCTGCTCTCCCCATCTAACCGGCCAGCTGTGCCCGTAAATATGTACCATAGGTTTGTCTGTCCAATACGACTGGAAAACATAATAAGACTCTTTTTTTGCCAGATCTCTTTCCACTACACCTTTCTGGTTCATATAGGGAACTGGATTATCAGGTCTTACCGGTGTAGAAAAATCTTTAAATGGCCAGTAGGCTGTTCCGCTTAACCATGGCATAGTTTCCTGTTCTTTCAAATGCCAGTCTACCAGGTTCACCAGGTAAGATTCACTCCAGTCACCATCTTTAGAAATCCTCGCTGCCCCGCCAAATAAAGAAGCATCACCAGCACGTTCATCAGCACCAAGACCTGTTTTAATCTGACTTAATGCCTTATCAGGATTTTCAGAATGACGCATGGCATGGCTGTCGCCTCCCCATTCAACATGGATAAAGCGTTTCACCTTTTTGAGCTCCTCTTCAGTAACACGCTTATAATCCGTATAATTACCACGATACCAGCCAGCCCATATGGAGGGTGAATATAAATCTACAATGTCACTGCAAAAGTCACATCGCCTGATGGCAGTTAAACGCGAAATATCAAGTTTATGAGACAGCTCATGCAGCTCTTTCATAAATCCCCTGATTTTTTGTTTATCAAATTCAGGGAAGTCACCCGGCCAGTCATTTTCATTTCCCATCCCCCAGATAATAACTGAAGCATGATTGTAATGCTGTTCAATCATATTGGTAAGCATTCTGCGGGCCTGTTCTTGGTAAACATCACCGCCTAAACCGCCACGGCACCACGGAATCTCTTCCCAAACCATAATTCCCAGGCTATCACACAGGTTCAGCACAATACGGGACTGCTGATAATGTGCCAGACGGATAAAATTAACCCCCATCTCTTTCATCAGGATCATTTCTTCGCGGATCGTATTTTCTGTCATGGCAGCTGCCACACCTGCATGATCCTCATGTCTGTGAGTACCCTTCAATAGCAAACGTTTTCCGTTAAGCATAAAAGGACCTTTTTCTATGAATTCAAAATTCCTGAAACCTATTTTTTCTGTTCCTTTAGCCACCCCTGCAGATGACTGGATTTCATATTGCACAGTATATAACAAGGGCTGATCTGCCGACCATAAGACGGGTTTCTTTACCTGAAGATCCCACAGTTCAATATCATTTGATAAACCATTAACTTTCTTTTCAGTTTTCGCGACTACCTTACCAGCCGGATCAACCAGCTTCAGTAATACAGTAGCCTCAGTTATGGCCAAAGGATTGTAAAACCTGGCTTTAACGCTTAATTTCCCCGATTTTCCTGCAGCATCTACTTCTGCTTTAGCAAAAAGTTTATCTACTGAAAGCTGAGGTGCATAGACCAGGTTCAGATAACGGTAAATACCACCATAAATATTAAAATCTGAAAGATCTGAAGGGATCATTTCCAGATCTCTTGAATTATCTGTACGAATAGAAACCGGTATCTTTCCCTTAAATTGTTTACTGTAAGCCTCTGTCTTTTTGAAGGCATTTACTGCTGCTGTAATATCAACCGTCCATTCATCATAACCACCAGTATGCGATCCAACTTTAGTGGTATATACATAAACATCCGTTTTCTGTCCTGCCCCTTCAAAATGTAATAAAGTGCGCCCGTTCTGATACGGATTAACTACATCCACAGTAGTCCGGTACCATGATGGGCCCTGATAATAATTTATATCAGGATCAACCGCATCTGTAGCATTTACACAGTGTGGTAAATTAACAGCTTCCCAAAGCGGCACACTTTCTGGATTTCCCTTCCCAACAGGACGGACAGCCTCCCAGATTCCGCCTAAATCCTGTTTTAAAAATTCCCAGTTATGGTTTAAACGTTTAGATTCCTGTGCCTTCACCGGGCTTAACCGCAGCAGAGATCCAAGAAAAACTAACACACATAAATATTTGATCATCATTAATAAATTTTTCTAAGCTGTAAAGCATTTAATACCGGTAATCCTTTTATTATCGTAAAATCTAAACTGATTCCCTTTCCATCCTGCACAATAACCCTTGTCTTTTTCTTCACCGCAGTTGTATATCCATAATCCACAGCAAGGTTCAGATTTTCCAGGAAAGCCTCATCGTTTATAGCTATATTAAAGATGCGTTGCTTAACATCCTCCTTTTGATGATTATTATCTAAATTATAAGCTAAAGCTTCTTTAGTTGCCCCACCGGTCAGCTCTGCAAAATGAAGAGTAAGTTCATATACTCCGTCAGGTACATCCAGTTTGAACTGTTTGATACCTTCCTGCTGAGTTTGATAAACAGGATCGTTATCAGTTTCCAGAATATTCTTATCACTTCCATAAGACATCCTGTTATTTGTACCCTTAAATGCTTCACCACCAATGTACCCCCATCCGCCTTTTCGGTAAGGCTGATCCGGCATCCAGATCTGGTGTTCTGTTTCATCTGTATAAAACCGTTTTGCCCCTAATAAGATATTCATATCCTTAAAAGGAATATCAGGATCAGCAAAATTGAATGGCTGCAATTTAAAATCTACTTCCAGTTCATCACTGTTATTTCCGGCTGTTACTTTTAATTTATTCAATCCTCCGGCAAATGGAACCTGCCACGTGCAGACATGGTCTACCGCATCTTTAAGTCCTAAACTTTTACCATTTAAAAAAAACTCTGCTGTTTTGAGATTTGTAGTCACCTGAACAGGCTGTGTAGCAAACATTTTTGCAGAATCGGCTATCCCGGTCCTGATTGTCCAGCTGGCTGAAGCTATTTTAAGAAAAGGTCTTTTCAATAAGTAAGCCTGGTAAAGCAAATAGATATCTTTTACCTCCCGGCCCAAAGTCAGTAAACCTTTATTGTTAATATGAGGCATGGTTTCTTCGCGGGTCTCAGAATTAAAATCTGCCAGGTTCCATACCATAGCCCCGCTTACAAATGGTTTACTGATAATATCATTTAAATAAACCTGGTTAAATCTGATAGCATATTCTATACTCTTATCAAATCTGACCGGTAAAAATGAACGGATACGCGGATCAGCATCTGCTCCATATTCAGTAACAAGCATTGGTTTATCTGCCAATTCTTTATGATGACGATCTAAAAACTTCCCAAAGTCATCGATATTACCTGAATACCAGCCAGCATACAGATTCCATCCTACTATCATTGGTATTTTAGTTAAACCTGTTTTATGGTAACTATCAAAAGAACCGTGGTTTGCTATCATGGTATACCTTGACGGATCTTCTTTGCGCGTTAAGCTATCCAGCGTCTGTGCAAGTTCAGCAATATGTTTAAAATAAACTGCTTGCCTGGCTTTATCCGCTGTAAACTTCGGACGCAGTAAAATCTCATTCATATAAGCCCAGATCACTACACTCGGATGATTAAAATTTTGCCTGATCATCTCGATCTGCATGTTTTTACAGTTCTCTGTAAAAGCAGCTGATTCTGTAATTGTATTCACTACCGGAATTTCGACAGAGGCAAGAATGCCCAGGCGGTCACAAGCTTCTAAAATCTGCGGGTCCTGCGGATAGTGCGAAACCCTTAGAAAATTACCGCCCATTTTTTTAAGCAGTTCTACATCTCTGATCTGTAAAGCGTCAGGTACAGCATTTCCCATGCTTTTATAGTCCTGATGACGGCTTGCTCCTATTAACTTTAAGGATTCACCATTTAAGAAAAACCCTTTTTCTGCATTAAATTCAAACCATCTGAAGCCTAATGGATTTGAAACCTGATCCAGTACATTTTTAGTTCTGACATCAATAATCCGGGTAATAACCCGGTATAGATAAGGATTTTCAGGAGACCAGAGCTTAGGGTTCCTAACCTGCTTTATATCTTGTATAAAGGTTTTGCTTTGATGAGCATATACTGTCAAAGTAGCTGAATTTTCAGCAATGACTAATCCATCAGCATCTGTTAAATTGGTATGCACCTGAATCTTAATCCCTTTAGCCGAAGCATTTTCAATTAAGCTCTTCACCTTTACACTGGCAGTTTCTTTAGAAACATGTGGCGTAGTCAGATAAACACCAGAAGTACTGCCATGATCATTTTTCGAGAAGTGAACCGGTTCTGTGATCAGCAGATCAATATTTCTGTAAATACCTCCGAAAAAAGTAAAATCAGCAGTTAACGGGGCAATGTCTTCATTAAACCGATTCGTTACTTTTACTTGTACTTCATCATTCTGATAATTCAGAAAACGGCTTACAGGCACAACAAATTTTGTATAACCCCCAATATGGCTTCCTGCAAGTTTTCCATTCACATAAACTTCAGCTTCCTGATTTACACCGTTAAAGACCAGGAAAACTTCTTTATTTTTGGCGTTAGCATCAAGTTTAAGTTTTCTTTTGTACCAGCCGGTACCCCGGTAATAACCGGGTTCATCGTCCATGACATCCTCAGCATTCCATGTATGCGGAATACTGAGGCTTTGCCAGCTTAAATTTGAAGACGGGGCCTGACCCGCAAGCTGGTCTTTACTAAATTTCCACTGCTCATTTAAACTGATTAGTTTAGCTGATTTATTTTGTGCATAGCTATGGGAGGCTCCAAATAAAAAGCAAAGTATCCATAGTGATAAGAAGTGCCGGCAAGTATATTTCAAAATTCAGGGTTTAATTATATTTATTTTATTTCCAAAAAGCGTATATAAGCTTGTGAAAAGGTTCCTACAGTATATTTTTCAGTTGTATTTTTTATCAGATCAATCTCTATTTTCCTTGTTCCGGGGACAGTATTGTTCAGGACCTTAATATAGATAGTATCTGTCAATTGTCTGGCCTGCGGGAAATGAAGTGAATATATAGCATTAACAGCTGTAATTGTATTTCCATTTTTATCAGCAACAGCAAAATCCTGTCCCGCAACTGCAGGATTTGTAATTCCTGTACTCACAAAAGTGTAAGAGACTGCTGCATCATAATCACGCACAAAGGCCGAGTTAAACTGTACCGGAAACTTCACTAATCTGGTTTGAGTACGCAGCACTGATTCGGTTCCGGTATTATTCCATGGCAGGAACCCGGCGTAATAATAATTTTCATATTCGGACAGCCCTTTCTTAGTCTGATCATCATCCTTTTTGCAGGCAGCAAAAACAATTGCGGCAAATGCAAAAACGGTTAAATATATAAATGCTTTTTTCATTTTTTCAAATATTATTTCAGGCCGGATTTTGTAATATCCAGCCTGAGTTTTGTGTTTAATTCCAGCCTGGATTTTGTACAACATTATTTCCGCTCAGTGATATTTCCTGTAACGGAACAGGATATAAATAATCTCTGGCCGGATTAAAAGTTCTTTTAATTGCATCTTCTACCACTAAAATCCTGTCAGTATTAAGATTTAATGAAGCCGCCGTTGTTCCCACCCATTCTGTAACATTATATTTAGCACCAAGCAGTGCTTTTGGCAATACTGTTTCTGCAATTTTCCAGCGCAATAAATCAGTATAGCGGAAGCCTTCCAGTGCAAGCTCTACTGTCCTTTCTCTCCTGATTTCCTCACGCATGCTCAGGTTATTTGCCAGGACAAATGCATTGGTTAATTTAACTGGCATACCTGCTCTTGTTCTTAAAGCATTCACTGTTAAGTTTAAATCGCCATCGCTGATTGCTCCATCAAGTTCATATTTTGCTTCTGCAAAGATTAATAACACTTCGGCATAGCGAATAAGCGGCTTATGGACAGTCGCATTATTATTAGTTGTCCAATCGGTGGTATTAAATCCTTTTTTACCAGCAAAAGCAGATCTTGTACCTAAAGATGTACCTGGTACCCAGGCTCTTTGATAGGATTGTTCACCGCTCCTGTAAACTAAAGTGGTAATTCTTGGATCTCTGTTATCTAAAACTGTATTGTAACTTGCTTCATCTTTCTCATTTACAAAAAATGCAGATTTAGTTGCAGAAGGTGTGTTATCTGTATTATACGCAGGTAAACCATCTTTATATAAGAACATCCGGATTAAATTACGTGTAGGTGCAATTCTTCCATTTTCAAGGTCACGTGAAGTATTATGTGTTACACCCAATGCAGCAGTCAGACCATAAATTTTCACAAAAACATTCTCCGTATTTCCAGCCCCCTCACCATCATGTGTAAACATTCCCTGGTAATTGGCAAATAAAGTATGTCCCTGCCCCATTACTAAAGTTGCAGCCTGTACAGCAAGCTGAAGATTTTGCTGATAATCAGGTGTATTAAAAAACTTACCCCTTGTACCTTCATCCAATGCAACTCTTGCTTTTAATGCCCATGCCGCACTTTTGGTAACCCTGCCATACTGGGCAGCCGGAAGCGCCGCTCTTGTTGGTAGCCAAAGTGCTGCGTAATCAAGATCATCATAAATTGACTGCACTACTTTTGCCCGTTCAGTGCGTGGCATATTTAATTCCGGCGATTCAATCGTCAGCGTTTTCAGCAGTAAAGGTACATCCCCGTATTTCTGAACTAATGCAGCATAAGCATAGGCCCTGAAAAAGCGGGCTTCAGCAAAATATCTGTTTTTAACCGCATCAGTTACCTTAGCCCTACCTGCTTTTTCAAGGATGTTATTAGCCGTAAAAATCTGCTGATAGGGAACTTTCCAGTCATCACTTGTACCAGAAACGCCACGATTACCATTACTGATTACATTTAAGCCACCCTGATTCACATTATCGTCTCCCCGGTTATCAATAGTATAGCCAATCAGCTGTTCATACATTCTGTTTGCAGCATTCATTAGATCAGTTTCAGTATTCCAGAATTGATCATCTGTAAAAGAAGTCTCTGGCAATCTGTCCAGCTTTTTACAGCCCAGGTTAACTAAAGTAACCATCAGAACAGAGATGAGAAGTATATTATATTGTTTCATTACTGTAAGTTTTATAAAGTGATATTCAATCCAAATGATACTGAACGGTAAAAAGGATAAGTTGAAGCATTAACATTACTATCATTACCACCTAACTCCGGATCAAATACACTTAGCACCTTAGTTTTTTCAAATAAATCCTGTCCGGAGAAATACAGTTTAAGGTTCTGAATATATTTCCTGTTAACTTTGAAAGTATAACCAAGCTGAACAGTTTTCAGACGGATATAATTTCCATTCTGAACCCATTTATCTGATGGTCTGAAATTATGCGCGCTTGTCTGATACATCCGCGGGAAAAACGCATCCGGATTATCCGGTGTCCAGTGATCCTGATGTATAGTCCATGGCATATTTGAAGTTCCGAGAATTGGTGATAATGTATTTTCTTCAATCAGGAATGAACGTTTAAGCACTCCCTGAAAAAATACAGAGAAGTCAAATCCTTTCCATGCTGCACCTAAATCCACTCCGAAAGTGTATCTCGGATTAGTATTACCCAGATAAACTAAATCTCCGGGTTTATCAGGTGTGCCTCCTCCTGCATCGATAACACCGCTGCCATCTAAATCCTTATACCTTACATCACCAGGCCCGGGACTGGCAAAAAACGGATACCTGACTTTAGCTTTATAAGCATCGGCTTCGGCCTGATTCTGGAAATAACCATCAGTTTTATATCCCCAGATACTGTTTAAAGGATATCCCTGTAAAAGACCAACCCTGCCACCTGAACCTATAGAGTTCTTACCATCATATTTAGTTAGCTTGTTCTGATTATCAGCAATGCTGAAACCAATATGATAGTCACCATCTTTAAATACATCTCTCCATTTAATGTCCAGTTCCGAACCCCAGCTTTTTAATTCACCCACGTTGCTGCTTGGAATACCTACACCAATAAGGCTTGGCAGGTTTAAGGTAGCTAACATGTTTTTATTATACTTTTGATAGTATTCAGCTGTAATCGTTAACCTGTTTTTAAATAAGCTGGCATCAATACCAATGTTACTTGATTCTACTGTCTCCCATGTTTTATTTCTGGATGCCAAATCTTTTTGAAATAAATACTGAGCTTTTGTACCATTAAAAACTACGTTTGGCTGATCGGTAATTGTCAGACCGCTGGTGATTAAAGAGATATAATCATACAAACCTAATACAGAACCATTTCCCTGTTGCCCCCAGGATCCGCGTATTTTTAAATTATCTACGAAAGAGATATTATTTTTGAAGAATGGCTCTTCACTGATCCGCCATCCACCAGAAAATGCAGGGAATATCTGAAAACGGTTATCCCGGGCTAAACGGGAACTGCCGTCACGTCTTAAAACCGCTTCGAACAAATATTTTCCATCATAATTATAATTGAATCTGCCAAAAAGGGAGCCAATTGCCCATGTTTCTATCTTATCACTATTTGTTTTAGTAGCGGGATCACCAAAATTCAGACTGAAGAAATCATTACTTACCATACTGGTTGCACTTGCCGAAGTCTCATCCTTACGGTATTGTTCAAAAGAAGCACCACCTAATAATGTGAAATTATGTTTATCAGCAAGCTGAAGATCGTATGTAAACTGTCCGGTAAGATTGTCCTGATAACCTTTATTCTTTGTCAGATCGAGCTGGTTAGGTGTATTGATAGAGTTTCTGATCGTATTTGTGCTCTTGCCATACCAGATTAATGTTCTTTTCTCTGATCTTAAATTATACATATCCTGATTTCTGGAGGCAGATACATCAAAAGCTAAACCTTTAACCAAATTTTTAATATTCAAACTGATTTTTCCGGTGAAACTCTCATAACTGGTCGTTTTAATACCTGCATTGTTCTCAATATCTATAGGGTTCAATTGCAAATCACCATTATATTTCTGACCAGTTACATCTTCAGCAGGCGTAAAAACAGGTTGTCTTGTACGGATACGATAAAGTAAATCAATGATATTACCTGAATCGTAAGAATTTTCATGGACTGTTGAATTTACGTAACCAGCTATCAGACCTATACTTAAATACTTATTTACCTGAGAGTTTACTGATAAGCGTAAGTTTTTCCGTGAATTATCATCAGGGCCATAACGTAAAACACCATCACGTTTATAGAGAGATCCGGATAACAGATAATTCAGTTCTTGTTTTCCGCCGCCAATAGACAAGGCATAATTTTGAGAGGCATTTACTTTATTCATCCCCTCTTTAATCCAGTCTGTATTACCATAATAATCCCAGCGGTCTGCAGTTAAGCTTGGTCTGTAATTAAAGTTTGGATTTTTAAGCCACTCAACCTGTTCATCCGTAAACTCCCTGGCTCCTGTTGCATTAAACCTCGCTTCATCAATAAGCGCCTGTTCATCCCATGAGTTTAATCGTTTTGGTTGTCTGGCAGTGATATTTAAGCTGTAGTTGTTACTGAAATTAATTCTCGTTTTACCACTTGTCGATTTTTTGGTCGTCACCAAAACTACTCCGCCAGCTGCTCTTGCCCCATATATAGAAGCTGCGGCGGCATCTTTCAAGACTGAGATATTCTCAATATCATCAGGATTTACCAGTGCAAGATCCATTTCTACTCCATCTACCAGTACCAGGGCTTTGGTATCATTGGCAGATGAAAAGCCACGGATACGCAAACCATAATTTTCAGCTCCCGGTTTCCCGCTATTCCTGGTTATAGTTACACCAGGTGAGATTCCCTGAAGTGCAGCAATTGCATTTGGGACAGGTCTGTTTGTCAGCACATCTCCACTAATCTGAGCCACAGAACCAGTCAGATT
>Ga0247807_10002106_pt1 | contig 11145 bp, 10 predicted proteins | sample UWRJL074202C1_FD_179931 | JGI IMG/M metagenome (GOLD analysis project Ga0247807, IMG submission 179931) | Plant litter microbial communities from Arlington Agricultural Research Station in Wisconsin, United States - UWRJ-L074-202C-1 | ecosystem: Environmental > Terrestrial > Plant litter >...
CCGACTGCGCCAGTCTGGGACGACCGCCACAGCGCGCGTTGGCGCATTCGTCCCGAAACGGCGCACGAGCGGCCGCCGCCGGGCCGGCGAACCCTGTGCTACTGTGTACGAAGCCAAAGACCGCAGGTTGTCTTGCGCCCTCACGGGTGCGATTCCATAAATCCAGCGCAGGTGTTCGAAGTTTCCCCGCAAGGGTTCAAAGCTCCGCGCAACTGCGTGGGGCTTTTTTAGTTTTATACCCGCGTCTCCTTGGCTAATGACAATCATCAATTAAGGAGAGCCATGGCGAACAAGGAAGCATCGGTTGCCGAGCTTACGGACAAGTTCCGTAACTCGAACGACGTTCTGCTCACCGAGTACCGCGGTCTCACTGTTGCTCAGCTCAAGACGCTGCGCAAGTCACTCAGTGCAGATGCAACGTACGCCGTGGTGAAGAACACGCTGACCAAGATTTCGGCCAACGCGGCAGGTATCACTTCGTTTGACGACGAACTGACCGGCCCGTCCGCAATCGCTTTCGTACACGGCGACACCGTCGCCGTTGCGAAGATTCTGCGCGACTTTGCCAAGGCAAACCCGCTGCTCGTTGTGAAGAGCGGTTACCTCGACGGTAACGCCCTCACCGCGGAAGAAGTAGCGAAGCTCGCCGACCTCGAATCCCGTGAAGTGCTGCTTGCCAAGATGGCCGGCGCAATCAAGGCTTCGCTGTTCGGTGCGGCATATCTCTTCAACGCTCCGCTCTCGAAGGCCGTTCGCACGGTCGAGGCGCTGCGTGAGAAGCAGGAGTCCGCGAACTAGGCATTGCCTGACCCGCGGTTTGTAGAAGTAAGAAACACACAAGGAGAAAATCATGGCAAAGCTGTCAAGCGAAGAGCTCATCGAAGCCTTCAAGGAACTGACCCTCATTGAGCTCAGCGACTTCGTCAAGAAGTTCGAAGAGGTCTTCGAAGTAACCGCCGCTGCTCCCGTCGCGGTTGCCGCTGCCGGTGGCGCTGCTGCCGCTGTCGAAGAGGTTGAGGAGAAGGATTCCTTCGACGTCATCCTCGAGTCGGCCGGCGAGAAGAAGATCCAGGTCATCAAGGAGGTTCGCGCGCTCACCAGCCTCGGACTCGGCGAGGCCAAGGCTGTCGTAGACGGCGCCCCCGGCGCAGTCCTCGAGGGTGTCAACAAGGAGACCGCCGAGAAGGCAAAGGCTCAGCTCGAAGAAGCTGGCGCCACCGTCACGCTCAAGTAGTCCCGTCCCCGCTAGGGGACTTCCACAAAGGCATCGCTTCTTCGGAAGCGGTGCCTTTGTGCGTTTAACCCGCCGTGAGACGTTAGCGGGCATGGGAGCGCTACCACGCTTGTCCACAACGAGTTGTGACGGATTCTCTCAAGCGCTTGCATACCCCCTTCGAGTGCCATACGTTGTCTGTGGAACCGTTCTCAACGGAACCGCCCTTGCATCACCTTTTGACGCCCTGCGCAGAGACGCGCGGGGCGAATTCATCTCAATGAGGAGGAAAAATGAGTTCCGCTTTCAAGCGCCGTCTACTCATACCGATCGCTACAGCAGGCGTCATCGGTCTCGCGCTCGCCGGCTGTACCGGCGACACCGAGCAGTCCGCAGAAGACATCGACTGCTCGGAGTACGAGCAGTACGGCACGTTCGACGGCGACGAGGTGACGATCTCCGGCACCATCGTCGAGACCGAGGCCGACCGTCTCATCGCCTCGTGGTCGGACTTCGCCACCTGCACCGACATCTCGATCGACTACCAGGGCAGCCGCGACTTCGAGGGCAACATCGCCCAGCTCGCCGAGGGTGGCAACGCTCCCGACATCGGAATCGTGCCGCAGCCCGGTCTCGTCTCGCTTCTCGCCGAGAACGGCTACCTCCAGCCGGCTCCCGCCGAGGTCGAAGCGAACACCGACGAGTTCTGGTCGCCCGACTGGAAGGCCTACAGCACCTTCGACGGCGTCTTCTACGGCGCCCCCATGCTCGCGAGCGTCAAGGGGTACATCTGGTACTCGCCCGCCGAGTTCGAGGAGAAGGGCTACGAGACGCCCACGACCCTCGACGAGCTCATGGAGCTGACCGAGACCATCGCCGCCGAGGGAGACCACCTCCCCTGGTGCGCCGGTATGGAGTCCGGTGACGCCACCGGTTGGCCCGGAACCGACTGGATCGAAGACTTCGTGCTGCGCCAGTCGGGCCCCGACGTCTACGACCAGTGGGTCACCCACGAGATCCCGTTCAACGACACGGCCATCGTCGAGGCGTTCGACGCCGCAGGCGACATCCTGAAGAACACCGAGTACATCGACACCGAGTCGCTCATCTCGACCCCGTTCCAGGAGGGTGGCCTTCCCATCCTCGACGGACAGTGCTCGCTGCACCACCAGGCCTCGTTCTACGAGGTCAACTGGGGTGAAGGAGTCGAGGTGTCGCCCGAGGGCGACGTCTACGCGTTCCTGATGCCGCCCGCAGAGGCAGAAGACCCGCTCGCCGTCACCGGCGGTGGCGAGACCGTCGTCGCGTTCGAGACCAGCGACGCCATCACAGCTGTGCTCACGCACATGTCGAGCGACACGTTCGCGAACCTGCGTGTCGAGCAGGGCGGAACGGTCAGCGCCAACACGGGCGTCGACCCGTCGCTCGCGTCGAGCCCGCTGCTCGAAGACACCATCGAGATCCTCCAGGACCCCGACGCCACCTTCCGCTATGACGGTTCCGACCTCATGCCGGGCGCCGTCGGTTCCAACTCGTTCTGGAAGGGCATCGTCGGCTGGTTGAGCGGCGACAGCACGCAGCAGACTGTCGACACCATCGAGAGCAGCTGGCCTCAGTAACACCATCGCTGCCGACTGTGGGGCGGGGCCTTCTGGCCCCGCCCCACACTCGCAGTTCAGCACCCCTGCGAACCAGCAATACCCCTCAATCAGCGTCGAATGAAAGGTAGAGGCACCCCATGACCACAGCGGATCTCATCGGTAAGATCCTGCAGGTCGCCGGAGGGCTCGCGATTTTCGCCGCCGTCGTCGGCCTCGTTCTGTTCCTCGTCGACAAGGCGCCCAAGCGCCAGCGCGACTACGTTGTGCTGGCGGCCTTCGTCGGCCCGGCACTCGTCCTCCTCTTCGGCGGGCTCATCTACCCGGCGATCCGCACGACCGCCCTCGCCTTCTTCAGCCGCACGGGCGACCCGGTCGGGTTCGAGAACTTCATCTGGGCGTTCACCCAGCCCGACGCCGTGCGCACCTTGGTGAACACCGTCATCTGGGTCATCCTGGTGCCCACCATCTCCACCATCGCCGGCCTCGCCTACGCGGTGTTCATCGACAAGTCACGCGGCGAGAAGTTCTTCAAAGCGCTCGTCTTTATGCCGATGGCCATCTCGTTCGTCGGCGCCGGAATCATCTGGAAGTTCGTCTACGACTACAAGTCGCAGGGACGCGAGCAGATCGGTGTGCTCAACGCGATCGTCGTGGCGTTCGGAGGCGAACCGGTGCAGTGGCTGCAGACCTCGCCGCTCAACACCTTCCTGCTCATCGCCGTGATGGTCTGGATCCAGACCGGATTCGCGATGGTCGTGCTGTCGGCGGCGATCAAGGGCGTGCCGGTCGAGCAGCTCGAGGCCGCGCAGCTCGACGGCACCAACGCCTGGCAGCGGTTCCGCAATGTCACCGTCCCCGGCATCCGCGGCTCCCTCGTGGTGGTCGTCACGACCATCTCCATCGCGACCCTCAAGGTCTTCGACATCGTCCGCACCATGACGGCCGGCAACTTCGACACGAGCGTCGTCGCCAACGAGATGTACACCCAGGCGTTCCGCGCCAACGAACCCGGGCGCGGTGCCGCACTCGCGGTCATCCTGTTCATCCTCGTCCTGCCGATCGTCATCTACAACGTCCGAGTACTCCGTAGCCAGAAGGAAGTCCGATGAGCGTCTCACCCGTCGACCTGCCCGTTGCGGGCTCCCGCTCGCTCAAGGGCGGCATCGAACTCGCCGAAGAAGGAACCACCAAGACCGGCCGCGTCAAGCGCCGCCTGACCTCGCGCCGCGCTACCTTCGCGGCGGTGATCATCGCCGTTCTCTGGACGACCCCGACCTTCGGCCTGCTGATCTCGTCGTTCCGTCCGGCCGAGGAGATCCGCACGACCGGCTGGTGGACCTTCTTCAGCAACCCGGCGCTCACCCTCGACAACTACCAAGACGTGCTCTTCTCGTCGTCGCAGGCGTCGCCCCAGCTCGGCGCCTACTTCGTCAACTCGTTGTCGATCGCCATCCCCGGCACGATCTTCCCGCTCGTGATCGCCTCGATGGCGGCCTACGCCTTCGCGTGGATCAAGTTCAAGGGCAGCAGCGTGCTGTTCATCCTGGTCTTCGCGCTGCAGATCGTTCCCCTGCAGATGGCCCTCATCCCGCTGCTGCAGACCTTCGGCGTGATCCTGCGCCCGGGCCAGGAGTGGCTGCACGACGTCATCCCGTCGATTCCCGAGCAGAACTTCCTGCCGATCTGGATCGCGCACACGATCTTCGCGCTGCCGCTGGCGATCTTCCTGCTGCACAACTTCATCTCGGAGATCCCCGGCGAGGTCATCGAGGCGGCCCGCGTCGACGGTGCGAGCCACATGCAGGTCTTCCTGCGCATCGTCCTCCCGCTCGCGCTGCCGGCCATCGCGTCGTTCGCGATCTTCCAATTCCTCTGGGTGTGGAACGACCTGCTGGTCGCCCTGATCTTCTCGGGCGGAACACAAGACGCCGCACCGCTCACGCAGAGACTCGCGGAGCTCACCGGAACCCGAGGCCAGGACTGGCAGAGACTCACGGCGGCGGCCTTCGTCTCGCTGGTCGTGCCGCTCATCGTCTTCTTCGGCCTGCAACGGTACTTCGTACGCGGGCTGCTCGCGGGCTCGACGAAGGGCTAGGCAGACAAGGCTGATTGAGCCTGTCGAAATCCCCGGTCGTGATGGCGTGGGTAGATTTCGACAGGCTCAATCACCGGCTGAACAGAGCGTAGGCTCGACCCGTGAGCGGAATGCGCGGCCCCGGGGGTCATGGTGGTCGGGTGAGCGGCGGCGACGCCGCGGCGCAGAAAGCGATCAACGCGACGGCGCCGAAGATCCCCGATCTGCTCTCGCGCATCGGTCGCCTGTTCGCGCCGCACAAGGCGGCCATCACGGTCACCATCGTGCTCGTGCTGATCAGCGCGGCGCTGAGCGTGGCCCCTCCGTTGCTCACCAAGCAGGCCTTCGACCTCGGACTCTTCCCCGAGGGCGGGCCGAACTTCCCCGTCCTCCTCGAGCTCGTCGGCATCATGGTGCTGCTCTGGGTGGTCTCCGCCATCCTCGGCGTCTGGCAGACCTGGCTCACCGCGACCGTCGGCAACAAGGTCATGGGCGCGCTGCGCGTGCGCTTGTTCCGGCACCTGCAGGCCATGGAGCTCGCGTTCTTCACCCGCACCAAGACCGGCGTCATCCAGTCGCGCCTGCAGAACGATGTCGGCGGCGTCGCCGGCGTGCTCAGCAACACCATCTCGAGCGTCATCGGCAACACGGTCACTGTCATCGCCGCGTTCGTGAGCATGCTCTTGCTCAGTTGGCAGTTGACGATCGTCGCGGTGATCCTGCTGCCGGTGCTCGTGCTCGCCCAACGCCGGGTCGGCCAGGTGCGCGCCCGCATCGCCACCAAGACCCAGGAGTCGCTGAGCGACATGACCGCGATCACCCAGGAGACGTTGAGCGTCTCCGGCATCCTGCTCGCGAAATCGTTCAACCAACAGCAGTCCGAGACCGACCGCTACGCGCGCGAGAACGACAACCAGATCGGCCTGCAGGTGCGCCAGGCGATGAGCGGCCAGTGGTTCTTCGCCATGGTCGGCATCTTCCTCTCGGTGATCCCCGCGGTCGTCTACCTCGCCGCCGCCTGGCTGATCCTGCGCGACGTGCCGGTCACCGCCGGAACGATCGTCGCGTTCACCACCGTGCAGGCCCGGCTCACCTTCCCGCTGCTCGGTCTTATGCGTGTCGCCCTCGACCTGCAGACCTCGTCGGCCCTGTTCGCGCGCATCTTCGAATACCTCGATCTGAAGCCGGCGATCAAAAATGCTCCGGATGCGAAAGAGGTCGACCCCGCCGCCCTCGGGCTCGTCGAATTCGACGACGTGGTCTTCCGGTACCCCGACGCGCCGACCGACACCCCTGCCACCCTCGACGGGGTGAGCTTCCGCATCGAGCCCGGCCAGTTCGCGGCCTTCGTCGGACCCTCGGGGGCCGGCAAGACGACCGTGTCGTACCTGATCCCTCGCCTGCACGACGCGACGAGCGGCCGCGTGCTGTTCGCCGGCGACGACGTGCGCTCGCTCGACGAGCTCTCGCTCGTGAAGAACATCGGCATCGTGAGCCAGGAGACCTACCTGTTCCACGCGTCGATCGGCGACAACCTGCGCTACGCGAAGCCGGGGGCGACCGACGACGAGCTCGTCGCGGCCGCGAAGGCGGCGAACATCCACGCCACCATCGAGTCGTTCCCCGACGGGTACAACACCCTCGTCGGCGAACGCGGCTACCGGCTCAGCGGCGGGGAGAAGCAGCGCATCGCGATCGCGCGTGTGCTGCTCAAGGATCCCGCGGTGCTCATCCTCGACGAGGCGACGAGCGCGCTCGACTCGATCGGCGAGCGCGTCGTGCAGGAGGCCCTCGACACCGCGTCGCGCGGACGCACGACCATCGCGATCGCGCACCGCCTCTCGACGGTGGTCGACGCCGACGTCATCTTCGTGGTCGTCGCCGGCCGGATCGCCGAGCGCGGAACCCACGACGAACTGCTCGCGTCGCGCGGAAAGTACTGGGAGCTCTACTCCGACCAGACCGCCTGACCCGCGCGCCCGGTTTCACGACTCAGGCGGGATGCCCCGGACGGCCGCGCGGCCCGCGGATTCGCATGGCTCGCGCCGCGACATCCGGGATCCTGCCTGAGTTGTGCGACGCGACCCGGCGGCTACGCGGCGGGCAGCGCGTCGAGCAGGTCCTGCATGTAGCCGATCTCGCTCGACTGGGCCTTCACGATGCTGGCGGCGAGCGAGCGCACCACGCGCTCCTCGGTGCGCACCAGCACGGCGTCGGCCATCTCGACCCCGCCCAGGTGGTGCGCGATCATCAGCGTCAGGTACTGGCGCACGGCCTCGTCGCCCGTCGCCGCCTTCAGCGCGGCGAGCTGGTCGGCGGTCGCCATGCCCGGCATCGGCGAACCGGGTTCGTGCGAGCTCTCGCCCGTGCCCATCTCGCTCATGCCCTCGTGGCTGACGCCGGTGAGAGCGGGGCGCGACATCCAGGTCATCTCGGGCTCCGGCGCGGTCTGCGGCAGGTTCCACACGGTGAGCCAGCCGTTCATCTGGCCGGCCTGCTGCGACTGCGAGTTCGCGATGTCGTAGGCGAGCAGGCGCACGTCGGCGTCGTCGGTGAGGTCGCGGATGATGAACGACATCTCGACGGCCTGGTTGTGGTGCGTCTGCATGTCGCGGGCGAACCCGGCCTCGGCGCTGGTGTTCGAGGGCGCGGTCGCGACCGGCGCCGAGAGGCTGCCGGCCGCGAAAGCCGCGACGATGACGAGAACGGAGGCGACGACCGCGGCGATGATCAGCCGCACGCGTCGTCCGCCGCTAGGCGATTTTTCCGGGTCCATCGATGGCGCCGGTGCACGCTGCGCCGGGCTCCGGGGCGTCGGGCGACTGGCGGAACTTCTCGATGAATTCACCCAGTCGCGGGTCGTCTACGCCGTCGAGCTGCACCTGGTTGGCCCAGGCGGATGCCACGACGGGAGCGGGCAGATCGGGGTAGGGGGTCAGCAGCATGTAGGTGCTGGGGATCGAGTCGCGCAGCGTGGCGATCTCGTCGTCGCTGAGCGCGTCGGGGTCGTAGGTCACCCAGACCGCGCCGTGCTCGAGCGAGTGCACCGCGTTCTCGTTCTGCTGCGGTTCGGTGTAGACGCCGCAGTTCAACCACGCCTGGTTGTGGTTGCCGCCGGCGGGCGGGTTCATGTTGTAGTCGGTCTCGTAGTCGACCGCGGTGGCGACGTGCACGGCGGGAACGCCCTCGAAGGTCTCGAGGTCGGTGATCGCGATGTCGTCGCGGCTGACCTCGGGCACGGCGTTCACCACGACGAAGCTGATGATGAGCGCGACGACGGCGACGGCTCCGACACTCGCCGCGACGATGCCGATACGGCGGTTGCGCTTCTCCTTGGCCTGCTGTTTCTTCAGAATCGCGACCTTCGCGGCGCGCTTCGCTTCGCGCTGCTCCTTGACGGACGGGTTGCTGGGATTGTTGGAGGCCATGGCTGTGGGGATACCTGTCGTTCGGAGGCGGCAGTGGAAGGTTGTTGCTTCAATGATTATCCCCTGAAGAAGCTGAGAAAGTCCCCATCGGAGGCGCGCTGGTAGATTGCGGCTATGAAGTACGCAAAGACGGTGCTCGACCTCGTGGGCAACACCCCGCTCGTGCGCCTCAACTCCGTCACAACGGGGATCGCGGCGACCGTGCTCGCCAAGGTCGAGTACCTGAATCCCGGCGGGTCGTCGAAAGACCGCATCGCGACCCGCATCATCGACGCGGCCGAGCGCGACGGGCTGCTCGAGCCCGGCGGCACCATCGTCGAGCCGACGAGCGGCAACACCGGTGTGGGACTCGCTCTCGTCGCCCAGCAGCGCGGCTACCGCTGTGTGTTCGTGCTGCCCGACAAGGTGGGGGAGGACAAGCGCAACGTGCTCACCGCCTACGGTGCCGAGGTCGTGGTCACCCCGACCGCCGTCGCGCCCGACAGCCCCGAGTCGTACTACAGCGTGAGCGACCGGCTGGTGCGCGAGATCCCCGGCGCGTTCAAGCCCGACCAGTACTCCAACCCGAACGGTCCGCTCAGCCACTACGAGACCACCGGTCCCGAGATCTGGCGGGACACCGACGGCAAGGTCACCCACTTCGTCGCCGGCGTCGGTACCGGTGGCACGATCAGCGGCGTCGGCCGGTACCTCAAAGAGGTGTCGGGCGGCGCGGTGCAGGTCATCGGCGCCGACCCCGAGGGCTCGGTCTATTCGGGCGGCACCGGGCGGCCCTACCTGGTCGAGGGCGTCGGCGAAGACTTCTGGCCGACCGCGTACGACCCCACCGTCGTCGACAGCATCGTCGCGTCATCCGACGCCGAATCGTTCGAACTCACCCGACGCCTCGCGCGCGAGGAGGGACTGCTCGTCGGCGGCTCGAGCGGACTCGCCGTCTCGGCGGCGCTCAAGGCAGCGGCAGACCTGCCGGCCGACGCCGTGGTCGTCGTGCTGCTGCCCGACGGCGGGCGCGGCTACCTCGGCAAGATCTTCAACGAGAAGTGGATGCAGTCGTACGGCTTCACCCAGGTCGCCGAGGAGAAGACCGTCGCCGACGTCATCAGCCGTAAGACCGGCGACCTGCCCGACCTGGTGCACCTGCACCCCGTCGACACCGTGCGCGACGCCGTGAAGATCATGGCCGAGTACGACATCTCGCAGCTGCCCGTGCTCACCGCCGAACCTCCCGTGGTGATGGGCGAGGTGGCCGGCGCGATCAGCGAGCGCGCGCTGCTCGACGACATCTTCACCGGCAAGGCGACCATGACCGACCCGATCGCGGAATTCGTGGGCGCCCCGCTCGGTTTGATCGGTGTGCACGAGTCGGTGGGCGCCGCGCGTGCCGCACTCGCCGGCGCCGACGCGCTGCTCGTCGTGAGCGACGGCAAGCCCGTCGGTGTGCTCACCCGCCAAGACCTGTTGACCTTCCTCACCGCCTAACCCCACCTGCAAAAGGACCCCCGTGTCAGACAAGAACTACGGCTTCTCCACGCGCGCGATCACCGCGGGCCAGCACTTCGACCCGACGACGGGCGCGGTCGTTCCGCCGGTGTATCTGACCTCGACGTTCGTGCAAGACGGCATCGGCGGATTCCGCGGCGGCTACGAGTACGCGCGCGGCGGCAACCCGACCCGCGACTCGCTGCAGGAGCAGCTCGCGTCGCTCGAGGGCGGGCTCAAGGCGTTCAGCTTCGCCTCGGGCCTCGCCGCCGAAGACACCCTGCTGCGTGCGGTGCTCGCCCCCGGCGACCACATCGTGATGGGCAACGACGTGTACGGCGGAACCCACCGCCTCGTGAACCGCGTGTTCGTGCCGTGGGGTATCGACCTCGACGTGGTCGAGCTGACCGACCTCGACGCCGTGCGGGCGTCGATCCGCCCGGGTGTCACCAAGGTGCTCTGGGTCGAGACGCCCACCAACCCGCTGATGAAGATCAACGACATCGCCGCGCTCGCCGAGCTCGGCCACGAATTCGGCGTCCTCGTCGTCGTCGACAACACGTTCGCCTCGCCCTACCTGCAGCAGCCGATCGCCCTCGGCGCCGACGCGGTCGTGCACTCCACCACGAAGTACCTGGGTGGCCACTCCGACGTCGTCGGCGGCGCGCTCATAGTGAACGACGAGGAACTCGCGGCGAAGGTCGGCTTCCTGCAGTTCGGCGTCGGCGCGGTCTCCGGTCCGCTCGACGCGTGGCTCACCATCCGGGGCATCAAGACCCTCGCGGTGCGCCTCGACCGCCACTCGTCGAACGCGCAGTCGATCGCGGAGACCCTCGCGGAGCATCCGGCCATCGAGACCGTCTACTACCCTGGGCTGCCCGGCCACCCGGGCCACGAACTCGCCGCCCGCCAGATGAAGGCGTTCGGCGGCATGATCTCGCTCGGCCTGGCCGGGGGAGAGGCCGCGGCCCGCACGTTCGCCGAGTCGACCGAGCTGTTCCAACTGGCCGAATCGCTCGGCGGCGTCGAATCGCTCATCGGCTACCCGTCGGAGATGACGCACGCGTCGGTGCGCGGGACCGCGCTCGAGGTGCCCACGAACGTGGTGCGCCTGTCGGTGGGGATCGAGGATGTCGCGGACCTCACCGCCGACCTGCTCGCCGCGCTCGACAGGGTGGCACAGGCGTAACCGGCTGCATCGCCGATTTCGGCACGCTCCCGTCGGCGCCCACGCGCGGCTATCGTGATGCTCTTGTTGCGTTAACTTCTTGACGGCAAGGCTTTGTTGTTGCACTCTACATTTATGACAACGAGGTACAGGTCCCGAAACCCGGGATCGCAGACGGCGCT
>Ga0247807_10002109_pt1 | contig 11125 bp, 9 predicted proteins | sample UWRJL074202C1_FD_179931 | JGI IMG/M metagenome (GOLD analysis project Ga0247807, IMG submission 179931) | Plant litter microbial communities from Arlington Agricultural Research Station in Wisconsin, United States - UWRJ-L074-202C-1 | ecosystem: Environmental > Terrestrial > Plant litter >...
AGCTTTGAAATATCGGCAAAAAATCAGAGCAATGTAGTGCAGCTGGTTACAGGCATGCAGGAGATTAAACTCAACAACTGCGAACAGCAGAAAAGGTGGGAATGGGAAGATATTCAGGCCAGTTTATTTAATGTTAACGTAAAAAATCTGGCTTTGAGCCAGTATCAGCAAGGTGGCTCAACGTTAATTAACGAAGGAAAAAATCTGCTGATCGCATTTTTAAGTGCGAAAGCAGTAATAGACGGAAATATGACGCTGGGTGCGATGGTCGCAGTACAATATATTATTGGACAGCTAAACGGGCCAATAGAACAAATGCTCGGTTTTATACAAGGCTTTCAGGATGCCAGAATCAGTTTAGAACGTTTAAATGAAATTTATCAGATGGATGATGAAGAACAGCCTGATAAAGAATGGAACGATACTCTTCCTGTTCAGAAAGATATCAGCATTGAGCAACTATCATTTCGTTATCCTGGAACAGGAAATCTACCTGTACTCCGGAACATTGACTTGAAAATTCCACAAGGGAAAACAACTGCAATTGTAGGGATGAGTGGTAGTGGAAAAACTACAATTCTGAAGTTATTGTTACGATTTTATCAACCCGATGAAGGTGAAATCAACATTGGAAATGAATCATTGAATAGTATCAGCTATAAAGCATGGCGCGATGAATGTGGCGTAGTGATGCAGGATGGCTTTATATTTTCTGATACGATTGAACGTAATATTGCCGTCGGTGAAATACCTGCCGATCCTGTAAAGTTGAATCATGCAATCAAAGTTGCTAACATTCAGGATTTTATTGATGGTTTACCACGGGGCTTAAATACAATGATTGGTGCTGAAGGTAATGGCGTAAGCCAGGGGCAGCTTCAGCGGATGTTAATAGCCCGTGCCGTATACAAAGATCCAGAGTATATCTTTTTTGATGAAGCTACTAATTCGCTCGATGCTAATAATGAATGGACGATTATGAATAATCTTAAAGAATTTTTCACTGGCCGTACTGTAATTATTGTCGCACACAGATTAAGTACCGTTAGAGATGCAGATAATATTATTGTCCTGGATAAAGGCCGGATCATTGAAGAAGGAACACATCAATATTTAACGCAATTAAAGGGCGCTTATTATTTATTAGTCAAAAATCAGTTAGAATTAGGATCATAATCATTATTAATATGTCATCCGTTATTAAAAAAGAAACTCATCAGCAGGTAGCTCACAGCCCCGCAATACAGCAGATTATCACCAGTGTACCTTCCTGGTTACTCCGCTGGGGGATATTTATATTTTTTGTGCTGTTATTTTTGATTATAGGGCTTTCAGCATTTATAAGATACCCTGATCTTGTTAAGACAACACTGAAGATAGAGTCTTCCCCAGATAATCTATTTTATGGAGAGATTTTAGTCTCGCAGAATCAGCTTAATAAAATTAAAGAGGGACAAGAGGTCTTAATTAAATTAAAAAGATACCCTTTTGAAACTTATGGTATGATTACAGGCCGGATTAATTATATAAATCCAATCCCTCAGCACGACAGTATTTATATTTCAAGAGTTGATTTTACTACCAGTTTACCTGGGCAGATTGAACTAAAAAAAGGTATGACAGCTGATGCAGAGGTTATCATTCAGAACGTAAGTTTAATGCGGCGGTTTAGCCGGAGTATTTTTAAAAGAGATAAATAATCTAATCTTTTTTGTTACCAGATATGATTGTCCTGGCAGCAATATAATTCTTTCCGTTTTTAATCTTTCAGCCGGTTCTTATAAAAAATCAGCGAACAGCTAAATTAAAAGCTAAGATTTTGGCTTGTAAATTGTTAGTTGAATAACTGATCAAGTAAACGTAACCAGGGAAAATGGATTATACAAAAGGAATTATTGGGACGAATACTCATATCGAAGGATCAGATAAAGAAAAACTTTCAGAAGAAATTAACGTTCTCCAATCTATTCTGGAAAGCACAAGTGCAGGTATTTTCGCTTTCGATAAAAACTTTAACTATATAGCCTTTAATAAATCACATCAGCAAAGCGTAAAGATGCGAAAGGATGTAGATCTTAAAATAGGGGACAATTTTCCTGATCTGGCAAGGATGAATGGCGGTGCAAACTTAGAAAAGACTGAAGAAGCATTCAGAAAAGTGATGATTGGGGAAACTGTTGAGTTTGTAGAAGAATTTATTGATCACGAACTTCGTATCGCATCTTTTAATATGACTTGTAGTCCTATGTATGGTCCTGAAGGGAAAATTACAGGTATGTCTGTATTTTGTCAGGATATTTCAGAAAGAGTACAGTTGCAGAAAGAATTTGAAGAAAAAAGCAGGCTTTTAAATGGAATACTTGAAAATTTACCTGTTGTTATTTACGAAGTTGGTCCGGCAGGCACATTTACAGCATCTGTTGGTTCTGGCTTAAAGGCTTTGGGTTTAAAAGATGATGAACTTATTGGTAAAGATATTTTTGAGTCTTTTCCTCAGTCTGCCAGTGAGTTACGGAAAGGATTATCAGGAGAACCCTGTCAGTTTATAACCAGGCTGGATATAGATGGGATAACACTGGTTCATCAAAATAATATCTTTCCCAATACTTGTCAGGAAGGAAGCATTACTGTTTTTGCCTTAGATATTACCCAGCAGGAAGATGCGAGGATGGAGTTAAGAAAGGCCAGGGAGATAGCTGAAGATGCTGCTATGGCGAAACAACAGTTTCTATCTAATATGAGTCATGAAATCAGGACCCCAATGAATGCAATAATTGGTATGACTCATTTACTTCTTCAGGAAGATCCTAAACCTGAGCAGTTCGAAAATCTAAATATTCTGAAATTCTCCAGTGAAAATTTATTATGCCTTCTCAATGATATATTGGATTATAGTAAAATTCAATCCGGAAAAATAGCTTTTGAATACATAGATTTTAATATAACAGAACTGATCAGCAGTGTTAAACAAGTACATAATTTACAGGCTAAAGGAAAAAAAATTGACTTTAGTATAAAAGCAGATCCTGAAATCCCTGCTGTTTTGATCGGTGATCCGGTTAGGTTAACACAAATTTTAAATAATCTGATCAGTAATGCTTTAAAGTTCACCCATAAAGGTTCTGTAAGTGTTGACCTGGTCATGAAAAAAATTATAGATGATCTGGTAACTATCAATTTCACTGTGACAGATACAGGAATTGGTATTGATCCGGATTTCAAGGAACAAATTTTTGAAAGTTTTACCCAGGCATATTCAGATACCTCAAGACGATTTGGAGGAACCGGGCTTGGTCTTGCCATTACGAAAAGACTGATTGAGATGCAGGGGAATGAAATTTATGTAGAAAGTACACTTGGACGTGGGTCCAGTTTCTCTTTTGATTTACAATTCAAAGAAAATCTGAAAACAACAGAAATTGATTATGACGCTCCGGTTTTAGCTTTTTCGAGTCTTGCAGGATTTAAAATATTACTGGTTGAAGACAATGAGATCAATACCATTGTAGCCAGTAAGTTTATGAAAAAATGGGATCTGGATATTGACTATGCTCTTGATGGGATTGAAGCCATTGAAAAAGTGAGTACCACTGATTATGATCTGGTACTGATGGACCTGCAGATGCCAAGAATGAATGGGTATACCGCAAGCATGGCGATTAGAGAAATGCCAGGACAAAGATTCAAAGAAATGCCCGTCATTGCCTTAACGGCATCTATTTTAGCAGAAATTAGTCAAAGGGTTTCTGATGCAGGAATGAACGATTATATTTCCAAGCCATTTAAGCCAATTGAATTATATGCTAAACTTGCTAAGTATCTGCTGAAAGTATAAACAGCTATGGCCGGTAATCCGGCCATAGCTGTTTATACTTCATACTCTTTTTCTACTAAAGTAAGGATGAGTTCTCTAACTGTAACACCCCTTTGTGCACCGAGTATTTTTAATGCCTTTAATGAGCTTTTTTTAAGTCTTAAAGGGTAAGTAACTATTTCCTCGTCAGGTTGAAGATCTTGTTTTCCATCTTTTGTACTATTTTCTTTTGATGGAGAATTGAACAGGGCAGATACACCTCCTAAGTTTTTATTGTTGTCTTCGATATCACCTAAGTTTTTCTTTGCCATAGCTCTTATATTTTGATTAAAATTTCATCTGTCAGATTTGAATAATCTGTTGCTGCATTTGATGCAGGAGCATATTCAAAAATATCTATTCCTTTTAGCTGTGCTTCTACCAATGCCACATTTATTCTGATAGAAGTATCAAATAATTTATCATTGAAGTATTTTTTAATACTCTCAGTAATTTGCTCAGTAATAATTCTTCTCGGATTTATCTTTGTGATAAATACTCCTCCAATAGTCAGGTTTTCATTGTAATGTTTCCTCACATCAGAAATAATTGAAACCAGGCGATCAATCCCTCTGTAGGCAAAATATTCAGCTTCTAAAGGAATCATTACTGTATCAGCAGCTACCAGAGCATTGACCGTCAGCATCCCTAAAGCGGGGGCACAGTCAATCAGTATATAGTCATACTTTCCTTCCACGGCTTTCAATAATCTTTTAAGAATAGTTTCTCTTCCAAGTCTTGAAACCAGCTCAATTTCTGCCCCCAGTAAATCTAATGAAGAAGGTATGATATCTAAATATTCTGAAATTGATTCAATAGGAAGTATAGTATCGTCTTTTATGCTATCATAGATGGACACTTTAACATCTCTCAGTCCTAAACCTTCCGTTAAGTTTGACTGCGGATCGATATCAATCAGCAATGTTTTTTTCTTTGCACGTGCCAACCCCGCGCCAATATTAAGAGTAGAAGTTGTTTTTCCTGTACCACCCTTATGGTTTATAATAGCTATAATTTTCATTTGACTGTGTATTTATACAAAGGGGCAATGATACTAAGATGTATTGATATCTTTCTATCATTACAGCTGTTTTTTCTTTAAGAGGAAGATTTACAGGAAGTTTAATTATAATCATGTTTTTGAAAACAAGGAATTGACTATAAAAAGAAGATGTTTATGCAGTTTTTGTTATTTTGAATGTAAAGATTCAAAGATATCTTGATATAAATATATGTTACCCCTTTATTGGTATTTTGAAATTTAACAGCCTGCAGAAAATCAGATTATATGAATAATTTTCTAAGTTGCAGAAAAACCAACAGATAAATTATGACAAAGATTATTTGTCCTTATAAGTGGATTTGCGGAAAAGAATTTACAATAGAAGATTTAAGTACTCAGGATAGGGATTTTGTCATCAGTGCAACAGCTAAAAAAATGACTTTAATGTTTATTGAGTGTCCTGAATGTCATACAACTTTCTCTTACAATACGATAAATGGCAAAAGTACAGGCTCTCATTTAACTGATCCTGATAAAATTGTATCTAAGTACAAGACCCTCAAAGAATTCAACGCAATTTTAAAAAAAGATAAAATTGAAGTTCCATTAAAGTACTTTACTTATTTAAGCAGTGAAAAATTTAAAAATCAACTGGAGGTCATTAAAGGAGGGGGAAGTTTTAAAATCTATAGTGCTGATGATCTTCGTGAAATTGTAAATATTGATGGTGAACAATTTGTTGCTGCGAGGCAGTTAAAAGGATATGCATTGTCCTTAAGAGGTATAATTGAACACTACGGAAAGGATAATGAATTTTTCACACTGGATAACCTTTCTGATAGTATAACCATTGGAGAAGAAAATAGCAGACTTTTATTTATTGATAGCAGGGACAATAACTCTTTATGTATATTCCATACAGATGGTGGAGATAGTATAGAAAAAACGAATCTGACACTTGATCATTTGATAAATCTCAGTTTCCGATAAACATAATCTGAAAGAATAATCATTAAAACAGCCGTCAGGATAAGTAAAATTCCAAGAATAAGATTTGTTGTAATTGCTTCTTTAAATATAAATACCCCTACTGCTACTGCAACTACAGGTTCCAGCGCTCCCAGAATTGCAGTAACTGTAGAGCCTACATATTGTACAGCAAATATCATAGCAACACATGATATCGCTGTAGTAGGCAATGCCAGTAATACCAGATCTAAAATAGCCCTGGTATCCGGTAAAGGTTGTAATCCAATAGTTGTTTGAGCTTTTAGGAGAAAGAAAACAGCGCTAAATCCCATGACATAAAAAGTAAGCTTATATCCGGACATCAACTGTATTCTGGATTTATTTACCGATACAATATAAACAGCGTAACAAAGTGCTGAAGATAAAATAGCAGCGAGTCCTGTCAGATTGAGCGTCATTCCATTTTCTCCCTTATATAAAAGTGAAACCCCAAAAAAAGCAAGCAGAATAGCTGCCATTGTGATCACACTTATTTTTTCTTTAAAAAATACAGCCATTAAAATGGCTACGAATACCGGATAGATAAATAAAATAGTGGAGGCAGTACCTACTCCTAAATAATCATAACTCAAGAATAAATATTGTGCTGATAAGCCATATAAAATCCCAAGTAAAATCATGGGGATTATTTCCCTTTTAGCAATTCTAAAAGATTCCTTTTTAAATAACATAAACATTGCAATCAGAAAAGATGCACAGGCAAAGCGGTAGCATAAAACGGAATCATGAGCAATTCCTTTATGCATTAAAGGTAAAGCAAAGAGCGGTATGAGACCAAAAGTTGCGGACGAAATACATCCCCAAAAATAGCCTTTGACTTTAGTGTTCATTCAAATGTCAGATTAGAATTTATTAGTGCCAGAAACGACAGTGGAAGGTATTAATTTCGAGTGTATAAAAATAATAGCGGAGGTTCCGGAGTTAAATATGATAATTTTTTGACTATCCTTTATTACTATAAAAATATAATAAAAATGTTTGAGGGAATGCAGAACCGGCTTTTACATATTTTCTTAAATTATTTGCTCATTTAATAGCTGAAATGGATATAAGTTTACATTTTTGTTGGAATTTAGAATCTTTTTAGGTCTCATACCTATTCAGCGCTCATTGTACCATTAGATTAATACCATAAAAATTGAAACAACTAAACGAAAATCCTGACGAAAACAAGCTTAAAAGAGGTTTGCAAAACAGGCATATCCAATTGATTGCATTAGGTGGAGCCATAGGTACCGGCTTATTTCTGGGCATAGGCCCTGCAGCAGTACTGGCCGGTCCTTCTGTAATTCTGGGTTATGCAATAGCTGGAATAATTGCATTTTTTATTATGCGTCAACTAGGTGAAATGGTTGTAGAAGAACCTGTATCCGGTAGTTTTAGCCATTTTGCTTATAAATACTGGGGTTCATTTGCTGGTTTTGCCTCTGGATGGAATTACTGGGTACTTTATATTCTGGTCAGCATGTCAGAATTAACAGCTATAGGTATCTATGTCCATTTCTGGTGGCCGTCAATTCCTTTATGGTCATCAAGTCTTTTCTTTTTTCTGACTATCAATGCTTTAAACTTAACCTCTGTAAAAGTTTACGGTGAAGTTGAATTCTGGTTTTCTATTGTTAAAGTAGCCGCAATTATTGCGATGATCTTTTTTGGAGTTTATTTACTGGTCAGCGGATCAGGCGGTGAACAGGCTAGTATACAGAATCTTTGGAATGACGGTGGATTCTTTGCCAAGGGATTGCTGAGTCCGGATGGAAAAGGTGGTTTCCAGGGTTTATTCTCTGCTATAGCATTGATCATGTTCTCATTTGGCGGATTAGAATTAATCGGAATAACTGCTGCCGAAGCCGAAAACCCTGAAAAAACTATTCCTAAAGCAACCAATCAGGTCATTTACCGAATCTTAATTTTCTATGTAGGAGCGTTGGTGATCCTTTTTGCATTATCACCCTGGAAAAATATTACTACAGATAGCAGCCCTTTTGTAATGGTTTTTGAAAGTTTAAAAGGCTTTCAGTTCAGCCTTTTTGGTAAGACTATTTATTTTACCAGTGTCATTGCAAATGTGCTTAATATTATTGTCTTAACAGCTGCATTATCTGTCTATAATAGTTGTGTATACAGCAATAGCCGTATGCTTTTTGGATTAGCTGAACAAGGGAATGCCCCGTCTTTTTTATCCAGGCTGAATAAAAATCATGTACCGTTAAAGGCCATTCTGGTGTCAGGTCTTTTTGTAGCTATAAGTATTGTTATCAATAAGCTGATGCCCGAAAAAGCGTTAGGAATCCTGATGTCACTGGTTGTATCATCGCTGATGATCAACTGGCTGATGATTAGCATTACCCATTTAAAATTCAGAAAAAGCAAGAAGGCTGAGCAGGTTAAAACCAGATTTCCATCTTTTATCTATCCACTATCTAATTACATTTGCCTGGTTTTCCTGATCGGTATCTTGGTTATTATGTGGATTACCGGAATGAAATTGCCAGTAGAATTAATTCCTGGCTGGCTTATACTTTTATATCTATGTTATTTACTGGTGAAAAGAAATAAACAAAAGCAAGTATAAACTACTATACAATCTTAACAAAAGGGATCTGAATTAATAAAATTCAGATCCCTTTTTTAGTATCAGAAAATATCAATTGACACGCAGAAGTAATAAAAGGCTTAACACTGATGTTTATAATACCATTCGGTATATATTTGTCCTGTGAATAAATTATACTCAAAAGGTAAGTGTAACCGGAGATTTAGTATTGAAAGTACCACAGATATATTTTTTATCCTTTAATATACCAATCAGTATAATGTAAGCTCTGTAAAATGTCAACACATATAATAAAAATAAAATGAACTTAACAAATAACACCATCCTGATCTCTGGAGGAACTGCCGGAATTGGATTTGAAATTGCTAAATTATTAACAGAAAAAGGTAATCACGTAATTATTACAGGGCGTGATCAGAAACGTCTTGATGAAGCAGCAGCAAAATTAGCTAATGTTACCGGTATTTTATTCGACACGACAAAAGAAGCAGATGTTGACCGTTTAATAAATAGAATCAATACTGATTTTCCAACATTAAACGTAGTCATTAATAATGCAGGCCGTGCTTATACCTATGATATTACTGCCGGAGAAAAATCATGGGAGAAAGCAGGAGATGAAATGGAAACAAACTATATTTCATTGATCCGTCTGACTGAAAAATTACTTCCGCAATTGCTTAAACAAGAAGCTGCTGCGCTTATTAACGTGAGTTCTGTTACTGCAATCGCACCAGGACTTAATGTCCCAACTTATAGTGCTAGTAAAGCAGCAGTACATTCTTATACTGAAGTATTGCGTCTTGCTTTGAAAAATACGAACGTTAAAGTGTTTGAATTAATGCCGCCATTAGTAAATACTGAATTTTCTAAAGAAATAGGCGGAGAAGAAAATGGTATTCCTGCTTTGCAGGTCGCTGTTGAATTTGCTGAAGCTTTTGGAAATGATACTTATGAAATACATGTAGGAGCAACTGCACAAATATTTGCATTGGCACGTACTTCGCCTGAATCCGCTTTAAATGCATTAAATGGTATAGGATAATAGTTTTTCTGTAAAGCGCAAAAACAAAAGCCATTTCCAATTCAGGGAAAGGCTTTTGTTTTTAAAGAGAATATTTCTATTTCTTTCTGGTTTGCAGTTTAAAACGGATGCCAGCATTCACAAAAAAATTATTTCCTAATTTATTAACCTGACCATCTTCAAATGCATTTTTTATGCCACCTTCTTTGAGGTTAAAATTCCTTAAGAACATATAACCTCCGCCCAGTACAAGATTAAAATGTTTACTTTTCCATTTTCCTTCCAGTCCAAGAGGAAGTTCCATATAGTTCAGGTATCGCCTTTCAGGTTCAACTTTATTCTCTGTATCATAACTAATATTCCTGAACCTTAAAGCTAATTTAACTTCCATTTTTTTAGTTACATCATAAGCCGTACTGACTTCAGTTGGAATATCAATATTGAATTTAAATTTACCTTCTGTTTGTAAGTGGATCATAAAACCGGGTAAAATTATTGGCGAATTCAAGGCGTTCATTACAAAACCTCCAAATCCATAGGAGAATCCGGGGCGGGGAGTTTTAACAAAAAGTACACCTCCGTTGATATACAAATCATGGTAATCTATATGTTTTAAATCTGAATTTATACCTGCAGATAGTATATTAACCATTCCCCAGTTATTGCGCATAGAATGGTAATAACTGACACCTAACTGAGAACTGAGCAATTGTTCAGGCATCACATCTTTGTCACTTGATTTACTACTCATCCGGGTGTAACTTCCATCAATCATTCCTGTCCATCGGTCTGCTTGTTTTGTAGCCGGATCAAATTTATCAGAAATCAGAAAGCTATAGCCCAGATCAATTCTTTTTTGGGTTTTTTCTGCATTTCCGCCATTACCGTCTTTCTGCTTATACTTACTTTCAGGAAGGTAAATTGCGTTAATCTCAATAGTGTTTACAGGTGTGAACTGCGCAAAAACACTTTTGCCAGTTAGCACAAGAATAATCATAAGTAATTTTTTTATCAGCTGAGTTTTCTTCAACATAAATTTCAAGGTTGGGATTAATAAACAATGTGTGTTGAACATTCTGTTAGTTCGGTGTTATGACAACATAATTGTATTCTACCCTGACGCAGAAAGAATTTTATGTTTATAGCAGACCGCAGGAGCTAATTTTTCATACCAAAATGGTGTTGCATCCTTGTACAGGCTGTAGAGAATGTCTACAATTAAAAACAGTCTTGTTAATCTAAACCGCTTAATAAGAGTGGTTTAATCTTATTTTAATCTATGGAGCGAAAATTGCTATTGTGCATCTTTAATAACTTGCTCATTACTTAAAGATTAGTGTAACAGATGAAAAGAAAACCTTTACCGTATTTCGTGTTTTTACTCGCACTGGTGTTCAGCACCAGTTTTGCTCATGGTGCAACCCATGGAAAAAAGCTGTCCAGTTTCAGGGCAGTTTTATTTCAGATCGATACGATCCCTAAAGATTCAGTAAAAAAAGACTCTATTAAAAAGGCTTCTGTAAAGCCAGCCGTGGTTCCACCGGTTCCGGCAATCAAAGTTGTGCCGGATAGTGCTGTTAAAAAAGCAGTTCAGGACACTGCCGGTAAAAAAGCAGTTCAGGATACCACTGTTAAAAAAACAGTTCAGGACACTGCTAA
>Ga0247807_10002111_pt1 | contig 11121 bp, 8 predicted proteins | sample UWRJL074202C1_FD_179931 | JGI IMG/M metagenome (GOLD analysis project Ga0247807, IMG submission 179931) | Plant litter microbial communities from Arlington Agricultural Research Station in Wisconsin, United States - UWRJ-L074-202C-1 | ecosystem: Environmental > Terrestrial > Plant litter >...
TTCCGATCAGGTTAGTGTAAAACGCCGACAATCCACCATTTCCTTTATATGCATTCGTAAGCGCTTTTAAGTTCTTGCCAAACGCCATATCGGTAGAGCCGTTTATTTGCGGTATTATCGTTTCAGATTCAACAATAGGATAATAGTACAATAACCATTTTTCAATCAGCAAGCCTAATGGAATGTGGGCTCGGCCTTCATTAGTCTTAATGAATGGAGAGTTTTCGTTGATGATATCAATGGTACCTCTTAACAAAGCAAGTTTATACGTTGTTGATTTGCTATCACGCTCGATTATCCGGCTGATATTGGCGAATGTCTTATGGTCCAAAAGGTTTAGATCTAAAATACAAGTATTTGTACCAGCTTAATTTCAGTAAAAATTCGTAGACCATCTATTAGATAGGGCATGAATTTCTACTGCTTGCCTTTCAGTAGCTCATTTTTCTCTTGCTCACTTTTAAGCAAGCGCTCATAAAGCTCTACTATTTTATCAATTGGATTGAAGGTGCATTGGTAATTAAGTAGAGAGCTATAATCATTCAATGAACTGTTATCATGGAACGTGTTTATATTGTTGAATATCGCCTCCTCACTAAAATTTTTAATTGCTTCCGGAGATACGCCTAAAATTTTAGCAACTTTTTCTAAGGTTTCATCCTCAACATTTTCGCTTTGCTCCAGCTTAGAAATGGCCTGCTGCGTAACACCAAGATTTGCAGCAAGAGCATCCTGCTTCATTCCTCTTAACTCGCGTATGCGGCCGATCTTTCTGCCAATATGTACTGTTTCTGCCATAATCAAATATACTTAAAATCAGGATTAGTTTTATACAAGGATGTGCTCTGTAAATTACAACCAGCCTCTTGTATTTAACAACCCATTAGTGGTTCGGTACACCAGCCCGTGCCCATAACTTGCATTCGTTAACCAACAAAGCATAAGCGTTAGATGGTTCAAATATAAGAAAACAGTTAACGTATGATGCAGTCTGATTTTTCGATTAACTGGATGTACTAGGTATGGAAAAGCAACTAAATTTAATTAATGCAAACGTAGAAGAGAATGGCCTTACAGAGTCTAATTTACCCTACCAGATTTATAAGGGGGTTTATAAGAGATGTTACCGTTCGGCGCATCGTTACGGCATGTGGATGTTGAATGATACGTTTACGATAGATAATATAGTCCAGGAGGCCTTCCTCAAACTTTGGAACTACCGGGAAAGCATAACCAGCCTGGAACATGCAAGCCGGTTCTTGAAGCAGCAGGTCAAATGGGAATGCCACGCCTACTTTCGCAGCCCGGTGAGCCGTTTTCATCGCAGGTTCACTTACCTGGATGCAACCGGGAACGATGATAGCCTTTTGTATTTTGGTGAACAGCTGGACTCGGAGGAACAGGATGCTATTACTATGGGGCAATTAAAAGCCATTAACGATATGATGCCTTTTCTGGCTGAAGGCAAGGAAAAGAACCTCATGAAGCTCTACTATGTGGATGGCTTAAGTTATAGGCAGATCGCTGCACGGTATAACATATCCATTACAGCTGTAGTAAACGACCTGCAAAAAGGCATTGCTAAGTTAAAGGCCATGATCGTGCAGCCGCAAAAGCTGTTCAGTACTCCGGTGGTTCAACTAAGGGCTTCTGGTGCTGAGCAGCGGGTTTGGCTTTATGATATGGAAGGTTTAAACAAAGAGCAGTCGCAGATTTATAGAATGCGCATGGAATTGAAACAGGAGTTTGCTGTAATTGCCCGTTCCCTTAACCTCCCGCAGGCCTACGTACAACGGGAATACGTAAAAGCATGGAAAACCGTCAGCCAGCAAAAAAAAGAAAGAGGCGGTGCCTGGCAGGCTGGTTCCGGTGCTAACCTGCGCACGGATTACAAGCCGGTTACCATCCGAATCGCTTAACCACACATTAGCACATGGAAAAGATACGCCTTACCCGGAAGATTCAGTTGCTCATTGACAGCAGTGACCCTGACTTTATCTACCAGTCCCGCGGCCAAATTATGGCTTGGCAGAATGCCTGCTACCGCTGTGCTAACCTCGTGTATACTCACCAGTTCATACAGGAACAGATTAAGGACATGGTTTATCTCACCGAAGGCATCAAGCTCCGGGTTACTGATCAAAGCAAAGACCCTGATGGGATGCTGACCTCCTCCCGTACCAATTCCACTTACAAAGTGCTTACCCAGCATTTCAAGGGGCTACTGCCTAGTAACATTTACAACAACTTAAATAATACATTGGTCGGCTCCTTTAGCCAGGACAAGGTACTATACCATACCGGTGAGCGCTCGATCAGAAACTTCAAGAAAGATATGGCCATGCCTTTCAGTGGGGAATGCCTAAGAAAACTGACGGAGGTTCATGATGGTGCATACTTTACGTTTACCTTATTCGGTATACCGTTAAAGACCTATTTGGGCAGGACGTTCGACGATAAGCGAGAACTGCTGCGCGAGGTGATCCGAGGTACTTATAAATTAGCAATCAGCTACCTGAAGCTGGAAGATAAAAAACTTTACCTACTGGCCACTTTTGAGCAAGACCGGCAGGTGCATCTGTTAAGTGATGATGTGGTGGCCGAAGCTTCTTTGTCCTTAGAGCATCCCCTAACCGTAAAGATTGGCAGGGTTAGGCTGACCATCGGAAACAAGGAGGAGTTCCTGTACAGAAGGCTTGCCATTCAGGCAGCGAGGCGCAGAGTGCAGGCCGGCCACAGTCTAAATCGTGCGGGGCATGGGAAAAAGCGTAAGCAAAAACCATTGGAACATTACAAACATCAGGAAAGGGACTATGTAGAATACAAGTTACAGGTATATAGCCGGAGGCTGATCGATTTCTGCGTGAAGTATCAGGCCGCAACGCTGATCCTGACAGGGCAGCTGGATAAAGAGGAAGCGGCCAAAGAGGAAACGTTCGTGCTCAGGAACTGGAGCTATGGTAAGTTAAAAGACAAGATAGCCTACAAAGCGGATAAGGCAGGTATTAACCTGATCGTAGAGTAGCAAGATATTTTAGCCGTTACGTTTTTTGTTCAGTTAGTAGAATAGTTAAGAGGCTGCTTGCACAGCCGCAGGGTGAGGACATGATGTTGCCTCACTAAGCAGGGATGAAACATAGAAAGCTGAAACCGCTTTGCAATGTGATTCTGCTGCCTGCAACGGCTCGCTTATTCGTGTATGGATTATTTGTGGTTCTTGTAAGAGCCTTACAATAATGACTTATACGATAAAAGAGTATAGTTAAGTGTTAACGTGCTTTCAGATCATCTGATTTGAAAGCGCAAAAGGCGATCTATGCCCAATGAATGATATATTGAATAAGGACACCTCTACCGGCGCATTGTTTAGCCGGGCACTGGACAAGAAATTAACATCTGGGATCAGTAAACAACACCAGGATAGTCTGCGCCATGTGTTTAACCATTTTATGCGGTTCTTAGGGCCGGATGGCAGGGAAACACCGCTTAAGGAATTGACCACCGGTCAGATTGAATCATTTTTGCAGCAGTACAATACTTCTGCTACGCACTACATGAACAAACGGCGTGACCTAAGTGTGCTTTTTAATACGGCAGGCAGGATGATCGATGAATACCTGATGACGGTCAGGAAAACGGAGGTCAGGCGGATTAAGGCCACCCTGCATTTGGCTTATGAGCGCGAACAGTTACAGCCCGTGCTTGGATTTTTGAAGGCTAACCATATCAACCTGTACCGTTGTGCACTGATGACCTATGGCTGCTTGTTGCGGCCGCATGAGGAGATTCGTTTGCTGACCAAAAAGCATTTCAAAATGAATAATACCGAGATCCACCTGGAGGGCAACGAGAATAAAGGTGGCAGGGTAAGGGTTGTTTTTGTGCCGGAATATGTAAGGGAAGAGTTTGATCCAATCCTGAATGTGATTGGCAGGGATGACAACATCTTTAGCCTAACTAAAGAACCGTTCAATGATAGTTATTTTTCCAAGCAATGGACACGGGAAAAAAAGAAGCTGTTAAGCCATGGACTTATTTATCCCAAGCAAACGCTGTATTCTTTCCGGCATACGGCAGCGATTGATGTATTCCGGAGGACAAAAGACGTGTACATGGTGCAAAAGATCATGGGTCATGCCTCAGTACTGGTGACGCTCAAATATTTGCGGAGCCTGGGTGAGTTCAATACAAAGGAATTAAAAGCAGCAGCACCGGTATTATGATCAGGCTTACACGTGAAGAGCTTTATCAAATGGTTTGGGATATGCCAATTACAGATATTGCTAAGAGATATACGATTTCTGATGTAGGCTTTCGGAAACTCTGTATCCGTTTAAACATCCCATTCCCAAAAAGTGGCGACTGGGCAAAGATCCGTTCAGGCCATTTCGTGGAGCGACCTGAGTTACCCATGACCTACCATGGAAAGGACTATGCTGAATTGGAAGAACGGCCACCCGAGAAGCCGGTGAAGCAGGTGTCGGAATTGGATTTGCTGATCAAGCAGATCAGCCAGGAGAAATTACCATTCAAAGTGCCTGAACGGTTGACCAGACCAGATCTGTTAATCGTTGCAGCGAAGGAAAGCCTGGCTAAGCTAACTGATCCTAATTTCCCTGGGATGGCTGTAACGGCCAAAGGCCAGCTGGACATTAGGGTAACAACAGCAAATGCAGGGAGGGCGCTGCGCTTTATGGATACGCTCATTAAATGCGTACGGGCGCGAGGCTATCGGTACAGCGTAGAAACCGATGGAAATTATGTTGTTATCCGTCAGATAAAGCTTAGGGTTAACTTTAGGGAGCGTACATCGAGGATCAGGGTACATGACAAGCTCTACCAGGAGTATGAATGGCAGCCGAATGGCAATTTGGTTTTTAGATTGGACAGCAGACTGAAAGCAGAATGGCAGGACCTGAAGACACAGCTGTTAGAAGAGCAATTGCCTAAGGTGCTGGCCAAGCTGGAACTGGCCGCGAAACAGGAAGAAGAATACCTGGCCAATGCACGCGTATGGCAGGACAACTGGGAACGGCAGCGTAGGGCGCAAGCCGAATGGGATGCGCATCAGCGGAAGGAACTAAAAGATTTTAAAGACCTCGTTGACCGAGCTAAGCAGTGGAGAACTGCTCAACTTCTTAGAGATTACATTGCTACGGTGCGAGATACTGAAAAGGATTGGCTTAATTGGGCGCATCATAAAGCTAATTGGCTTGACCCGAATATCATGGCTGAAGATGAATGGTTAAGATCAGTAGATAAGAATGTTTTTGGGTGAGATTTTATATATAAATTAGGTTGAAAAAGATATAAGCATAAGATAATATTGCAAGAAATAAAAATCTGGACCACCTATTTCCTTAGTACATTAAATTATGATTACACTTAATATGAAGAAGTTAAAGTTTTGGTGAGTATTTTCGCTAGTAACAACAAATTCGAATTCAAACAGCTAATCAATTATTACTAGCCAAAACTTAGATTAATAAATTAAATGTGCGCTACTTACTCAGAAAAATCAAAAAAAGCCCATTTTGACTCATTCGCCAATAAAATTTTGACAGGAATAAAGGAAATCATTCCTGAATATGCGGAAAAAAGAGCGATTTGGGAACTTTTCCAAAATGCGCTAGATATCGTCGATGATAACAATGGACATCTAATTATCGAAGCTACTTCAAGGGGTCTGAAGTTTTCTCACAATGGCAAGCCATTTAAAGACGACAACTTAGGGGCGTTAGTAAAGCAATATAGCAATGGGAAAACTTACGGCTCAAATGATCAACAAATTGGACAATACGGCACTGGTTTCCTAAGTACCCATGTTTATGGTAGAACAATCATTTTAAATGGATCAGTACAAGTTGATGACGGATCTTTCAGGCTGCTAAAGGATTTTCAATTAGACAGAAGTGCGAATTCAATGGAATTGCTTTCAGAGAGCCTAATTGTTCAAGATAACAAAGTTGAAGAGATATGCGATGGAGTGGATTATATAATCGAAAACGCTACCAGTTTGACAACTTTTGAATATCTGGCATCGAAGCAAAATATGGACAGCATTAATTCAATGCTAAACTATATTCATAATATTCTGCCTTTTATATTCTGTTTTAACGAAAAGCTTTTCCTGGTTGATATTGTTGATAGCACAGGTTTAACTACATATCAAAAAATATCAGCGAATGACAATCAATTAAATATAGAAAAGAACAAGGTTCCAATATCTTTGGATTTTATTCAATGCAAAAAGCCTGATATCAAAATTGTTTTTCCTCAGAAAGGCTTGAATTTTACGGACGTTCCAAAGTTTTTCCTTTCTTACCCTTTAATGGAAACCTCTGGAGCTGGGATAAATTTCCTTATACATGCTCAAGAATTTAAACCTAATAAGGAACGTGATTACCTTCACATTAAAGCAAGTAATGAGGAGATACAATTAGATGTAACTATCAATAAGGAATTGTTGAAAAAGTCCTATGACTTAATCATTAGTAAAATCAAAGAGGATACAAGTATAGATTTCTTTAGTATCGCTAACATATTATATGTAGACCAGGATGATGACTTTGAAAAAAATCTAAAGGAAAGCTATATCGATGAAATAAAGTGTTTAAAAAGATTAAGCGTAAATGGTAACTATAAAGATATCTGTGAAGTTGTTTTCTTTAATGAGGAATTACTTTGTCAGAGTCCTGAAGTGTTAAAAGCGTTTTATAATGTATTCACCCAGTTCATAGAACTTATAGAATTTGAAATGTTTGTATCGTTGTCCGAAATTGTATGCAACTGGGAAAAGGCTGGAATAAAAAATTTAAAAATTATAAATATAAAAGAAATATTGAGCATGGTTTCTCATGAAACCAAAGCAAATTATAATGCTATCAAAGATCAATATAGTTACAGTAAGATCATTCAAAGTATTGCTACTAATATTGACTTATTGAATGAAATCCCTTTAGTACCTAATATCCATGCAGAATTAAAAGCATTTAATTCATTAGTAAAATGGGAAGAAACTGAGCCTCATCTGATTCAGATATTAGATGCCTTACATGTAGAAGGAAGCAACAAATATCTTCACCACGACTATTACTTTATAACAAACATAAAGGCATATAATAGAAATGATTTTAAAGAAGATTTTAGCAAATTTTGTAATGACCTTAATGATGCCTTATCAAAAGGTTATGATATCGGAGTTGGAGGAACTAGATTCTATTGTTTAGTTTATTCGTTGTGTTATTTCATAGGCTTGAATGGTAGCAGTGAATTGAATTCAAAACTATACTCCTTTTTTGTAAGGGAATTTAAAATTATAATAACTCAGTCTTTAATTTCAAGTCCAACAGTAGGGATGAATTATCAACCTGCATTTAAGTTGCTGTCAAGAATGTATATTAATTTGTTAAAAATTCAACCAAGGATATTTATCGAAACAAATACAAACACCCTCCTCGAACTTGTAGTAATTCTTGACTCAAATATAAATTTAAAAGAAGAATTATTAGATAAATTAGCCTGCTTTCCTAGTCAAAATTATTATTTAAAAGCACAGAACGAGCTTAAAATAGATCAAGTTTTAGATGAAGAGTTTAAAGCGAAATATCATGCGATAACAGGTAAAGACTGTAAAGATGGTTTAACTTTAAGTAAGTTCAACTCATATCTACAGCATAAAGACTCGGTTACTGGAGTACAACTTGGAGATGAAATAGAGATGAAGCTTGATAGCAGAAAAGTTTTTATTCCAATTGCTGAACAAAACTTAAATGTTGTTCTTGATTTGATTAAGCATATCTCAATCAACCCAATTTCTTGGGGTAATTGGCTTCCAAATATAAATCAGTTTAAAGAAGAAATATTGATGCATAAGTTTCAGGACATAAATACAAGAACAAGCTTATTTAATATTCTTTCCGAAGATGAAGATAAAATAAACCTTTTAGGAAAATTAGCAGGCATTTCTGACTTAGAAGCATTGATTGAAGCGGGTGAAGCAAAGCAAAAAGAACAACATCGGCAGGAGAATCATAAAGGATATATAAAAAAAATAGGGTTACAAATACAAAACCTTATCGAAAGGCAACTGGATAAAGCACTGAATAGAACTTTTACTCTGATTTCTTCTTCTTCTGATAGTAAATTGAAAACGATTGAAGAGCAAAATGGACAGGACTTTATCATTTATTGCAATAATCTCCCTATATACTATATTGAAGTGAAGTCCAGATGGGATAGCGACGGAATTGTAGCGTTGAGCAAGAGACAGGTCGAGTGTTGCGCGAAGAGTAAGGGAATTTATGCTGTGATAACGGTAAACGTAGCGGATTACAAATCAAGAATGAAAGTCGTCATGGACGACATCTCTTTTGAAGATCTTAACAGCGATATTTATATAAATACTGATCTTAGTGATAATTTCGAGGAGTTAATAAAAGAAAACAATCAATTCGAAAAAATAGCGGAAAATACTAAACTGATTGAGTTTAGAGGGCATATACCGCAAGAGAGAATAAAAAAACACGGTGTTAGTTTCGATCATTTTATTACTGATTTAAAAGCATTCTTAATGGAGAACTCAGCTCTTAAACTTTAAAATTCCAGTCTTAACCGTTTAGTAATTTTAATCTTATCGCTAATGTAAATATAGATTTTTTCATGCCTCATGCTATACTTAGTATAAAAGGCGTAAAACTTTGAAATTACCATCTATTTTATTACGACGCTTGATTTTGAAATTGTCTTTTCAACCTTACTCACCAAGTAAACTTAGTGAGTAAGGTGAAAATTTAAACTAGATCCAGCTTCTTTCTTAATTGTTGCATATCGGAACTGATTTTGTGGTCCATAACCTTAGCATAGATTTGTGTAGTTTTAATACTCGTATGCCCCATCATCTTTGCTACGCTTTCAATAGGTACTCCATTGTTTAGTGTGACTGTAGTTGCGAAGGTGTGCCTGGCAATATGAAAAGTTAAAGGCTTACCTATTCCACATAGATCTGCTATTTCTTTTAAATACGCATTCATCTTTTGGTTACTCATTACGGGAAGTAGCGTATCCTTGACTTTGCACTGCGGATGATCCTCATAGGCTCGAATAATTGACAGAGCAACGGGCAAGATAGGTATTCTTGAAAGCGTGTCCGTTTTTTGTCTGCTAGTATAAATCCACAAGTCGCCATCTACCCCTTTAACAATTTCCGAGCGTTTCAACTTATGAACATCTATATAGGCCAAACCTGTATAACAACAGAATACAAACATGTCTCTAACTGTATTTAGGCGCTCTACACTGAACTTCTTTTTACTTAAGCGACTTAGTTCTTCTTTCGTTAGAACTTCTCTGTGTACAGCCTTTTGCTTTGGCTTATAGTTAAGGTAGGGATCAACGGTCAGCCATCCATTCCCAAGACAGATCCGAACTATCTTACCTAAATTCTTAATGTACTTAATCGCTGAATTATTTCCGCATTTACGAATGCTGCGTAAATAGTATTCAAAATCATTTAGAAAAGCAAAGTTGACCTTGGTTACCGGAATATCGGAAACGTTATATTCAAGTTGCATAAAGTCCCTAACATGCATCATGCAAGTCTCATAACGTTGAAGGGTGCTTTTTTCAAATTCCTGCCCAACAAGGCTTTTCATCTTTGCATTGTGATCTTCAAATACTACCAGTAACGTGCGTGCCTTTTCCGCTTTACCAATGAAACGATTTTTTAAAGTTTCAGCAGTGATCGTTTCTTCGGACTCGGCCATCCTGCGCTGAAGCTCCTGGATTTTGAATTGGATATTGTCCAGATAGGCATTTAAGGTTTTGACATCTGTTTTAGCGCCAGTTGCCCTTCCGGATACTGCATCCCAATTTTTAGGACTGCATTTTCGGCTTACAGCGAACTCTGTACGCTGGCCATCTACGGTTATCCGGAGGTAAATAGGCATTTCTCCAGATGAATAATTTTTGGGCTTTCTCAGCGAGAAAAGCAGGGAGAGTGTGGTTCTCATGACCTTTGATCAATTAAAAGTTAAACAAATTTGATTAATTGATCATCAGGAATCAAGATGTTCAGTGCATGAACAAGCTGTATATCAAACCATTGTGAGTTAATTCGGGAGTTCTTTTTGCAGACTTGAATGACTCCCGAATTACCCGCATATACTATGTGATTTGCTGAATAATTAGGTATGCCCTTAAAATGAAAAACCCCTTAGATGATGTCATCTAAGGGGTTTTTACTGTTTTTGGTATTGAAAAAGCGGAATGGACGGGACTCGAACCCGCGACCTCCTGCGTGACAGGCAGGCATTCTAACCAGCTGAACTACCACTCCTCCCGTTTGGGACTGCAAATATAGGAACTTGGTTTTGCAGTCCCAAATTTATTTTGAAAAAATTATGCGGTTGTTCCTTCTTTTAATTTCTCTGCATTTTCGGCAAACTGTAACGATTCCATAATCTCCTGTAAATCACCGTTCATCACGTTGGGCAAGTTATATATGGTTAACCCAATACGGTGCTCGGTTACACGGCCTTGTGGGTAATTATACGTACGTACCTTGGCCGATCTGTCGCCGGTAGACACCATGGTCTTCCTTTTTTTCGAGGTTTCTTCCAGGTGTTTCTGCAATTCCATCTCGTAAACACGTGAGCGAAGCACCTGCAAGGCCTTGTCGTAGTTTTTTAACTGCGATTTCTGATCCTGGCACTGGGCCACAATACCGGTAGGTAAGTGGGTTAAACGTACGGCCGAGTAGGTGGTATTTACCGATTGTCCGCCCGGGCCCGAAGCACAGAACAGATCTTTACGGATGTCGCTCACCTGTAAATCAATATCAAACTCATCTACCTCAGGCAATACCACAACCGTAGCAGCCGAGGTATGCACACGGCCCTGGGTTTCGGTATCGGGTACACGCTGTACGCGGTGTACACCCGACTCAAATTTCAGGTTGCCATAAGCATCATCGGCCAGTACATTTAGTACCACCTCTTTGTAACCACCGCTGGTACCTTCGGTAAAATCTACCAGTTCGGTTTTCCAGCCGCGGCGCTCGCAGTAGCGCATATACATGCGGTACAAATCGCCGGCAAAAAGGGCGGCTTCATCGCCACCGGT
>Ga0247807_10002113_pt1 | contig 11113 bp, 10 predicted proteins | sample UWRJL074202C1_FD_179931 | JGI IMG/M metagenome (GOLD analysis project Ga0247807, IMG submission 179931) | Plant litter microbial communities from Arlington Agricultural Research Station in Wisconsin, United States - UWRJ-L074-202C-1 | ecosystem: Environmental > Terrestrial > Plant litter >...
AACGACGTCCGCATCCCGGATCGCCGCAAGCGCCGCGTCGGTCGCCACCGAGCCCTCGACGCCGCGCTGCTCGAAGCCGAGCGCGGGGAGTGCCGCGCGGTGGCGGGTCCACCACTCCTGGAAGTGAAGCTGGCCGCCTTCGACGACCACGTGCGTCTCGACCTCCGAGTCGGTGACGGGAATGAGGGCGGCGCCCAGGTCCCACCGCGAGGTGATGCGCGCCGTCGCCTCGGACAGGGTCTGCCCCTCGCGCAGGAACGACGTGCGCGCGATGTGGGTGCCGAGGTCGAGGTCTCCGAGGGTGAACCACGGCCAGCCGACGCCGTATTCGTTCAGCTCGGCGCTCACCCGCTCGGTCTCGCCGATGCGACCCCAGCCGCGCACCTCGTCGTTCGCCCCGGCGAGGGTGTACATGACCGAGTCGAGGTCGGGAGTGATGCGCAGGCCGGCGAGCCACATGTCGTCGCCGGTGTTGACCACGATGCGCAGGTCGGCCGAGGGGTTGGTGCGGCGCAGGTGCTCGCGGACGCCGCGGGCGAAACGCGCGCCGCCGACCCCGCCGGAAAGAATGGTGATGATCACCCGTCAACGTTAAACCCCGCGGAATCAGCGCATTGACCGGCTTCTATTTACGCGCAGGTCACAAAGGGAAACAATGGGGAAATGTTCGCCCTCGATGATGAGGACCTGACCAGGAGGTATGCATGACCGTTGTACGCGCAGCCATCACCCAGACGACATGGACAGGCGACAAGGAGTCCATGCTCGCCAAACACGAGCAGTTTGCTCGGGATGCGGCTGCCGCCGGTGCCCAGGTCATCTGCTTCCAGGAGTTGTTCTATGGCCCGTACTTCGGCATCACCGAGGACAAGAAGTACTACCGCTACGCCGAGCAGGCCGATGGCCCCATCGTTCAGCGCTTCGCGGCCCTCGCCAGGGAACTCAACCTCGTGATGGTGCTCCCGATCTACGAGGAGGACATCACCGGGGTGTACTACAACACCTCGGTCATCGTCGAGTCCGACGGCACCATCCTCGGCAAGTACCGCAAGCACCACCTGCCCCACCTCGACCGTTTCTGGGAGAAGTTCTACTTCCGCCCCGGCAACCTCGGCTACCCGGTGTTCGACACCTCGGTCGGCAAGATCGGCATGTACATCTGCTACGACCGGCACTTCCCGGAGGGGTGGCGCGAGCTCGGCCTCAACGGCGCCCACATCGTCTTCAACCCGAACGCCACCAAGCCGGGTCTCTCCAACCGCCTGTGGGAGGTCGAGGGACCGGCTGCGGCCGTCGCGAATGGATACTTCGTGCTGCAGCCCAACCGGGTCGGCCGCGAGGACAACGAGTACGGCGAGCTCGCCGTCGACTTCTACGGGACCAGCCAGGTCATCGACCCGCGGGGCAACTTCGTCGGCGAGCGCGGCTCGGGTACCGACGAGGAGCTCCTCATCCGCGACCTCGAGATGGACATGGTGCAGGAGATGCGCGACGACTGGCAGTTCTACCGCGACCGCCGCCCGGACTCGTACACGAGCATCCCGAAGCCGTAATCCATTTCACTGATCGAGCTCGTCGAGATCCGACCCGCGGGCAACACGGCGGCTGGTCTCGACAAGCTCGACCCACGGTTCGAAGGAGAACAACAATGAAGACTCTCATCAAGAACGGAACCGTCGTCACCGCAACGGGGCGCTCGCTCGCCGACGTGCTGGTCGACGGCGAGACCATCGCCGCGGTGCTCGCACCGGGCTCGAGCCTGCTCGGCTTCGACATCGCGTCGAGCGTCGACACGGTGATCGACGCGGGCGGCAAGTACGTCATCCCGGGCGGTGTCGACGCGCACACGCACATGGAGCTGCCGTTCGGCGGCACCGCGGCCTCGGACACCTTCGAGACCGGAACCCGCGCTGCCGCGTGGGGCGGTACAACGACGATCATCGACTTCGCGGTACAGACCTACGGACAGCGGGTCATGGACGGCCTCGCCGCCTGGCACCAGAAGGCCGCAGGCAACTGCGCGATCGACTACGCGTTCCACCAGATCATCGGCGATGTCACCGATGACTCGCTGCAGGCGATGCGCGCCCTGCCCGACGAGGGCATCTCGAGCTTCAAGCTCTTTATGGCCTACCCGGGTGTCTTTATGAGCGACGACGCCCAGATCTTCACGGCGATGCAGGTCTCCGCCGACACCGGCATGATGACGATGATGCACGCCGAGAACGGTCCCGTCATCGACGTCATGGTCAAGCAGCTGCTCGAGCAGGGCAAGACCGACCCCTACTACCACGGTGTCGCCCGGGCCTGGCAGATGGAGGAGGAGGCCACCCACCGCGCGATCATGCTGGCCAACCTGACCGGTGCGCCGCTCTACGTGGTGCACGTCTCCGCGAAGCAGGCCGTTGAGCAGCTCGCTGCGGCGCGGGATGTCGGCCAGAACGTCTTCGCCGAGACCTGTCCGCAATACCTGTTCCTCTCGCTGGAGGAGCAGCTCGGAGCCACGAGCGACGAGTGGGGCGCCTTCGAGGGTGCCAAGTGGGTGTGCTCGACGCCGCTGCGTTCCAGGGAGGAGGGCCACCAGCACGCCATGTGGCAGAGCCTGCGCACCAACGACGTGCAGATGGTCTCCACCGACCACTGCCCGTTCTGCATGAAGGGCCAGAAGGATCTCGGCCTCGGCGACTTCTCGAAGATCCCGAACGGCATCGGCTCGGTCGAGCACCGCATGGACCTGCTCTACCAGGGCGTCGTCGACGGGCAGATCTCGCTCGAGCGCTGGGTGGAGATCACCTCCACCACCCCGGCGCGCATGTTCGGGCTCTACGGCAAGAAGGGCGTCATCCAGCCCGGTGCCGATGCCGACATCGTCATCTACGACCCGAACGGGCACACCTCGATCGGCTACGGCGAGGGCAGGACCCACCACATGAACATGGACCACTCCGCCTGGGAGGGCTTCGAGATCGACGGACACGTCGACACCGTGCTCTCGCGCGGCAAGGTCGTGGTCGACGGCAACCAGTACCTCGGCGCCAAGGGTGACGGACAGTTCGTCAAGCGCGGCCTCAGCCAGTATCTGATCTAGGAGCTCAGCACCCCATGGAATTCGGCGCAGTATTGCAGACCAACCCGCCCGCCTCGCGTACCGTTCACCTTGCCAAGCTCGCCGAGCAGCACGGGTTCGAGTACGTCTGGACCTTCGACTCGCACCTGCTCTGGCAGGAGCCGTACGTGATCTACAGCCAGATCCTGGCCGAAACGAACCGCATCATCGTTGGGCCCATGGTGACCAACCCGGCCACCCGCGACTGGACGGTCACAGCCTCGACCTACGCGACGCTCAACGAGATGTACGGCAACCGCACCATCTGCGGCATCGGCCGCGGCGACTCGGCCGTGCGCGTGACGAACGGGGCGCCGACCACGCTCAAGACGCTGCGCGAGTCGATTCACGTCATCCGGGAACTGGCGAACTCGCGTTCGGTCGAATACAACGGGGCGCAGCTGCAGTTCCCGTGGAGCCGTGGCTCGAAGCTCGACGTCTGGGTGGCCGCCTACGGTCCGCTCGCGCTCAAGCTCACGGGGGAGGTCGGCGACGGCTTCATCCTGCAGATGGCCGACCTCGACGTGGCCGAGTGGATGATCTCCACGGTTCGGGATGCCGCGGCGAACGTCGGGCGCGACCCCATGTCGATCACATTCTGTGTCGCGGCGCCCATGTACGTCACCGACGGCAGCGAGGCCGGGCTCGCCCACGCGCGGGACCAGTCGCGCTGGTTCGGCGGCATGGTGGGCAACCACGTCGCCGACATCGTCGCGAAGTACGGCGCTGATGGCGCGGTGCCGCAGGCGCTCACCGACTACATCAAGGGTCGCGAGGGCTACGACTACAACGAGCACGGTCGCGCCGGCAACACGCACGCCGACTTCGTGCCCGACGAGATCGTCGACCGGTTCTGCCTGATCGGCACGGCCGAGGAGCACATCGAGAAGCTCACCGCCCTCAAGGCGCTGGGTGTCGACCAGTTCGCCGGCTACCTGCAGCACGACAACAAGGAAGAGACGCTGCGCGTCTACGGCGAGACCGTCATCCCGGCGATGCGCGACGTCATCGTGGCCAAGGTATGAGCAGCCGGGCGAGAGGTGCCTTCTGGGGCGTGATCGGCGTCGTCGCCCTGCTCGGCGTGTGGGAGTTCTACAAGCTGGTCGGACCCTCGGCGGGCTTCGTGGTGGGAGCCACCGAGGGCGAGACCGGTTCGGGTGTGATGCTCCTGCCGCGCACCAACGATCGAGCGATGCCGCACATCTGGGACATGTTCGCGCGGCTGGGGGAGTCGGCGAGCGGGGGTGATACCCCGCCGCTGATCGTCGCCGTGATCACCGCCGGTCTCACGACCCTCGGCATCGCCGCGGTCGGCTGGGTCATCGGCATCATCGTCGGATCGTTCCTCGGCGCGGTCATGCAGCGCTGGCGCCTCGCGGAGGCGGGACTGCTGCCGTGGATCGTCGTCAGCCAGACCGTTCCGCTCATCGCCTTCGCCCCGATCATCAACACGATCGGCACACAGGCCAGCCGCGGGTCGGACTTCGACTGGCCGCAATGGCTCTCTGTGGCGATCATCGCCTCGTACCTCTCGTTCTTCCCGATCGCCATCGGAGTGCTGCGCGGCCTCGAGTCGCCCGACCGGATGCACCTCGATCTCATGCGCTCCTACGCTGCCGGGTACTGGCCCACCCTGTTCCGGCTGCGCATCCCGGCGGCGATCCCGCACCTGCTCCCCGCGCTCCGGCTCGCGGCCGCCAGTGCCGTGCTCGGTGCGGTCGTCGCGGAGGTCTCCATCGGCATGCAGGGCGGCATCGGCCGCATGCTCATCCAGCTCGCCGGGCAGGGGTCGAGCGACCCCGCTGCCCCCTGGGGTCCGACCCTCGGGTCGGTCGCACTCGGACTCGTCGCTGCCGGCACCGTCGCCCTCATCGGCCTCACACTCAGGAACTACCGCAGGGGAGAAGCAACGTCATGACCGAGCTCGCAGTACGCGCATCCGGGGTCGGCAAGACCTTCGCCACGAAGGCCGGGGACGTCGTCGCCCTCACCGAGGTGGAGCTCACCGTCGAGGCGGGGGAGTTCGTCTCGCTCATCGGCCCTTCGGGCTGCGGCAAGTCCACCCTGCTCCGCCTCATCGCCGACCTCGATAGCGCCTCGACCGGCACCCTCGAGATCTTCGGCAAGCCGGCTGCACAGGCGCGGGTCGACCAGGACTACGGAATCGCCTTCCAGCAGGCCGGGCTTCTGCCATGGCGCACCGTGGGCGGCAACATCGCCCTGCCGCTCGAACTGCACGGCATGGGCAGAGCGGCTCGCACGGCCCGCGTCTCGGAACTCGCCGAGCTGGTCGGCCTGACCGACTTCATCGACCGCTACCCCGACCAGCTCTCGGGCGGCATGCAGCAGCGGGTCGCGATCGCGCGTTCCCTCGCGGAGCAGCCGCGGCTGCTGCTCATGGATGAGCCGTTCGGTGCACTCGACGAGATGACCCGCGAGTACCTGCAGACCGAGCTCACGCGGATCGCGGCCGAGACGGGTGCCGCCGTGGTGTTCGTCACGCACTCGATCCCCGAGGCGGTCTTCCTGTCCGACCGCGTGGTGGTGATGAGCCCGCGTCCCGGGCGCATCACCGACATCCTCACCACCTCGCTCGGTGAGGTTCGGGATGAGGCCCTGCGCGAGTCGCCCGAGTACTTCGAGCGGGTGACGGCCGTGCGCGAGGCGCTGCACGGCAGTCCGGTCGGACGGGTGAACGAGCGATGACGGCCACCCTGCCGCAGTGGGTGCGGTTCGCCGCGCCGGTCGTCGTCGGGCTCGTGATGCTCGGGCTCTGGGTGCTCATCGTGGACGTGCTGGATGCGGCGCCCCGAGCGCTGCCGAGCCCCATCGCCATCGTCAACGAACTGGTGCTGCGCTTCGGCATCATCGCGGAGGACATGGCGATCACCGCGAGCAACGCGCTCATCGGGCTCGCGCTGGGCACCGTCGTCGCGATCCTGCTTGCGGCGCTCGCCGCGACCTTCCGTCCCATCGACGGCATGCTCGCGCCGCTCGTGGCCGCGATAGCGGTGGTGCCCATCGTGGCGCTCACCCCCATCCTGAACACCATGTTCGGAGCGTCGAGCCAGTTCGGTCGAATGTCGGTGGCCGCGATCGCCGCCTTCGTGCCGGTGTTCGTGAATGTGCTGCGCGGGTTGCGCCAGACCCGACCCGTGCACCGCGACCTGCTGCGCTCGTCGGCGGCGTCGTCCTGGCAGACCTTCCGGGTGCTGACCCTGCCTACGGCGCTGCCGTACCTGCTCACCGGCCTGCGCATCGCGAGCTCGGTCGCGGTGATCGCGGCGCTCGTCGCCGAGTACTTCGGCGGACCCGCGGACGGCATCGGCACGGCGATCGCCACCTATGCCAAGTCGGGGCGTGCCGCGCTCGCCTTCGCCTACGTCGCCGGCGGCATCGCCATCGGCCTCGCATTCTTCCTCGTCACCGGCCTGCTCGAGAGGCTCGTGTCGCGGAGGCGGCCGGTCTGACCGGCCGGCTCGCATCACCCCCAACCCGCACCACGAAAGGAACAGCAGCATGAGACACAGCATTCGACGCGGCCTCACCGTCGCATCCGTCGCCGTTGTATCGGCCCTCGCACTCAGCGCCTGTGCCGGCACGGCCTCCGACCCGGGGTCCACAGAGGACTTCGAGCCGCTCACCTCCATCAAGCTGCAGCTGCAGTGGCTGCCGCAGGCGCAGTTCGCCGGTTACTACGTGGCGCTGGACAAGGGCTACTTCGAGGAGGAGGGCTTCGATTCGGTCGAGGTCATCCCCGGCGGTGGCGACATCGTTCCCCAGGACGTTCTCGCGAACGGTGACGCGGACTTCGCGGTTGCCTGGGTGCCCAAGGTGCTCGGCACGCTCGAGGCCAGCGGGGCCGAGCTCACCGACATCGCGCAGGTCTTCCAGAAGTCCGGCACCCTGCAGGTGTCATTCACGGGCGACGGCGTTGAGGATGTCGCCGACTTCGAGGGCAAGCGCATCGGCTCGTGGGGCTTCGGCAACGAGTGGGAGATCTTCGCGGCCATGGCCGCCGAGGACCTCGACGCGTCCGGCGTGAAGATCACCACGCAGGACTTCTCGATGAACGCCCTGCTCGATGGAGACGTCGACGCCGCACAGGCGATGACCTACAACGAGTGGGCGCAGATTCTCGAGACCGAGAACCCCGAGACGGGCGAGCTGTACACGCCCGAGGACTTCGACGTCGTCTCCTACGAGGACACCGAGGGCGCCATGCTCCAGGACGCTATCTGGGCCGACACCGCTCGCCTCGATGACCCGGCCTACGCCGACGCTTCGGTGCGTTTCCTCAAGGCAGTCACCAAGGGCTGGATCTTCGCCCGCGACAACCCCGAAGAGGCGGCGACCATCACGTACGACGCCGCCATCGCCGCGGGTGAGGGTGGAGCCTTCCCGGTCGGTCCGACGCACCAGCTGTGGCAGATGAACGAGGTCAACAAGCTCATCTGGGCCGGCGGTGGCTTCGGTGTCATCGACGAGTCCGCCTGGGCGAAGACCGTCAAGGGCGCGCTCGCCGCGGTCAACCAGGACGGCCTGAACCTCATCATGGACGAGCCGGCCGAGTCGGCGTACTCCAACGAGTACATCGAGAAGGCGCTCGAGGAGCTCGAGGCCGACGGCATCACCGTCGATGGCGAGTACACGCCGATCGAGGTGACGCTCACCAAGGGTGGGCAGTAACAAATACCCTTGGGGGTGGGCGGCCTTCGGGTTGCCCACCCCCTTCCTTTCACCATCTCTGGGAGCACTCCATGACTGACCTGAATCCGGCTGACGGCACCCTCGCCCGCGACCTCGATCGGGCACACGTGTTCCACTCCTGGAGCGCGCAGGCGGCGCTCGACCCGTTCATCATCGCCGGGGGATCGGGCAGCACCGTCTGGGACTTCGACGGCAAGCACTACCTCGACTTCTCGAGCCAGCTCGTCAACACCAACATCGGTCACCAGCACCCCGCCGTCGTGGACGCCATCAAGGCCCAGGCCGACGTGCTGACCACCGTCGCCCCGGCGCACGGCAACCTCACGCGGGGTGAGGCGGCCAAGCGCATCCTGGGACTCGCCGGTCCGCAGTTCGGCAAGGTCTTCTTCACCAACGGCGGTGCGGATGCCAACGAGAACGCGATCCGCATGGCGCGACTCACCACGGGGCGGGACAAGGTGCTCTCCACCTACCGCAGCTACCACGGCAACACGGGGGCCGCGGTCGTCGCGACCGGCGACTGGCGCCGGGTCCCCAACGAGTTCGCCCGCGGGCACGTTCACTTCTTCGGCCCGTTCTCCTACCGCTCGGAGTTCTGGTCCGACTCGCCCGAGCAGGAGAGCGAGCGCGCCCTCCGTCACCTCGAGCGGGTCATCCAGTCCGAGGGGGCGTCGTCGATCGCAGCGATCCTGCTCGAGACGATCCCGGGTACCGCCGGGGTGCTCGTTCCGCCGCCCGGCTACCTCGAGGGTGTGCGCGCCCTTGCCGACCGCTACGGGATCGTGCTCATCTTCGACGAGGTCATGTGCGGATTCGGGCGAACGGGCGAATGGTTCGCCTGGCAGGGTTCGGCCGTGGCCGAGAGCCCGGTCATCCCGGATCTGATCACCTTCGCCAAGGGCGTCAACTCGGGCTATGTGCCGGTCGGCGGTGTGGTCATCTCGGAGTCGATCGCGAACGCGTTCGAGCACGAGGTCTTCCCGGGCGGGCTCACCTACTCGGGCCACCCGCTCGCGATGGCCTCGATCGTGGGCGCACTGGACGCCATGGAGTCAGAGGGCATCGTGCGGAACGCGGCGTCCGTCGGCGCCGAGCACATCGGGCCGGGGCTCGCGGCACTCGCCGAGAAGCACCCCATCATCGGCGAGGTGCGCGGTGTCGGGGTGTTCTGGGCGCTCGACCTCGTGGACGACCCGGCCACCCGCGCGCCGATCTCCACGGCCGTGATCGGCCAGCTGAAGAAGGAGCTGATGAGCCGCGGCCTGCTGCCGTTCGCCGCGGACAACCGCATCCACGTCGTGCCCCCGTGCGTCGTGACACCGGATGAGGTCGCCCAGGCACTCGACATCTACGACCAGGCGTTCACGGCTGTCGGCGCCTAGCGTGCTGCAGCGAGTACTCGGCTTCTTCGCATCGCTCTTCGACTTCTTTGACCCGTCTGACGACGAGCCGGAACGGCCGCCCGAGGCGCGCGACGTGCCCGAGCGCTTCACGATCATCCCGGACGACTATCACGCTGAGGATGTCGGCACCGCCGGCGACGGACGGCACTTTTTTCTCGCCAATACCTTCTCGGGTGATGGCGAGTTCGTCTCGACGTTCTTCTGGAAGCCGGACGGCACCTTCGACTCGATCGAGATCGATGCGCTGGGCCCGCGTGAGAGTCTCGACACTTCTGCTTTGGATGCCGCTCGCGCGCGCCAGTTCGACCTGCTTGGCGAGTTCACCCGCAACCCGATCTCGGTGGCGCCGTTCGCTGTGCAGGCGCACGGAACGGAGTTCGGCTTCGTGGGTCGCGCCGCCGATCCCGAGGACGCGGACGACATCGCCACGATCACCATCCAGCCGGGGGACTACATCGCGTACTACTGGCCCTGGGACGGCGAAGGCTACGACACCTGATCCACGCGTCGAGCAGAGGGCCTTCGTGCGTCATATCCCGCGCAGTTGCGCCGGTCCGTAGCGGCTCGTGGGAAACTTGACCCCCACACAGTTTTGAAAGCGAGCACGACATGGCCGAGTCCAAGAAGAAGTCCGACCAGATCCGCGAGGCGGTAACCCTCTCCAAGCGCGAGCTCAAGCGCGCCGCGAAGCAGGCAGCCAAGGAGGCCGCGAAGCTCGAGAAGCAGCTCAAGAAGGACGCGAAGGCAGCAGCCAAGCAGCTCAAGCGCGACGCGAAGCTCGCCGGCAAGCGGGTCGTCGAGGATGCGGCAGCGACCGGTGCCGCAGTGGTGGCAGCCACCGAGGCCGCCGCCGAGCGGGCTGCGGATGCCGCGGCCGCCAGGAAGGACGCCCTCAAGGCCGAGGCCAAGGAGGAGAAGAAGGCGGAGAAGAAGACCAAGGCTGCGCCTGCGAAGGCTGCGCCTGCGAAGGCTGCGCCCAAGGCTTCGGTGAAGGAGACCGCGGCTGCGAAGTCTCCCGCGAAGGCAGCGCCGGCCGCGAAGGCAGCAGCTCCCGCGAAGGCAGCGCCGGCCGCCAAGGCAGCTGCGTCCACGGCGGCGCCCGCTGCCAAGACGGCGGCGCCGAAAGTAGCCGCGCCCAGGACGGCCTCGCCCGCGGCGAAGGCAGCAGCGCCCAAGACCGCAACGACCCGGACCCCCGCCGCCAAGACTCCCACCACGAAGAAGGCCCCAGCCGCGGCCGCAGCAGCCCCGTCAGCGGCAGCAGCGGCGCCCACCGTCGCGCAGCTCCGCGCGCAGGCCAAGGCCGCAGGGAAGACCGGCTACAGCTCGCTGAACCGCGCTCAGCTCGAGGAACTGCTCAAGTAGCGTTCACCACTTCGATCGAGGGCCGCCGTATCGCAGGATACGGCGGCCCTTATCCTCGCTGCGTGGTGGCCCTCTCGACTTTCGTCACCCCAGGGTTGACAGCACCGCGAAGGTCATGCCACCATCGAGCCATGAATAGTCAACCCGGGGGTTACACGTGGCGGGATGTCCTCGCTCACCGCCCTGAAGAGCAGCGCCAGGCGACCGCGGAGCGGTTCATCGCCGCCGGCGTCGAGGTCGAAACCGTGCACCGCGCCCTGCTGGATGGCGGCGACGCCCTCCACGCGGCAGCGAGCTCGGGCGCGGAGGAATGGGCGCAGCAGTTCGGAGGGCCCCTGCCCGCCGCGCTGCTCGCCGCCGAGGTGTCCCTGCTCGCCGCTCACCTCGTATCCCGTGCGTCGGCCGTGCGTGCCCTCGCCGTCGAGGCGCTGCTCGACGACTACTCTGCCGTGGCGGTCGCTGCGGCACTCGGGGTCTCCCGCCAGAAGGTCTACGACATCGGCAAGGGCGGCTCCACCACCTTATTCAT
>Ga0247807_10002117_pt1 | contig 11106 bp, 12 predicted proteins | sample UWRJL074202C1_FD_179931 | JGI IMG/M metagenome (GOLD analysis project Ga0247807, IMG submission 179931) | Plant litter microbial communities from Arlington Agricultural Research Station in Wisconsin, United States - UWRJ-L074-202C-1 | ecosystem: Environmental > Terrestrial > Plant litter >...
GGGGGGGGGGCAGCGAAACCTCGAGCCGTGAACAGCGCTATAAAGTGACGCTGTTTTGCTAAAAAACGTCTTTTTTGCGAAGCTGAGTGATGGCGTTTTGCCGGGAATAAATACAAGGACTGTAATGAGCTATATCACGCGCATTTGTTACAACGACTCCAATTGGCAGCATCCCACTGGGACTGCAACCGAGGCGCCCAACAGTTTTGTTTCTCAACACGGATACGGCCATGAGGAATGGTTATTCCGATTCGAGTGGCAGATTGGGGGTTGGCAATACGGATTTTTGCAGGGTGTGAACAAAGGTTGGGAGTCGCGCATAGCTAGGGGCGAGCGCACAGGAGATATTGTATTTTTTACACTCGCTCCAAGTGGCCGTCGCTACGTTGCCCGTATTCGCCACGTTGAGTTTCTCGATGAGACTCAAAGCAATGCGGTATTAGATCACTACAAGCAGCTCGGTTGGTACGACCGAATGCTTGAGGAGATTGATGCCGTGGAAGGTGATAGAGGCGGGCTGAATAGTGCTAACTGGGGCCTTTTCGTGAATGTTCGCTTTCGCCCGGAAGATGTAGAGTGGTATCCCCCTAATACCGTTGCTGAGCCGGGCGATCTAGTACTGGGTTACCAGCGTTACCAGTTGATTGAGTGTGATGCGAAGCATGATCTGCCGAAGACGGTAAAAGAAAATCGATCGGATCGACGAGGAAGGAAGGGGCAGGCCATACCACCAATCCAGGATGCTCACTTCAGGAGCGGGTTCTCGGGCCGAGAATGTTCACCAGAGCACGGATTGATCCAGGCTGCCCTGTACGAAGAGCTTAGAGTCGAGTATCCAGGAGCAAAGATTGTGTTCGAGGAGAACTTTATCGATGTGATGGTAACTACGAAAACCGAAATAATTCTTTTCGAGGTCAAGTCGGATTTTTCGACCCGAAGAGTTCTGCGGCAAGCAATCGGTCAACTCCTCGAATATGCCTACTACTGGGATGAGCCGCAGGAAAAACCTGTCAGGCTTGTTGCCGTGGGTCGTACTCAACCCAATCCAGAGGATGTGAGGTACCTTGAGTATCTCAGTGAAAAACTGAAACTCCCCTTGGAGTATCGGCAGATCAAGTTGCCCTCCGATGCATAGTTTTTTCGAGAGTTCAGCATTGCTCCTATTTGTAGGGGCTGATGATCAAGGTTTATTTTATCAGCGCTATTTCGTAGCAATCACTGTGACGCAGGTAGAGAACCGAGCAACTTGGGAAGCAGACGCCTATGGCTAATATCAGACACCAAGTGGTGAATTAGGCTATTTGTTGTGTTTCCGTAGATTCTTTCGACTGACCAATTTTGGCCGATTGCAGCCCTTGGCGAGAGACAGCATACGGCCAGAAGCCGTCGCTCGACGTGTCTACGAAAGTGGGGACGATTCACCCTGCCTGCGGAGAGATCGCAGTTCGGGCTTTAATATATTCTGCGGAATAGAAGTGGTCGGTGACCAGACCACTTCATCCAAGCCAATATTATCAATTCTTTTTTAGCAAGTAGATCGTGACCATGTAGCTTTGCATAACAGCCTCGGTCATGGCAGAGTCCAAAGAAGAAATAGACACATCATCAATTTTCAGGCCTGTATTTTTCATCAAGAATGCCCTAGCGTCTGCTTTATCGAGCCTGTGCGAGTTATCAGACAGCCATCGAGCAATCATTATAAATTTATCTGATGCTTCTTTTGCTCCATCCTTGTTTGACATCAGAAGATCGAAAAAATCCGGATAGAAAATTACCTGCGGCGTATACAAAAGATCAACAGCAGATTCATCAGCTTCGGTATCAATGCCAAAGTTGCTTTCAATGCCTTTCCTCAAATTGTTAGCGTAAGCGGTTGATACGAATTGGATCAAGCCAACAAAGTTCTGGACACTTTGCATTCTATCTTCTGTAAATGTCGCTAAATTTGCAGCTATATTCACTAGCCCAATCAAAGGCGAAATGTATAGTTTTTTAGTTTCTTCATCTAATGACGCATCCTCGGACATGGTCAAGTATTTATTTATCAACGTCTCAACTATTTGCTCAACTTTCATAAGTATCCCTACTGCGAGTTTAAGTCTTATAAAGATGTCAAAAAGATTGCCCTAAACACTCATTTTCAATCGACCTAGCGAGCTATTTGCAACGGATTTTACCCGCACTCCTAGGAACCATGACCGGCAGTGATCGGCCAAAATCACTTGGTAAACGTGCAAACGAAATCAGGGCAGATTTTCAAGCTTGGAACCCTGCTAGTGAGAGATAAAAACTCGCGCAGTAAGAAGTGACAGTGTCTTTCCTTGGCCAACCTTCATCGGCAGACTGTCTAATGCGAAGGAACTTCAAATGTTTTTTTGAGCGTCGTACTCGGCCTTTCTAGTTTTTAGAATGTTGAAGGCTATCCTTCGCTCAACATCGTCCGAGCCATTTTTTGTAATACCGACTAAATCGGAGTTTGATTTACTCTCAAAAAAAAGCTTCTTGCTCTCCCGTTCTTCCGCGTCTTTCTCAAGTCCAGCCTTTGCTTTCTCTAGATATGCAGGTGCATTTTTTGCGATATGGAGTCCAGCATTCCACAGCGATTTACCTAAGAGCTTTGCGGTCGAAGTGGCTTTCGTAGCTACCGTACCTTGTCGAAACTCAGTTTTAACATCGTCCCAAGCTTTATCTAGTTCGAAGCTGCTAAAGAACTCATTTTGCGGAAGAGGATCGTCCTGATCATTGTCGTGCATACGAGTTATCTCAACCGATTGGGCTAATAGTGATGCGCTTACTGCGACATGCCGGTTTTGGGCAAGCGTTTGGGGTACCACTGCCGGTCTTGGAAGTCCACTCATGCTTACAATCTAGACACTTTGCACGATAAATTACGACGGCCATTTAACACCTCATTTTTCTGAATGGTGGCACTATAGCACCACTCGAGTGGCATGAGTAGTCGTCAAAAGGCCGGATGTAAATATTTGAAAAATAAGGGGAAAAAAATTTAACGGTTGTTCGTATAAATAAAAAATCGTTTTATATCAATGGCTTGATCCTGAACGTTCTTCTGCCGTGGGAAAAATGACTGTGGAAATATTGTCTAAACTAAAATATGTACACTAGATGTGCATCGGCCTGATTTCAGGAACCGCCTAGGTGGCTGCAATGGCCGTATGGCGTCTCACGCCAAGGGCTGCAATCGGCCAAAAGCGGCCGGTCGACCTGACTGTGAAGCCCAGGATACCCCGAATGGCAGTACTGCTTGAAATACATAGCTTGCTGCCCCCCCACCTCAGGTGGCTAAATGCCAGAATATCGCATGGCTTCTGAATGCTTGTGCTGTAGATCGCATGAAAGCAAAGAGAGAACAGGCGTACTTCGTCAAGGAAGAAGCCGCATAGCGCAGGTAGCCCCAAGGAACGTAGATGAATAGGTTATTTTATTGTAAGTCTGAGCATGGTGTGGTCGACCTGGCGATAGAAGGTGACGTGCCAGAATCTCAAAATATTTTTACGGTAATCGTAGGTAAAAACGGCGTAGGAAAAAGCCGTTTGCTATCTGAAATCGCGAAGAAATGCACTCACAGCTATACGATCTTGCCAGAATTATTACGGCATCGAAACTCAGATATCATGCCAAAGTTAATTGCTGTATCGACCAGCCCGTTCGATAAGTTTCCATCGAATAGAAAATCAGCTAGCTCATACGATATCGATACAAATTACAGATATGTAGGCATGCGCGGCGAAGGACCATTTGGGGTTTCAAGCGCAGTATCACTATTGTCATCCGCAGCCAAAGGATGGCTTGAAAAATTAGCAAGTCTGGACAATACGGCAAATCTACTCGACGTGTTCAATTCGCTTAATTTCGAGCCTTATGCCGAATTTGTATTCAAACCCGGATATATAGGAAAGCCAACATTTGACCACGAACAAGAAGACTTTTTCGGAAATGAAGTTTTGCGCGAGATTGGTGATCTATCTCTGAGGTATGACATCAATATAGACGAACGATACTTTAATCAGCTATCTAGCTACAACGAACCTCAACGTCACGATATTTACGCTGCCATGATTGAAGTTCATCGTTTTGAAGCTTCTCGCAAAGCCGTCACTCTCGCTGTCGATTTCACCAGTGGGGAGTTTTATGCAGGGTCACATAATGCCAGCGGAGGGCTTGCTAAAGCCATCCTAGTACTACTAAGTGCAGGGCTTATGCGGTTGATGGATGTCCGCTTGACTAAGAAAGATTACGGAGCCATGTCTCTCAAGCGTGCCAGTTCTGGCGAGCAGTGCTTGCTTGTAATGATGTTAGGAATTGCCGGCCACATAACTGACAATTCAATTATACTAATTGATGAGCCTGAAATAAGCCTGCACCCGAGATGGCAGGAAGAATTCATTATTATGCTAACAAGCACATTCTCTTCCTACAGTGGCTGCCAGTTCTTGATTGCCACACACTCACCTCAAATAATATCGAGACTGAATGCGCATGGCTGTTATATAACATCACTTTCCAATCATAAAATCTATAAAGCCTCATATTTCAGCAATCGCTCAGCAGACTATCAACTGGCAGAACTATTTGATGCGCCAGGTATAATGAATGAGTACATTGCAAGGCTCGCTTTCAGTCTGCTTTCAAAAGTTAAGGCTGCTAAATGCGTAACCAGTGATAATTCGCGTGAGCTACAGCAGTTACAACACCTTGCCGAAAATGTTGACCAAAATGATCCAACAAAAGAGTTGGTGGCATCAGTAGTTCAGGTGTGTGCAATTTATGCCGATAATTAATGAGCCAGTAGTGTACAGCGAAGAACAGTTAGCTATTATAGCGGTAAAAAAATCTGATCGCCAATTTACGCATGCCAATTGGGGGGATGATGATTTACAAGGACTGCGATATGAAGTGAGAACTCACTATAGAAATGTCCAGAGACTAGTGTGCGTCTATTGCCAAGAACGAATCAGTGTTAGGGCAGCCCACGCTGCGCCTATAGAGCATATTGTCCCAAAATCACAATACTTAGAATTTATATTTGAACCAAAGAATCTATGTGTAATATGCCCTGACTGTAACGAATACAAAGGCAAGAACGAGGTTATGTATGAGCCCGTCATCAACGGCCCAAGGCGCATTCGGTATCCGACGGTGTCTTCCGCATTTCAAATATTACATCCGCATTTTGATGATTATGCAGCTCATATAATAAAAGCCAATCGTGTCTACGTCGACAGGAGTCCAAAAGGTCATTATACGATAGGAGTATGCAAGCTAAATCGTTTTTTTCACTATTTTGGTGCCTGCGACGAATTTATCAATGACGCTGAGCTTGCACAAGCTAATGATTTGTTCTTCTCAACAGGGACGGTGGATACTTGTGCCTTTGTTTCGGAAACTGCGGAGACCGGAAAAGTTTAAAAGTCGGTTTTAAGGAAGTACCCATTAAGTTAATCCAAGGAGCACAGCATGCCAGCAACCTATCACTCAAACGGAAAAACAATGTGGAGCCTAAATAAAGCCTACCATGACAATGGAAAGACTGCGTGGAGTTTAGGGAAGGCCTATCACTCTAATGGCAAAACGGCTTGGAGTTTGGGTAAAGCATATCACCCAAACGGGAAAACAGCTTGGAGTTTGGGCAAAGCATATCATGCGAACGGGAGAACAGCCTACAGCTTAGGGAAAGGCTATCACGATAACGGCCGCTCAATGGGATCTATCGATAGCATTGAACTCCAGCTAGGAGAAGGGATAAGGCTTATGTGTGGCAAGTCAGAGCCAGTCTTATATGTATACGGCAAAAGTGTACTAGACTCCGTATGACAACCTTTGAATTACCGACACTACACACTAGCCTGTAGGCAAATATATTCGAGGATGAAACAGAAAATTTTACTCAACCTCTAAGCGCATTGCCGAAAAGTAGCAATGCGCGGAGCTGAATGTCTCGCCAGAAGACTCCGCGCGCGCATGGTTCGATCTTGACAACTCAAGATTTGCTATATGTAGACAGATGCCGCTCGTAGATGTCTGCATCCAACGGAGGGCACACGAATTTTTCAACTGCAAGCCTGATTAAGGCGTGACTGGCAGTTTATCGGCGCCGACGCCATGGACAGTTGGTGTATGTGCTTTGAGCCGCTGGGCGGAGTGGGGTGTCGAAGGTTCTGTTTGATAATACAGGGCATCAGGCTGCAATCGGCCGATTCTGTTGAAAAAGTCGGCTTACCCAAAGCGCTCGAATATTGATGGATGAAAACATCTCTTTTGCACGCTGCTACGTGAAATCCGACTCCTGAACCTTCTGCGCAAAACTCAGATTTCAATCTCAGGCGCGTACTTTTCTGCCGTGGAATTCGAAGCCGACTTTTTCAACAGAATCGGCCAATAGCAGCCAATGGTGGAGCGCCGCTTTCGGCCAGAATTTTCCGGCAGAAGCGCCTGGCAAGTTGTCTCTGTATCCAACCGCCTCACGGAAGAACGTCCTCATCTGGGCGCCGAGTTGGCCCGCTCCGCTAGGGAAGCCCGTAATGGGTTTGGCGGCGAGGCGAACGTCCAGCTTGCCCAAACGGGGCAGCAAGACCTTCGCGCTCCACCCATGCCACGTATTAGTAGGCAGATTACGCAAGCGTGAAAGGGCCCAAGGCATCAAGGATCGCGTAACTCGGCACGATGCAAGGGGGGCAGCCCCCGAGCGTGACGGCGGAACTCCGAGACACCTGCCCAATTCAGCAAGAAGCAAATGACATGGCAGCCCAATTGGAGCACAATGTAGCTACAAATCGCTATGAGAAATCCAATGGCTAACAGTGATGTCGTTCGCGCTCGGATCGACGGTCATATCAAGGATGAAGCTAGCCATGTGCTGGCTGGTATGGGGCTGTCTGTTTCGGATGCGATTCGGATGCTGCTGGTTCGCATCGCGGCGGACAAGGCCCTCCCATTTGATATCAATCGAGCACAGCCCCACTCCGAAATCAAAAAGCCTTGAAGGCTTGCCTGAAGAAAATCAAGAACAATACTCCACGGGCATAAAAACGCATGGATCGCATACAGCAGCTCAATTATGAAAAAGACTTCCGCATCGCATTTTTGGAAACCAAGGGGGACGGGTTTCAACGTCTTTTCGAAAGGCTAATGTTAAAAGCCCACCCTAACGACTTCATGGCTTGCCGGCCTTGGGGAAACGTTGGTGACCGCAAGAACGATGGATATCTGCCGTCGGCAAGAATTTTGTTCCAGAGTTATGCCCCCAACGAGTTGAGCGCTGCTGAAGCCATCAAGAAAATCAACGAAGACTTCGAGGGAGCGAAAGACCACTGGGAGCAGCATTTCGATGAGTGGACCTTCGTGCACAACGCACCCGATGGCCGTTTGGGTCCTCACATCATTGAAGCTCTTGCGAAGCTCGGGCAAGACAACCCGCAGATCAGAATCGGCCACTGTGGATACGAAGAAATGCTGGCGAAGTTTCGTCAGTTGAGCTTGCAGGACCTTGAGTCTTGGTTTGGACCGTCGCTCACGATGGAGGCAAATGTCAACCTGGGCTACAGCGACCTGATGGCCGTGCTCAGCCACATCAGTGTCACTCCAGTGCCCACTACTAGCGAAGTAAAAGACGTATCACGTGGGAAGATCGAAGCAAACCTTCTTTCTCAAGCTGTGGCCGACTTCCTGAAGATCGGTATGCAGAAGTCACCGCTCGTTGCGCAGTTCTTCAATAACTGGAAGAACCCTACCTACGGCGAACAAATTGCACAGACGTTCAAGCGCGAATACATAGCCCTACGGGATAGCGCTCCTCTACTGCATCCTGATGAAATTTTCGGTCGCCTTGAAGCGTGGGCTGGCGGCTCAGCGAACACCACTCCCACTCATAAGGCCGCAGTGTTGGCAGTCATGGCATACCTTTTCGACAAGTGCGAAATTTTCGAGGACGCTCAAACGGTGGGGACAGCATGATACTTCCATCCAAGCATCTTCCGCAGGATCGCGCATTGTTGACCGTCGGCGGTCATATTTTGACGTTTCTCACACGGCCAAAGACTGTCTCCGCACTTTGGGAGGAGCTAAGTAGTCATGAAACGGGCGTGACTGTCATGCCTCGGCGAGTTACGTACGACTGGTTCTTACTTTCCCTCGATCTTCTGTACGCCCTTGGAATCATTGAGCTTGAAAGCGGCCTTGTGACACGGAGAACAGCTTGATTCACAACATCTTCAGTACTCTGCCGACCTTTAAGAATCTTGGAGATCTGAAACCAGGTCTAAATGTGCTGCTCGCTCAAAAAACCGAGGGAGCGACCACAAAACAAACACGCAATCGCGCTGGTAAAACGAGCTTCGTGGAGCTAGTGCATTTTCTGCTTGGTGCTGACGCGGGGCCTGACTCGATTTTCCGAACCCCGGAATTGGCGGAGCACACTTTCGGCATGGACTTCGACTTGAAGTCGGAACCCACTGTCGTCGAACGCAGTGGTGGCTCCAAAGCCAAAGTTTTCGTGACTGCTCCACCAGCCGCGAAAGTGAAGTTCTCGGCCACCGAGTGGTGTACGTTCCTTGGCGAACAAATGTTTGGTCTGACTAGCCTTGAAGCCGCAGGCAGCAAGCCGCCTTCGTTCAGATCGCTGTTTGCCTACTTTGTGCGCCGACAGGCGAGCGGTGCCTTCATGACGCCGGAAAAACAGGCCACGATGCAGGGTACCGGCGACATGCAGATGGCGCTGATGTTCCTGCTCGGACTGGACTGGCAGATTGCCAGGGACTGGCAAGCTGTCCGGGATCGGGAAAAGACCCTTGAAGAGCTAAAGAAGGCGGCCGGGAACGGTGCATTCGGCTCAATTATTGGCAAGGCCGCCGACTTGCGCACAGAGCTGACCATTCAGGAGGCTCGCCTCAAGAAGCTTCATGCGGAAGTTGAGACGTTTCAGGTCTTGCCTGAGTACCGGGAACTGGAAGTCGAAAGCTCCAGCTTGACCCGCCAGCTCAACGAGTTAGCCAACGCCAATACCATCGACTTCTCAGCTATTCGTGATCTGGAAAACGCCCTCGCCTCCGAGGTTCCTCCTGACCATGAGGATCTCCAGGCGGTCTACCAAGAGGCGGGCATCGTCCTGCCTGACTTGGTCAAGCGCCGCTACGAGGATGTGAAGAGTTTTCATGACTCTGTGGTGCGCAATCGCAGGGACTATCTGTCCAGCGAACTCGAAGCCGCCAAGATGCGTATCGAGCTACGAGATAGTAAGAAGGCGCAGCTCGACCAGAGGCGCGGCGAAATCCTGGGCATTCTCAGGAGCCATGGTGCGCTCGAACAGTTCCTCAAACTGCAAGGCGAGCTGGGACGGCTGGAATTCGAAGTGGAATCCCTGCGGCAACGCTTCGAAGCCGCAGAGCAGCTCGAAGGCACCAAGAACGAGCTAGAGATCGAGCGCAACCGCCTCACGATCCGCCTACGGCGTGACTTCACCGAGCAAAAGGACAGGCTGGCTGAAGCTATCGTCGCCTTCGAGGAAACCTCTCAACGCCTGTATGAATCGGCGGGGAGCATGACGATCGATGAAACCTCGAATGGACCAGTCTTCAAGTTTCCAATGCAAGGGCAGCGCAGCAAAGGCATCAAGAACATGCAAATCTTCTGCTTCGACATGATGCTTATGCGCCTGTGCATCAGCCGAAAAATTGGGCCTGGATTCTTGATCCATGACAGCCACCTGTTCGATGGTGTTGACGGCCGCCAGGTAATCAGCGCATTGCGCCTTGGTTCTGAGATTGCCCAGGAGCTTGGTTTTCAGTACATCGTGACGATGAATGAAGACGATGCCTTCAAAGAGACCCTCGATGGTTTCGACCTCAATGGCTATGTCCTGCCCAAGCGTTTGACTGACGCCACCGAAGACGGCGGTTTGTTTGGCATAAGGTTTGGTTAGAGAGCTGATTTGCGCTGTTCAGCTCTGGGCAGGGCGGCCGCAGTGGACCTTAGGGGAAATACAATGGATAAGAAGACCAAAGGATCGTGGTTGATCCACTGAATCGACCCTATTTGTGTAGTCACATGGGAACCTCTGCTATTGGCCGAAAGCAGTCAGTTGCAGCTTCGGTCGATTGCAGCCCTTCAACACAGGCAGTAAGTGGCCGAAAGCTGTCGTAGGTGGCGCACCCTTATGGCAAGGGACTTTTCTGTACCTACCCCGGATCAGCAGGCTAGACGATGCAGTGCCGTGCAGTGCAGCTCGGTTTCGCGGTTGAGCACCGGGGTTCCGGTGAGCAGGTAGCGGTAGGGCACCTGCGCGGCTATGTCGAAGGCGTGACGGGGCCAGAGGGCGGTGGGTTCTTTGAGGCGGTGGGCTTCGTCGATCACCAGTACGGCGAAGCGGCTGGCGGTCTGCAGGAAGTCGCCCAGTCTTTCGTAGTTGACCAGTACCCACTGTGCGTCGGCTTCAAAGTGCTGGCGGCAGATCCTGGCCTCCGGATCCACGGCGCGGATCTCGCGTTCCCAGTTGATGATCAGGCTCAGCAGGCAGACGATCATGATCGGTTTGCCCGCTGCCTGAATTTTCGGCGACGATTGCCTGGCGGGTTTTGCCCAGGCCCATGTCGTCCGCCAGCAGCGCGCTATTGCGCAGCAGCAGGTGGCGGACGCCTGCGGGCTGGTAGTCGTAAAGCGAATAGCCATGCAGCGCTTCTGTGATTGCTTCAAGGGTCCAGGCGGTGCCCTCAATGCCGGCGATGCTGGCCAGGAAGATGTCTTTGCAGTCCTCGTCTTCCGCTCGTTCCGGCCCAGGCTCTGGGAAGTCGCCGCCGATGCTGATGCCATCGGAGGTCCTGGCCGGGCTTACAGAGCCATCACTATGCAGTTCCTGCAGGGTCGTGAGGATCTCAAATTGATCGTCGGCTAAGGCCAGTTCATCGATGAGGTTGAGCTTGGTCAGCTCGGCGGTGCCGGGTAGTTGCCAGGCGCGCATCTGCGACAGGTAACGGCCGTGCATGCGTTTGAAGACGGCGACAACGCCGGGATGATAATCGCCACTGGCGAGCACGCCGCCAGCGGCTAATGGCGCCAAGCGAAGCCGCATGCCCCAGGTGAAGGCTTCACGCG
>Ga0247807_10002118_pt1 | contig 11105 bp, 8 predicted proteins | sample UWRJL074202C1_FD_179931 | JGI IMG/M metagenome (GOLD analysis project Ga0247807, IMG submission 179931) | Plant litter microbial communities from Arlington Agricultural Research Station in Wisconsin, United States - UWRJ-L074-202C-1 | ecosystem: Environmental > Terrestrial > Plant litter >...
GTTCATTACGGCCCGGGGCCAAAGGCAACGGACTAGCCGGTTTCAAGAAGTTTTCGAGCGGCTTAAAACTTTCTACCGTTGGCAAAACCGGTTCATCATCGGGTTTAGCAGATACAATGGCGGCCTGATAAGGAATAGTAAGCGTAAACTCACTGCCCAAGCCTACCTCGCTGCTAAGGGTAATACTGCCTCCTAATAAGAATGCCAACTCCCTGCTTATAGATAATCCCAAGCCGGTACCACCATATTTGCGGCTGGTAGAACCATCGGCCTGTTGAAAGGCTTCAAATATAACCCGTTGTTTTTCAGGAGCTATACCAATGCCGCTGTCTTTAATGGTAAAGCTAATGGTGTTTATTTCGTTACCGGGCTTGGCAATAATAGATATGCTACCATTTTCGGGCGTAAACTTAAACGCATTCGATAACAAATTCTTAATTACCTGCTCCACCCTTATCTTATCAGTAAAAATAACGTTTGGAACGTTTGACGCTATTTGGGTAAAGTTAATCTTTTTGTTACGTGCTACTTCGCTAAATAGCATGTTCATATCGTTTAAGATTTCGCTAACCTTCACATCATCATTCTGCATCTCCATCTTACCCGATTCAATCTTCGACAGGTCGAGGATATCGTTAATGAGCGTTAGCAAGTCGTTACCGGCATTAAAGATAACACTGGCGTATTTGATCTGGTCTTCGCTCAGGTTGTCCGTCTTGTTATCTTTTAAAATTCGGGCCAGTACCAATATACTGTTTAGCGGCGTGCGCAGCTCGTGGCTCATGTTGGCCAAAAATTCCGATTTATATTTTCCGGTAGTCTCCAGCTCGTTTACCTTAAGATTAATGGCAGCACGCGCTTCTTCAATAGCCTGATTCTTTTCTTCCAGCAAGCTGGCTTTTTCTTCCAGTTCGGCATTAATGGTGCGTAACTCTTCCTGCTGTACGCGGAGTTCTTCTTCCGATGCCTGCAGCATTTCAGTTTTATTGAGCAACTCTTCATTAGTTACCCGCATTTCTTCCTGTTGTGCTTCCAGTTCTTCGGCCTGCTGTTGTGTTTCTTCGAACAGGTCGTGCATTATGGTACGTGCCTGGGCCGTGTTTATGGCAATGCCAATGCTGTCGGCTGCTGCTATTACATAATCTTTATCCCGGTTGGTTAACTGTTCCTGGTAGGCAAGCTCTACCACCCCTTTTAATTGCTTATCATAAAAGAAAGGTACAATTAAAATTTCGGCCAGTTCCTGGCTAACAATAGAAGTTTCAAGTTGTAATTTATGATTTAAATGCCCTTTGATAGTAGTGGGCTGCTGGTCTTTTGCTACCTGGCCAAGCCAGCTTTCCGAAAGCTTAATTCTATGTTTTAAAGCATCAACATTATGAAAAGCATGGTATGCAAACAATTCTAATTCTTCCTGCTTTTCGTTATATAAATATAAGGTACCGGTAATTGCATTAGTATAACGGCAAAGTTTGGTTAATACATTGGCTGTTAATTCTTTTTCGCTTTGCTGGCCCTGCATCCTGTCACTCAACTTGCTCATGCCGGTTAGCAGCCAGTTCTTGTTTTCATTTTCGGCCAATACCTCGCCCAATTCGGTGTTAGCTTCTTTTACTTCAGCCTCAATTTTCTTTTGCTGTTCAAATGTTTTTTGAATGTAAATGAATAATACAACAATAATGACAAGGAAGATTAATGATCCAATACCAATAGTTAGGATAGTGGCATTGGCTGCTTCGGCCGAACGTGCTTTCCCTGCATTAAGCGATACAATTTCTACCTTGTTTATTTTCTCAATGGTATTGCGGATGCTATCCATGATTTCTTTACCATTGATAAGCATGTTGTGCGACACCATATAGTCTAAACCCAGTTCCTCCCGCTTGTCAACATTGTTTTTCATCAACACCAGTTGTCGGTTTGTAAGCCCGATCAACTGGTTTACATTGTCCTGCTGATCCGGATCTTGTTGAATCAACGATTCCAGCTTGGTACTGTACTGGTTTACTTCTGGTAAAGCGGCATTATAAGGGTCAAGAAATTTAGGTTTGGCTGTAGCCACGTAGCCACGCATACCGGTTTCGGCATCAACCAGGGCTTGCAGTATATTACGTGATGTAGTAACAATAGCCTGGCTGTGTTCAACCTCTAACTGATTATTTTGTAATTGATCAATACTGCGGTATGAAAATATACCTACAATAAAAACTAACACAATAGAAATAGCGAAACCGGTTAAAACCTGTGTACGAAAGTTAAACTTTGACATGTTAAGGTAAGAATGATGTAATGCTGCCTGCAGTATTATAATATTGCAAACGAACCAAAGCTAAGAATAATAATTATGAAACAAAACCAACCAACCCTGCTACTCCGCATAGGTGTACGGTAAGGCACAAAATTAAATTGCAGATTTATTGACCACCAATTTTGGTGTACTAAACAAGCTAAGCAAAGGCCCGGCAAACAATAATAACCACCCCCATTTAAATTTGATAAGCTTGGCCAAAGAACCTGCCAAACCCTTGAAGGGTATAAAACTGAAAGTGGTATTGACCTTTAACAATGCAGCTATGTAAACCAGCACTACCAACACCAAGCCCATCCAGGCGGCAATGCGGGCTACCGGGTATTGTTTGAGTACAATACCGGCAATGCCCACAACGGCTACTAATAATACCACCATACCGTAGGGCTTGTTTAAATCGTACAGGTTCCAGTTCATGATACCGAAAGGCCGGAGTAGTGGGCACCAAGTGGCAGCCATCAGTAATACAAAACCAACAAACGAAATAAAGGCCTTAGGTTGCATGCTATGTGTAGGATAAGAGTCTTAGTATTCTAACGGAACAGTTGGTTCTTTTTTACTGGTAGACATGATCATCATGGTTTGAAAGGTTTTTACCACCGGAATGCGGCTTATCTTATCCATAATGAGTTGCTCGTATAGCTTAATGTCACGCACATAAACTTTCAGTAAAAAATCGCACTGCCCGGTAACATGATGACACTCGGTGATCTCCTTAATTTTCTGAATTTCTTTCAGGAAAATATCAATGGTATTACTCTTATGAAAATCCAGCGATACCTGTATGAAGGTTTTAATACCCAGGCCAAGTTTCTCTTCATCTACCAGTGCATGGTAGCTTTTGATGTATTGTGCATTCTCCAATTTGCGTACACGTTCCAGCGTAGGTGCAGGTGATAATCCAATTTCGTTAGAAAGCTGCAAGTTGGTTATACGTCCGTTTTCCTGAAGTATTTTGAGTATTTGTAAATCTATTTTATCTAATTCGGCGGCCATGTTTACAAAGATATAGCAGTAAAGCGCAAAATAAAATTTTTTATGCAATAAGATAAACAAAAGTTAATTTGTTTAATTTTAAATTTTAGGCCAGTCTAAAACTTATATTAGATTTGTATAAATGCACTCATTTACAGAAGAAAACTACCTGAAAGCTATTTACCATTTGCTTGCACAAACACAAAGTGCCTCAACAAATGATATTGCGGCCGCGCTGGGTACCAAAGCTGCCTCGGTTACCGACATGCTTAAAAAACTTAGCGATAAAAGCTTAATTAATTATGCACGTTATCAGGGTGTTACTTTAACAAACGATGGCGAACGCGTTGCCCTGGGCATTATACGCAAGCACCGCATATGGGAATGTTTTTTGGTGGAAAAATTAAATTTTAAATGGGACGAAGTGCACGAGATGGCAGAGGAATTAGAACATATATCATCGGCCGAACTCATTAATCGCTTAGATCAGTTTATGGGCTGCCCGTCTTTCGACCCACATGGCGATCCTATTCCTGATCATCGGGGGCAGATAATTAACCAAAAGCTCCAACCAGCGTTGATGATGGACAAAAACCAAAGTGGAGTAATAGCAGGAGTTGCCGATCATTCTCCTGCCTTTTTGCAATACCTGGAAAAAGTCCGCCTGCTTATTGGTGAAAAAATTACCATTACCGATATAAGTGATTACGATATATCGGTAAAGCTAACCGCAACTAATAAAGAAATGAACATAAGCCGCGAAGTGGCTAAAAATATTTTAATAGCAATATGAGTACCGACAGCGAATCATTAGGCAGTGTACATGGTTCGGTAGATACCGAGAATAAAACCGGCTGGCGCAAGGTAATGGCCTTTATTGGCCCCGCCTACCTGATAAGCGTTGGCTATATGGACCCAGGAAACTGGGCTACTGATTTGCAGGCAGGCAGCCAGTTTGGCTATCGTTTAATATGGGTACTGCTCATGTCTAACCTTATAGCCTTGTTGCTGCAATCGTTAAGCGCACGTTTAGGTATTGTGCGTGGCTTGGATATTGCCCAAGCCTCTAAAAAAACTTACCCGCGTTTTGTAAACTTTTGCCTGTATATTTTGGCGCAAATAGCCATTATAGCCTGCGACCTGGCTGAAATCATCGGGATGGCTATTGGCTTGCAATTGCTGTTTGGTTTACCGTTGATCTGGGGTGTATCTATTACCATGTTAGATACCCTGCTCCTGCTGTTTTTACTTAATAAAGGCATGCGCCGTTTGGAGGGCTTTATTGTATCGCTCATATTTATTGTGGGTTTATCTTTCCTCATAGAGATGATTATTGTAAAGCCCGATCTGCCTGAACTGGCTAAGGGGTTTTTACCTACCAGCCTAGATCATGATGCCTTATACATTGCCATAGGTATTATTGGAGCTACGGTGATGCCGCATAATTTGTATTTGCACTCTTCCCTTGTACAAACCCGTAAAATAGACCGCAGCGATACCGGTATACGCAGTGCCCTAAAGTTCAATTTATGGGACACCACTATTGCTTTAAACCTCGCTTTCTTAGTAAATGCAGCCATTTTGGTGCTGGCAGCAAGTGCTTTTTTTCGGAACGGTTATCACCAGATTGCCGAAATTGAGGATGCACATAAATTGTTGAGCAACATATTCGGCAACATGGCACCCAAATTGTTTGCTATTGCGTTGATAGCTGCGGGACAAAGTTCTACCATAACAGGTACTCTTGCCGGGCAAATTATTATGGAAGGTCACCTTAACCTGCGTATTGCACCCTGGTTGCGCAGGTTAATTACCCGCATGTTAGCCATTATACCAGCCTTTTTAACCCTGCTTTACGCCGGCGAAACCGGTTTAAGCCGCTTGTTGGTATTAAGCCAGGTGGTGCTTAGCCTACAACTGGGCTTTGCCGTTATTCCGCTGATTCACTTTACTTCGGATAAATTAACCATGGGCAATTTTGTAATTAAGCCGTACATTAAGGTACTGGCCTGGTTATGTGCCCTGCTTATTGTTACCTTAAATGGCCGGTTGGTTATTGAGGAAATAAGCAAATGGAGCCAGGCTAACCCTAACTCAGGATTATTGATTCACTTTGTGATTACGCCAATTGCTATTGGCGTGGGCGTGCTGCTGGTTTACGTTTTTGTAAAACCGTTTATCAGCAAAACCGGTAAAGAGGTATCGAGCATTCCTCATGGTATAGCATCGGCTATTCATGATTTGGATGTTATTGCTTATAGCCATATTGGTGTGGCTATTGATTTTTCCAATAACGACCAAACCTCTATTAAGCATGCGTTAATGCAGGGCGGAAAAAAAGCGAAATACACGCTTATACACGTGGTTGAAACCGCCGGGGCACGCTACCACGGCACCCAGGTTATGGATTTTGAAACGCAAAGCGATTTTAGTAACCTGGAGCAGTATGTGAACGCCTTAAAAGAATTAGGTTACAAAGCTACCGCCAATATTGGTTATGGCAGCCGTGGGAGTGCTATTGCCGCCGTGGTTAACAAAGAGCAGATTGACCTGCTGGTTATGGGATCACACGGCCATAAAGCAGTTAAAGACCTGATTTATGGCACTACTGTTGATACGGTTAGGCACCTGGTAAATGTGCCGGTGCTGGTGGTAAAGGCACCCCAAAAATAATTCGCATATTTGCAGGCTCAGCCATGAACGATCAACTTTACATTAAAAATAAAAAAGCCTATTTTGAATACTCTGTTTTAGACGAGTATACCGCCGGCATTAAACTGCTGGGCACCGAAATTAAATCCATCCGTGAGGGTAAGGTAAATTTAGGTGATGCCTTTTGTACCTTCATTAACGAACAGTTGTATGTGCGCAACATGCACATTTCCGAATATACACATGGGTCTTTTTATAACCACGAGTATAAAAGAGACCGGGTGCTGCTTTTAAACAAAAAAGAACTTAAAAAATTAAAGACCCGCACCGAAGAGAAAGGATTGACCATCATTCCCCTGGCTATGTTCATTAGCGAACGCGGCTTTGCTAAGTTGAAAATTGGTTTGGCTCAAGGTAAAAAGACCTTTGACAAACGCGAAACCATGAAAGAGCGCGATGTAAAAGTGGAGATGGACAGGGCTATGAAGAGATAACAGAGGATAGAGTTAAAAAGTAAGAGCCAGGAGCCCAGGCAATTTAGTGCTTAATCTTAGCTCTTGTTTCTTGCATCTTTGCTCTATCCTTACCATGCTTTATCCCCTACAAGCGGCACAAACCTAAAGGTATCCAATACCACTTTCTCGTAGTCGTTTTCGGCTACCTTGAGTATGGTAATCATTTTTTGTTCCTTTTCATCACCTACCGGGATAACCAGCAAGCCACCAATGTTCAGCTGGCGCAACAATATTTCGGGCACGGTGGGTGCACCGGCGGTAACAATAATTTTATCGTATGGGGCATGTGCCTCTATGCCTTTGGAGCCATCGCCCAAAAAGAAGTGCGGGTGGTAACCCATATAGGGCAACACTTGTATGGTACGCTCGTAAAGTTTTTCCTGGCGCTCAATGGTAAACACCGTGGCGCCAAGTTCCAACAGTACGCAAGTTTGATAACCGCAACCAGTGCCTATCTCTAACACTTTCTGACCTTTATGAATATGCAGTAATTCCGATTGATAGGCCACAGTATAAGGCTGCGAAATGGTTTGGCCTTCGCCTATAGGGAAGGCGATATCTTTATAAGCTTGGTTCCAAAAAGTTTCATCGAAAAAGAAATGGCGGGGTACTTTATTAATAGCCTGTAAAACCTGCTCATCTTCAATTCCTTTCTTTTTAAGCAGTTCAACAAGCCTTTTACGGGCACCCTTTTCACGGTAATTATCTATAAACTTATAAGCCATTGCTCCGGCAAATTTAAGCTAATTATGGCCGTTAAAAGAGACTGATTCGAAAGATTTGAGCATGAAGCATTTAATGGATTGGTAAATAGATGAGTAAAATTTACTCAACTATAACTGCTCACAAAATTTAATACGGGTCAACATCGGGCTGCACAATACAGCCTTTACTTAGCTTGGTAGTTTGAAACTCTTGTATAATATCGCGGATAACGGCCTTTACCTTTACGATAGAAATGGTATTGCGCTCAAATTTGAGCATGATAGATTTGATGTAAAAGTTACGAATACGGCTGATCAGTGGGTATTCAGGGCCTATAACCCGGTCACCGAAATGTTTACGCAGTTCAACGGCCAGATATTCCGCCTGGTGGTACAGCTTTTCGGCGTCCCGATGCTTAATATCCATCTGGATGATACGGTAGAACGGCGGATATTTAAAGCCTTTGCGCTCCTCTATCTCAGTAAGGTATAGCTCTTTATAATCATTGCGAATTACCTGGTCAATTACCCTATGCTCGGGGTTGTAGGTTTGTATAACCACCTTACCCTGCTTACCACGGCGACCAGCCCTCCCACTTACCTGTGCGAGCATTTGGAAACTGCGCTCGTTGGCACGGTAGTCGGGGTATTTTAATAAACTATCAGCGTTAATGATACCAATGACCGTTACGTCCGAAAAATCGAGCCCCTTAGCCACCATTTGTGTGCCCACCAGTATATCAATGCGCTTTTCTTCCAAATCGTTCAGCAGGTTTTGATAAGCGTTACGGGCACGGGTGGTATCCAGATCCATGCGGGCAATACGGGCATCAGGCAAAAGCACCTGCAGTTCGTCTTCTATCTTCTCGGTACCAAAGCCCTTATACTCCAAGTGCGTAGAACCACAAGCCGGACAAATACTTAACGATTCTTCTTTATAACCACAATAATGACAATGCAAATGACTGCTGCTTTTATGATAGGTTAAGCTTACATCGCAATTAATACAGCGCGGGGTAAAGGCACAAATACGGCATACCAACACAGGTGCATAGCCACGCCGGTTTTGAAATAAAATCACCTGTTCCTTGTTTTTTAAAGCCTCTTCAATAGCTGCCATGAGCACACTGGTAAAGTGCGACTGCATAGTTTTGCGTTTCATCTCCTCGGTAATGCTTACCACTTCGGTTTCGGGCAGGCTTACGCCGCCAAAGCGTTCGGTAAGTTCGGCTAACCCGTATTTTTTTGTGCGGGCATTAAAATAAGATTCGAACGATGGCGTAGCCGACCCTAAAAGTACCTTAGCTTGGTAACGGTTAGCCAAATAAATGGCTGCATCGCGCGCATTGTAGCGTGGTGCTGGGTCAAACTGCTTGTAAGAGGTTTCGTGCTCCTCATCAATAATCACCAGCCCCAAATTATCGAAAGGTAAAAACACCGATGAGCGGGCACCGAGTACCACCTTGTATTCGTGGTTCAATACCTTTTGCCACACCTCCACCCTTTCGTTATCATTAAACCTTGAATGATAAACGCCGATGTCGTTACCAAAATATTTACGCAGGCGCTCAATTACGTGAGTGGTCAAAGCAATCTCTGGTAGTAAGTATAGTACCTGTTTACCAGTGGCTATGGCCTCTTCTACCAGCCTGATATAGATCTCTGTTTTGCCCGATGATGTAACACCGTGAAGTAAAACGACTTCTTTTTCTTTAAACTGATCATGTATATCTTCCAGTACCGATTGCTGGACCCCACTTAGTTCAAAGGTGCTAAACTCACTGTTATCTTCGTAGTAAAGCCGGCTTACGTTCTTTTCTTCGATTATGAATATTTCTTTTTCTGTCAGCGCCTTAATTATGGCTGCACTTGCACCGCTGGCTTCCATTAAATCGTTTTTCGAGATAATTTTCTGCTCGCGTGCCAGCTTTATATATGCCAGTACAGCATCGGCCTGTTTAGGCGCCTTGCGCTCCAGTTGCACAAACAACTCGCGCAGCATATCCTGGTCCTGGTAAAACGGACTTAGCCTGATGTAAGAACGTTTTCGTGGCTTATAGCGCTCGCTTACCTCTTCTGATATATGGATGATATTCTTATCAAACATCGACTTCAGCACAGGCATCACTATCTTCTGCCCCAGCAACTTAACAATATCACTTACAGTAAGTATTGGTTGTATATCGAGCGCATCAACAATTAAAAACTCTTTGTCGTGCAATACCGACCGGTCAACCTCCCCATCAGGGTTCAACATGATACGGGTTTCACTGGCCAATTTGAGAGCGGCAGGCAGGGCTGCCGCCATCACCTCGCCGGTATTGCATAGGTAATAATCGGCCAGCCACTTCCAAAATTCCAGTTGCTGTAGGGTTACAACCGGGCGGTCGTCCAGCACTTCCATTAAATACTTGGCCTGGTACTTTTCGGGTGCTACTTCGGTAATATCTTTAACTACCGCCGTGTACATTTTGCTTTTACCAAACTGCACCATTACTCTTTTGCCAATGGCAACTTCGTTGTTTAACTCGTAAGGTACGCGGTAAGTATAATTTTTTGAAATAGCCAAAGGCAGTATTACTTCGGCAAAAAGCGTAATACGATCGGTATGTTGAGTTTCATTAAATTCTAACATCTTATTTTTGTTTCCAAGCAGCCAGCGCCAGGGTAAACCAGCCTGCTATGAACAGCACTCCTCCTAATGGGGTTACAGGGCCTAAAACGCTCATAACACCTGATGGATGCACACTTAGCAGCGATAAAGCATATAAGGAGCCAGAGAACAGCAAAATACCTAAGGTAAACAGCCAGTAACTGACGTTAATTAACTTGCCGTTAGTTTTATTGATAGTTGCCAGAAACAATAACGCAAAAACATGATAAAAATGATATTGAACGGCGGTACCCCAGCTTTGCAGGTATTTGGCAGATAATACTTCTTTAAGTGCGTGTGCACCAAAAGCACCGGTAATAACTGCCAGCATACCTAATATGGCTGCCGTGATAACAATTTTCTTATTCATGTACAGGTTATATGCAGCTAAATTAACCAATTGCATGTATTCGTTTATTGGCTCAAGGTAAAAATTCTACATTTGCCTAATTCCAATCCATATGAAACGACTCATTATCATCACCCTTTTATTACTGGCGGCCACCGTGATGATAACGCTTACTTATTTCAAACACCTTAACCCTCCAGGTCGCAGGGTAAACCAGGTCATTAACACCATCCCGGCATCGGCCGCTTATATTTTCCAGTTTAACAACGATAGCAGCTTTTACGACATTTACAGCAAAAGTGAATTATTTACCTCTATAACAGGATTACAAAAAATGCGCGAGCTTGATGCCTTGCGCCATACCCTGTTGAACTACCCTTTGCTAAAGGAACATTTTGCTACAGAGGATGTATTTGTTTCTATTCATCCGCAAGCGAGCGATAGTTTAGACTACCTGCTTACGTTGCCCGCGGCAAGCCATGTGGAACAAGGTTTGGCGGAGTTGCTAAAAAGCAAAAATGCAGCGGGCGTAAATTTGTCATCGGTAAGTATTGCCGGTAAAAAAGCTTACCGCATTCGTATAGATTCGCTTAATAAAGACTTTTACTTTGCCAACCGCGGCAGCGACATTTGGGTAGGAAGCTTTGCCCGTGTACTGGTAGAACAAGACCTAAATAATAAGCCCAAAGAAAAGAGCACATTCAGCCTATTACCAAATCAGCAAAACTCTACGTTGCTGGGTAGCTTATATGTTAATTATGCACAGCTTAAACCACTACTTAGTCAACTATACAAAACCGGAAATATAGATTTTTGGAAAGGTTTAGACATGCTGCCTGCCACTACAGCACTTAGCTTAAATTATAAAAGCGATGCTTTGATATTTAATGGTTTTACCAATATCACTAAAAACAAAGCCACCAGCTACCTAAGTTTGTTTACGGATATG
>Ga0247807_10002121_pt1 | contig 11098 bp, 13 predicted proteins | sample UWRJL074202C1_FD_179931 | JGI IMG/M metagenome (GOLD analysis project Ga0247807, IMG submission 179931) | Plant litter microbial communities from Arlington Agricultural Research Station in Wisconsin, United States - UWRJ-L074-202C-1 | ecosystem: Environmental > Terrestrial > Plant litter >...
GTGCATGTTTATAGATCTGTTCTACCACGCTCGACTCCCGCTGATGCCAGAGCTGTTGAGAAATCACGCCCAGTCGTCAATGGTAACACAAAGCGTGATTCTCTTCTTATTAAAGACACGAGTAAGGGCCCTCGGCCTGGGCGTCCTGACATGCAGCGTCAAGACGCAAACCCATCCAGGCGTGACCCTCGACCAAGCTCACCAAACAGAAGCCTCCCTGAGTCTAAACAACCCAAACGTCCCCTCGAGTCAGGTGATTCATCCCGGCCGGAGAAGCGCACTAAAATCGAAATAGCTGCTTCGAGGACACCCTCAGACTCACAAAAGGCTAGTCACCCGAAATCATTACCCTCTGAAGCAAAGCCGTCTCCAACCAAAACTTCAAAAGCACCTGTTTCGATACAGGCATCTCCTCTTCCCAAAAAAGGTTCATCCACCACCCGCCAGGTAGATAACAAGACACATAGCTCAAAGCATCCCGAAGACAAGCCTCATATACCTCGCCTACTTTCACCATTACCGGGAGATATTGTTGTTCCTGCGCAAACTAATTTCTCGTCAGTTAGAAGGAGTGAACTTGAAAAATCTGCCTCTCCCAAGATTCCTCCTCAAAAGACGAAACAAACCACCACAACTGCATCCGACACGATTGTCGTCAAACCACGTCAGATGAAGATCGCAGCTTCTACGTCCTCCCCACGATCAACACCGTCATCATCGACACTACCTTTTGTACTTCCTCGCATGCTGTCGCCGGGTTTGCCAGATGTCGTCGAGGCGGAGCTTACCCGTCTTCAGCACAAGAAGTCGACCCCTAGCAATCATACGGTAGAAGCCCGGTACGAAAAAGTCAGGCAGCCAGGTGCACCAGGCGTTCCTCAGAAGGCGCCACGGTCTAATATCGGACATCCACCAAAGAAGGGTCAAGCTGAATCTAGCCAGTCGAGGAAATCTACTATTCCTGAGAAGCAGCAGCTTATAGTGAAGATAAAGTACAAGAAGAGGCAGGCAAATAATATTCACCGTATTCTACAATTACGATCAGGTCCGACCAATGAATTCAAAGAGATAGAGAAGAAGCGAGTACAAACAGGGGACCAATCTATCGCACCTGTTCGCTTCGATACAGACTCTGAAGAAGAGGACATGCCAATCTCTGGAAGCCACAGCTTTAAAATGCCAGCAAAAACGCCTGCTAGAAAACGACCCCAACCCAAGAGTGATTCCGAAGAGGATTCTGATTCTGGTGGTGCTGCTCTGTCTGCTCAAGCAAACCGCTTGTTTAAACCATCCGATAACAATACATCTCGGAAACGGCCAGCGGCAGCACCTGATCGTGTAGAATCGGTATCCAAGCGCCCAAAATCTTCAGATGCAAGCACCACTAAGGTTTCCACACCACTGGCACAGGGTGCCAAATCACCTACTGTCACAGGCTCGAGTCTTTCGAGGGACAATCTACTACTATCTACCCCCACTAAGCGAGGCGAAGCTGCAAAGAAGAGTACCGCAATGGGTAGGGTCATCTCATCAGATGGCGGCCAGGCCAGAACACCAAAGGCTCCTGCAAACACCAGCACCCCAGCGTCAATAGAAAAGGTTAGGGTTAATGGCCATAGACCCGAAATAGATCAAGCGCAAGTTGAACATGCCTCAAGGCAACATAAGACATATTTCAACCTTGGTACGCTGCTTAAACGACATCTTCAGTCAAAACTTGCAGGCGACAAGTCTGGAAGTGTAAGTTTTATCCAGATTTACATTCCCTGCATCCAAAAATGTCTGGAGACAATTCTTCGAACACTGCTAATCTTGCCAAATAGTCATCCGCGGCTACTCTTGATGCCGAACGTAAGAAGGCAGTTATGAAAGGAGTTGAAAGCATTATGGCATATATGTTAGCTTTCCACTTCGCAAATCAGATGTCTACGATGAGAGGTCATTCAATCCATCCAGAATCATGGAAGGATCTATTTCCTGTTTGGAATTTTGTCAACAGCGTCGCAACACCTTACTCGGAATTAAGCTTCCTCCTCAGCAATTTAGCTGCCGTCTCCAGGGAGCAGATGTGCAGATTTTTTGTTGAAGCGCCCGCGGAGAGCCGTGACAACGAAGCATTCGTGGCCGCTTACAAGGATAGAGACAAGCTATGGACGAGAGCAAAATCAGGGCAGATAGCGCTTCGAAAATTGGTTTCCGAAGGCACTGTGATTCTTGGCCCTTGGACGACTGTCCCTGACGCTATCGCTTACGGGGGTGCAGTGTTAAGAAGTTATGCTGCAGCACAGAAAATCGAGGATTGGAAGGGTGAAGAGGCTTTGAAGCATTCTCCTACACCTCCAGCACCACGGTAGCTTGATGGAAGCAAATTTTCAGGAGGCAAATTATCTGGAAGTAACCATCCAAAGTTAGCAGTATTCTCCTGACACCCAACTGCCGGCATTACCATGGTCAACTTCATTTCAACCACAGATCGGTTGAACAAGAACTTATAATAACAACATCAAGGAATTTGGCGTTGGGGATTGCATGTACATTGACCAATTCGGCGTTATCTCTTTTCTATCAATTTTGCTTTCTTTTTCTTTGATACAACTTTGACGGCCTGCAATATACCCCAAAGCAAGAAACAAACTCTTGCAAACGACCACATTTGTTTATTTTCACTCCTTTTGAACCTTTTTATATATAACGAATTCAAGTTTATGGCAAAAAAGAAAGGGCTGGGCTATAAATCACATACACCGGAGAGAAATCTATGTACATTAGAGTGCTGGCACCTGGGGAGAGGTCGATGGATGTCTACTAGCAGCCCACAGGGTAATTCGTCTGCAAGTGCGAAATGTATTATGATGATGATAATTTCTTCTATTGCGGTTTCAAGTGACTTTCTAACATCCATCCTACAATTACGCGAATCATTCGGGATGATCTTTGTCAATTTCAGTTCTCGCAGATTCTTGGGCGCAAGCCATCGCAAGGTAAGGTCGCAAAGTTCAGACAAGAATATTCGAGGAATACTTATGGTTCTTCTTTAAAACACCGGATGCTAAGTAAGACCCTTATGCGGATGGAAAAAAAACGTAAATCAAGTAGGTGATTGTCGCCGACTCCCACGCAATCGACTAAATTAATCTCCTGGCTTGCCTTGCAACTGTGCTTCCGCATCTCACTAGCCCTCCAGAATTTCTTGAAACTGGCTGATCAGTTGTTTCAAGGACGTGAGATAAGACGGGAAATCATATCAATGATGTCAAAGGCACCCACCCCTATGAGAAAGAAGCATTCTTCTCTATCATCCACGTCGTCATCCACATACCTTCTCCTACATACCATTGCGACAAGGGGCTCAAAGCTACCGAAGCCGCAATCTACATGTAGATCCAGAATGCCAACGCTTTGCTCTTTGAGGAGTTCCTACGTCGATGATAAGTATATAAGAAGTATAAGAAGCAACTCTGTTAAAAATAAAAATAAAGTAACCCGGTGTCTCAACACATCAACCAAGCTCTGTGACCTTGTTTCCATGTTTTCCTATCTGCTTTACTTTAGCTTATTTATCTTCAAACTTCAAGACTTTAACAATCAGCGCCATCCATCATGAGAATCTCTACGGTGGCAACCATAAGTCTCGCTTCGCTCGGCTCTCTCGCAAGCTGTGCTGCGATTGAGAAGCGAGACTATGCAACATATAAAAATACCGTTCGCGCAGTGAACATGCACAATTCCACGGCGAGAGCTGTAAATGGCTCGTTGGCAGAGATCGGAACCCAGGCGGTTGTTGAAGTTGACGTAAAAGGTGATTGGTTTCTTTTCCAAAAGGCTGAGTGCTCTGTACTAACTTCAGCAAAGTGGTTGCGAATATCCAAACCATCACATCATTGTCAGCAAATTTAACGGCAACATTGAAGAAGATTCAATCAAAGGGCTTGATGTATGCTCTCCCCCTGTTTTTCACTATGTTTCGTCCCTCTCGACTTTCCAAGGCAGCGAAGCAAGACGCTGATCATCATAGACCCGTATCACCAACAACTTTTAGCCCGGTCGTAGCAGGCTTCAAAGAAATCATTGCCGCGGCCACCAAGGCATCTGCTGGGATTGAAGACCTGAAACCACCTACTTCGCCGCTGGCAAAGGGCAAGCAGAAGAATATCGCAGATGCTCTGACAGAGTTTGTGAAAACTCACACAGTTCTTTTGGATGTTGTTATTGGGAAGGCTGGTCTGTTGGATAAGTAAGTTTTTATTCGACATGGTAGTGGTATCTGGGTATTAATGATTGATAGGGTGGGACTTGCACCCGTTGCAGCGGTGTTGAAGAGTTTAGAGCTTGCTGTTGATGTTCGTGCTCACCACCAAGGCCCTCTACCCCCTTTTCCATTTCATCTCTTCGAACCCAAACTGACAAATGATGCAGAAATTAGCCTTTTCAATTATCGCTCTCGTTCCCGCTTATAGCACCGACACGACCGCCGCTTTGAGATCCCTCGACGCCAAAATCCATGAAGCCCAGAAAGCATTTTCGCCGGCATCCCTTCTGCCTCTCCCGGCTCCAACTATCCTTCCAGCAGATGGTACAGTACCTGAACTCATTGCCACGGTGACAGGGGGTTTGCCAGAGACTTCTAGCCTGATCACGCCTCTCAATGATGATACACCATCCATTCCAGATATCGACGTCCCAGCCCCAGGATATGATGCCGTTGGTCAAGTGGAGGACTTGATAGAGCTAAGCCTGGACCCGGTTCCAGGAGATCTCAGTGGAAACGCCGGTAGCAATATAGCAGGAGATCTGGGAGGGATTGGCGGTGGGATTAGTGGCGGGATTGCTGGTGATATTGGACTATGACGAATCTTCACATAGATAGTATGGGACTACAGAGATTAGGAATGGGAAGACGTCAGGAGTATGAAGGTAGAATATGGATAAAACTTCAATTCATAGCTTGATAGAGGGTTTTAGGTTTTAGGTATCAGGAACTATATCATCTAAATCATGGTGCTCATTTTGATGCGAATAGCTGGTCTTTCGGGTTGGATTTAGTATTTTTCTTCCATACACAGTTCATTCATGTTTTCGCAATCTTGACATTTGATGCGAAGACTTTCATCCTTAATAACAGCTTTTACCACTACAATACAACACATATACAATTTGACTTCTCTTTTGCCACTTCAACTTGATGTTTGAACAAGTTTACGTGAAACGGAAAGAAAATGAGACCGCTACTGGACCACGGGCTGAAATGTCAGCCTCAATGGTAATGAGTCCTCACGATTCAAAGGTCACAAATGAGAATAAAAGCTAAATCGCCGTTTCGATTGGTATTTGGAATCCCCGAGATGTGTCTTTACAACAGGGTTGTTGGGTATGCCCTTTGTTTCGAATAGTCGTTGATTGTCGACCTTGAGTTCGGCCAGCAATGATATTTCTTCGTACTTTATGTGCGCTCATTCGCAAACCCTACGTTTTTTGAATCAACCGATTGGCTTACGTCCTAAGTCATGTACTCATGAACCTGTGGTGCCAAGTTCCCAAGTAATGATCTCGAGGCCAGCAGAAATAGTGATGGTGAAACTTCGGCAGACATCGAGAGTATCGGATCAAAGTAGGCAAAAAAGAATGGACTCGTCATAATGCCACTTTGCGTGACATTGTTGAAGATTTAAAGCTAAGAAGTAGGTGTTGATTCGTGGTATCTAGAATCTTCAAGCTCCGGATTGCCGATTGCCACACCACTCTTCACAATATCGCTGTACACTAATCTGCAATCCATGTCGGAAGCTAGATCCGAGACTGTTTTGTGCGACTAACTGCCGATATCCTAAATTCCACGTTTTTCCCACGAGGAAAAGATATGGTACCTTCTTCTAGTCTGCCTCAAGTATCAAGTAAACACAATCTCTCTTAGAGTCTTACTGACTCATCTAAATACTTGAAGACTAGTATTAATTTGGAAGCCTTTTGAAAGCTAAGTAGGGAATGCATCTCAAGTTACTGCCCCTATTTTATTTCAGCTCTACGATAGATCCTTCAAATCAGTGGAACGCGATGGCATTTACCTTCCATCTGTACAATCAAATTTTCGGTCAACTTCCCGAAAATTCCCAATTTGTCTATGCACTAGTTTATGCAGCTAAAACTCTCCGTTTTCACGAATTAGGTGGTCATGATGATGGTATTGGCAGTTTAAAATGTGGCTCGCTTCCGAAAAGGGGCAAACATTTGGATGTTCTCGGCTACGACCCGGCACATGGATATTTGGCTGAATCGCATTATGACCTATATGCGACTCTACACGTGCGTTAGTCTTAGGCTTAATAAGAGACTACATTCTTCATATGGATGATTGTTGGCCAAGCTTTCGGATGTCCAATGTCATTAAGGTTCTGTTATTCATTTGGTTGTTTGTGTTACCGCGACAGCATTCCCTCCTGGTTGCTGTCAAAGAGTCCAGACAATATGTGGCTAAATGATCAATCACTTGACGCCGGAGCTCAATTCCAAATTCAGTTTTCCCCTATCAGTGGTCCCCTCCATTTCCAAAAATAACATTCTTCCATACAATGAATTGGTATTGGAAATTGACTCCGCTGGGAAGCGAGTACCTTATTAATAAGTAAGTCTCCAGTTCATTTGTGCTGCGGCTTCTGGAGAAACCAACAGATCCGACGTTGGCATAGTACCTTTACGCACGTTCAATAGTGCTATATGCCATTCATCAGTTTCTAATATCTAACTCCTTCGCCCACATCTTGCATTTGGAACTACTGCAACATTTAAGATGCGCCTGAATTTTCTTCCAACATTTGTAGCTGTCCTAATAGGCAGTGGTATGTAAAAGTCTGTCCATAAATATCTCAAGTATTTTCACTAATAAATTCTACAGCATCGGTAATAGATGCTGCCACATATTTTGACCCCGAGACTGGCTTTACCTTCTCTCAAACCACTGCACTCTATGCACTTGGGAAAAGTCTCACACTCCGTATCGCCGTCCCAAGTAATATATCTTCTGGGTCCAGTTATGATGCTGTTATCCAGGTCATTGCCCCCATTGATGTAGGCTGGGCTGGAATATCTTGGGGAGGTGGGATGACTTATGCTCCACTAAGCATAGGCTGGAGCAACGGGAATTCTGTTGTCCTCTCATCCCGTTATGCTACGTAAGCAACTGCCATTCTAAAAATAAGGTCTTGTTCCTAATATTTGTCCAGCATTCATAGTTCACCAGCTCTTTACACTGGTGCTTCGTACCAGGTGCTAAGGATTGGAACTCGCGCAAACGGAACTTTCTGGCAGTACACGGCTAAGTGCACTGGATGCACATCCTACACTGGATCCAGCAATAGACAGGTTCTTCTCAGTCCCACTGGCTCAAATAAATTTGCTTGGGCATATTCGTCATCTAGACCTTCTAACGCAGGGTCTAATACCACTGTCATACAAGTTCATGACTCATTTGGTTACTTCTCGCCCAATTTTGCAGAGGGCCAGAATCCCACTTTTGCAGCTCTAGTAGCAAAGAATGCGTAATTTTGAGTCTTGAACCAAGGAGTCCTTTAAGTTTGCTGGAGAAGCTACCTTGCCAAGAGGAGGATTAGCTTCATATTATGTGTGCTGGAGTATTAGACTTGGTTTCTATAAAGGTGGAATTATATACACATTCATAAGATAGTCAATCCAGCTCTCAATACTCCAAACTCGATATCTAGCCTAGATAAAGTAGCAGGTAATCATCTCATATTGTACAATCAAACTTCAGTATAATCGAGATCTTGGAATCCTATCAAAATACATCATTCGTCACAACTCTTTGTAACATCATCCAGAAAGTCAGGTGGCCGTTTTTAATACCAGTTAGATCTTCTTTCAATGTAATCATCACTTCACGATAACAACCACATAGAGCAACCGGCTCAAGATCCTGTTCTATTGATCACTTTGGTGCTAAGAATAAAAAACATGGTCTCAAACTCACCGTTGCTCGTTTTTTCAATCTGAATGACTAGTACCAGAATAACTCGAAGACTGATGAAGAGTATCAAGGGAGTGACAAGAGACCAAAAGACGCTAAAACATCCACGTGAACTCGGCACTTCTTTCATATACACTAGATTGAGATCTTATCTTGAAAAAACTCGGACCCAGTGCCACCCCATCACATGGTTTACATAAAATGTGGTTCTAATAATTAACCACCTACTCAACCCCCCCTCAAGCCTAAAAAAATACGGCATGCATTAATCTTGAAAGTTTTTCGTCTTAGATGTGCCAGTTAATGATAGAGAATTGATGTCAGGCGACTAGAGATTCGTTACAGTACACGCTTCTTCGGTTCCAAATCTACAAGCATTGCGAGTACCACTGGTTGGAGAAAGTGCAAGTCGTGCCTGAAATGCAAGATCCACTTCCAGCCCAGCCTGATCCACCACATTGCGAATATTTGGCAAGAGTTCCTCCCGCAGGTGCAGCTGTTGGTGATGGTGCTTCGGGTGCTGGCAATGTCACAAACGTAGTCTGTGGGTCAGCTGCTATTCCAGAGTCCTGTGGAGCTGGATCCTCAGTGGGAGTTCCCCCTTCGGCTGGGTTGCCCAAAGGAAGAGCTTTCAGCCCTATCAATACCATGTTAGCACACCAAATCGCTGATATTATAGTTGGGTGATTCGACTTACATCCATCAACTGTCTCAACAGATCGTTGAGGAACGTGGCAAGCGTTGTATTTCTCTGGGGTCTGAACTGTCAGGCCGGCTTTTGGACAAGCTACATTCAAGTTACAGCTGTTATCCATGGCTTTCTGGAGCGTGTCTCCCTTCCAACCGAAGACATAGTCACCATGGGCTGCGGGTCCGCTGGATGAATTTGTAAGCAAGTCTAAGTCTATCTTTCTCCTAAGGTCAGTGCTTACCCTAGATTCATACTGTAAACAAATGGCTTCGATCCATCGGTAGGCCAAAGACTTTTGTCTGCAAAAGCTGAGACATCCCACATAAGTTCGTACATAATTTGGGGGAGTTTGACGGGGTGGGATGAAGGGCATGATCCGCCACCACTAGCTCCAGTTCCCGAATATGCAACGTGGCTCTGATGATCTGGACTGTCAAGGTTCACTCCATCCCAGCATCTGGCTTTGTGTTAGCAATTTCCAAAAGGTAATTGAAACAGTATCGGTAAAGAAGCTTACGCTGGGAATATAATGGTTTGTCGAATCATCTTGCAGGACGGATCGGATGGGATATCGACAGTGTCAGTTCCTGTACAAGGAGCACCACCAACAAAGGTGTTATCATTCGTGGATGTCCAGCAACGGTGACAGATATTTCCTTTCGTCACCTTACTAGGGTCGGTGTTGGTAGCTTTCCCAGCAATCATTCGGAACCCCTAGAATCGTTTAATAAAGATTTAGCGGGTTTGGGGATATTGCTCACCTTCTTGAAAGCAGTAGTTTTCCCGCTGGGGATATAGTAAACGTCAAGACCACCATTGTTAACAAGATGACCTTGTGGTCCTCCATTCCCGACTTGGGGAACACGTTTATATGTTCCATTTTTGGACTTAAAGAACATGACGGAGGTCCAGTAATTTGACAGGTCCTCGTTGAAACTACATGATGTACAGGTTGATTTCCCAGGTAGATCGTGCGTTGCGGGGTCCATGGTAATATCAAACGAATTTCCACCTGTGAGATTTGTTAGTCGTTAAGTATGTAGTACTTGAGCTGAGCCATAACACAAATCACAATCAAAAGTTAACAAAGTTTCGTTCTGGTGAAGCTTCGAACAAAAATGGCATTTTTGGAAAATACTTGCCTACGATCTGATGTAGATGTGGAGTATATAACTGCCCTGGGTTTACAATAGGGTCAACACGATCAACAACGAGTTGTGAACATGCAAAACGAAGCATGTTCTGGGCGGCGGCCTGCTGGGCAAGCAGTGCCGCGATGGCGACAAAGGTCGACTTCATCTTGACTTGCAATCTTTAGACGTAGATATCACTGTAATTTTAGCAACGACTGTAACTATGTGCACATAAAATCCAAAAAGTTGTATTTGTCGCGGGGTACTTGTACGTCTGCACAGGTTCTGCCCAGCTCCAAGGCAACTGCCGAAGTGGCAGAACTTTTATATTGACAATATGCGAATTGGCTAAAAACGCGGTGATTGGCTGTGATCATTTTATAACCTCATCTATTTCCTCCCCGTATTCCCCGCAAATAACTACGACAAGCGCCAGCATTCTCGAGTTTTATTGACTGAGTCAAATGATCCTCAAGCTCCTCTGTTTATCCGGCACGGTAGTTCCCAGTTCGTTACTATGTATCTTGATCGGACGAACGGTTTGGGAGGGAGATTGAGGTTAAATGCCCGATAACAAGATACATGCGCTGATCATTGTCAAAACTAGACATGAACAATGCGAACTGTGGTCTCGAAAATTCTAGAAGACAATAAATACCCTGTTATGGAAAGACAGAATGTTCCATTTCGGGAGCTTCAGGTTAGATGCAAGGGAAACACTGCACCCATAACAAGATAAAAGGAAGTAAACTAAGAAACTATGAGATTCAAAACAAAAGGCAGATTTAAACCTCTTGATCTTATGACCCTTGGTCAAGTGTACTCATACGAGGAACAGGATGTACTTACATTCAGACCCCAAGTAGTGTAGAATCGTTTTTGACCAAAATATCAGATCTCGATGAAGTCATGTTGCGTGGCAGCCAGGTGGAGTATATTAAACTGCAGTTGACAGGAACTGACGGTAGTCCACTTATGGTTCAAAAGCTTTGAAGGCTGTCTCTGGCTACAGTACAGAGTGGCTGCAGGAGAGAACGATCTGCCCCCTTGAAAGTCAGACAACTCCAGATTCGGCCTCTTTCTCGGTGCTACTATGAGAGTATGCTGTAGATTGTGCATGTGGAAATATAGTTTCCTTCCGACTAAGAGGTGATGAAGTGAGTTTGGAGGAGTTTGGTAACCTCGTGTTATATGAAGGTGGCATCGAGCTTTGCCCCCACATAAGCCAAGGCCATTGACACTTCTGGATTTATGTACTAGAGAAAAAGTAATGTTAGTTTGACTTGCCATGACAGA
>Ga0247807_10002122_pt1 | contig 11087 bp, 10 predicted proteins | sample UWRJL074202C1_FD_179931 | JGI IMG/M metagenome (GOLD analysis project Ga0247807, IMG submission 179931) | Plant litter microbial communities from Arlington Agricultural Research Station in Wisconsin, United States - UWRJ-L074-202C-1 | ecosystem: Environmental > Terrestrial > Plant litter >...
ATGTGGGCCAAGTTCAAGGCCGCCGGCGACGTGCTCTACTCGGTGAAGAGCGAGATCGACGCGCAGGACAACGAAGAGTTCGCCGGCAACCTCGTGGTCAAGCTTGAGCTTCTCACCGAGGCCGAGGCGCTGCTCACCGAGACCGACCGGGTCAAGGCCCGTGAGGTGCTCAGCTCGGTCCAGCGCCGCTGGGATGCCGCAGGCAAGGTGCCCAGGGACCAGGTCAAGCCGGTCGAGGAGCGCATGCGCAAGGTCGAGGCCGCCGTGCGGAAGCTCGACGACGACCACTGGAAGCGCAACAACCCGGAGACCAAGGCCCGAGCCGAAGGCCTCGCCGGTCAGCTGCACGACGCGATCGCCAAGCTGGAGGCCGAGTTGGCCGCCGCGCAGGAGACCAAGGACGCCCGCAAGATCAAGGACGCCACCGAGGCCCTCGAGACTCGCAAGGCGTGGCTGAAGGCCATCGGCCAGTAAGCCTCGCGCGCACGCCTTTGCGTTTCTGAGTGCACACCAGAAACGGGGCCGGGAATCTGTCCACAGATTCCCGGCCCCGTTTTCTGTTGCCCAGGCAGCGCGTCAGGCTGGTGCGATGACTTCCCTCGTGCCCGCCGTGCTCACCCCGACCGATTTGCCGTTGGCGGAGCTGAACTGCGCCCGCCTCGACGGCGAGCTGTTCACCGTGGCCGGGTCCTGGTGTCCCATCGACGTGCACGACGGCCCGGAGCTGCGTGCGCTGGCGCTCGCATCGCTCGCACCCGTCCGGGCGGCCGCCGAACGGATGACCGCCGCGTGGATCTACGGCCTCGCCGCGGAACCGGATCGCCACCAGTTCTGCGTGGACGTGACCGCTCGCACCCAAAAGCCCGGCGGAACCGGCACCCTGCTGCGCGAGGTGCGCATCGGCCCCGACGAGACGCGGTCACTGGGGCAGCAGCTCGTCACGACTCCCCTGCGCACCGCCGTCGACCTCGCCCGGTGGGGCGGGTCGGCCGGCGCCCCACCGGACCCGGCCCTCCTGGCGGCGCTGCTGGCGTACGACGGGCTCGACGACGCGCTCGGCAACGCCCGCGACCGAGCCGTGCGGCAGGGCATCTCGTTCAGCCGGTCGGCGACCGCCCGGCTGCAGGAGGCGTGCCGCCTCCTGGACGCGGCCAGGCCCGACTAGGCGCGCGGTCAGCCGGTCGGCCGCAGCCCTTAGCCGTCGCTGACCCTGTACACGTCGTACACCGCATCAATGCGTCGCACCGCGTTCAGCACCCGGTCAAGGTGGGTGGTGTCCCCCATCTCGAACACGAACCGGCTGATGGCCAACCGGTCACTGGAGGTGTGGACCGTCGCGGAGAGGATGTTGACGTGGTGCTCTGACAGCACCCGGGTCACGTCGGAGAGCAGGCCGGAGCGGTCAAGCGCCTCGATCTGGATCTGAACCAGGAACAGGCTCTTCGATGTCGGCGCCCAGTCGACGTCGATCATCCGCTCGGGTTCCTTGAGCAGCTCCTGCACGTTGTGGCAGTCGAACTGATGCACAGACACCCCGGAGCCGCGGGTGATGAAGCCGACGATCTTGTCGCCGGGAACCGGGGTGCAGCAGCGAGCGAGTTTGACCAGGATGTCGGGGGCGCCGCGCACCAGGATGCCGGAGTCGTTGTTCCGCAGGGTCTGTGTGCGACCATGCGGGGCGAACGGCAGATCCGTCGCGTCGCTCTCCTCCACGCTCTGGAGGGTGGCGACGACCTTCTCCAGCACCGACTGCGTCGACACGTGGCCCTCGCCGACGGCGGCGTAGAGCGCCGACACATCTTCGTAGCGCATGACGGCCGCGACCTCGGCGAACGAGTCCTGGTTCATCAGCTTCTGCAGGGGCAGGTTCTGCTTGCGCATGGCCCTGGCGATGGCGTCGCGGCCCTGTTCGATGGCCTCGTCGCGGCGTTCCTTGGTGAACCACTGGCGAATCTTGTTGCGTGCCCGTGGGCTCTTGACGAAGTTCAGCCAGTCCTGGCTCGGACCCGAGTCGGGATTCTTGGAGGTGAAGACCTCCACGACATCGCCGGTGCTGAGGGAGCTCTCCAGCGGCACGAGCCGCCCGTTGACCTTGGCGCCCATGGTGCGGTGGCCGACCTCGGTGTGCACGGCGTAGGCGAAGTCCACCGGGGTGGCGTCGGCGGGCAGGCCGATCACGCGTCCCTTCGGGGTGAAGACGTAGACCTCCTTGGCGCCGATCTCGTAGCGCAGCGAGTCGAGGAACTCGTTGGGGTCCGCCGTCTCGGCCTGCCAGTCGGAGATGTGGGCGAGCCAGGCCATGTCGGTGTCGCTCTGCGGGCCGGGGCCGGAGCTCTTCCCGTTGACCTGCTCCTTGTACTTCCAGTGCGACGCAACGCCGTACTCGGCGCGTTCGTGCATCTCCTGGGTGCGAATCTGGATCTCGACGGGTCGGCCGCTTGGGCCGAGCACGGTGGTGTGCAGCGACTGGTACAGATTGAATTTGGGTGTGGCGATGTAGTCCTTGAACCGGCCGGGCAGCGGAGTCCAACGCGCGTGGATCGCGCCGAGGACCGCGTAACAGTCGCGCACCGAATTCACCAGGACGCGGATACCGACCAGGTCGTAGATCTCGTCGAATTCCCGGCCGCGCACCACCATCTTCTGGTAGATCGAGTAGTACTGCTTGGGCCGACCGGCCACCTTGCCGCGAATACGCGCGGCCTTGAGATCGTCGTTGATCGCGTCGATGACGTACTGCACGAACTCTTCGCGCTGCGGGGTGCGCTGCTTGACCAGGCTCTCGATCTCGGCGTACAGCTTGGGGTAGAGCACTCCGAAGGAGAGGTCCTCCAGTTCCCACTTGATGGTCTGGATGCCCAGTCGGTGCGCGAGGGGCGCATAGATCTCGAGGGTTTCGGTGGCCTTGCGGGTCGCGGACTCGGCCGGCACGAATCCCCAGGTGCGGGCGTTGTGCAGGCGGTCGGCGAGCTTGATGATGAGAACGCGGATGTCCTTGGACATCGCCACGATCATCTTGCGGACGGTCTCCGCCTGGGTGCTGTCGCCGTACTTGACCTTGTCGAGCTTGGTGACGCCGTCCACGAGCATGGTGATCTCGTCGCCGAAGTCCGCCCGCAGTTGGTCCAGGGTGTAGTCGGTGTCCTCGACGGTGTCGTGCAGCAGGGCCGCGGCCACCGTCTTGGGGCCGATGCCCAGATCGGCCAGGATCTGCGCGACGGCCACCGGATGGGTGATGTACGGCTCGCCGCTTCGGCGTTTCTGCCCCTCGTGGGCGCGTTCAGCGGCGGAGTATGCGCGTTCGATGATCGACAGGTCCACCTTGGGATGGTGGGTGCGCACAGTCTTCAGCAGTGTGTCGACCGCACCGACGGGCTGCGCCCTCGAGAAGATGCGGGGTACCAGGCGGCGCAGTGACGCGGCGGATGGCGTGGTGGTTTCTGTCATCTCGTTACCTCACTCCCTGGCGCCAATTATCCCTGTACTAGCGGATAAACGGTAAACCGACGGATGAGGGCGCGTATTCCCGGCGGGCGGCCCGGCTCACGCGGGAACGTCCACGTGCGCCGCATCCGTCCCGGCCGGTACCGTTCCGGCGGCCTTGGCCTTGAGGGCAAGGGCCTTCTTGTCGCGCTTGCGAATCTCCGGCTCGTTCTCGCGCAGCTGAGCGTACAGCGGCGCAGCGATGAAGATCGTGGAGTAGGTACCCACCAGCATGCCGATGAGCAGCGCAAGGGAGATGTCCTGCAGGGTGCCGGCGCCCAGCACGAAGGCGCCGATCACGAGGATCGACGCGACCGGGAGGACGGCGACGATGGACGTGTTGATCGAACGAACCAGGGTCTGGTTGACCGCGAGGTTGACCGAGTCGGCGAACGTGCGCCGGGACTCTGAGCCGTCCTCCGCTGTGTTCTCACGAATCTTGTCGAACACCACGACGGTGTCGTAGAGCGAGTAGCCCAGGATGGTGAGGAACCCGATCACGGCAGCCGGGGTGATCTCGAATCCGGTGATGCCGTAGAACCCGGCGGTGATCACGAGGTCGTGCAGCAGCGCCACCATCGCGGCCGCGGCCATCTTCCAGGTGCGGAAGTACAGGGCCATCACGGCGCCGGCGAGCACGAGGAAGGTGAGCAGCGCGCGGATGGCGGAGCCGGTGATGTCCTGGCCCCAGGACGGGCCGATGAACGAAGACGTCACCTTGGCGGCGTCGACGCTGTACGCGGAGGCCAGGGCGGCGCGCACCTCACGGCTCTCGGTGTCGCTGAGCTGGTCGGTCTGCACGCGGATGCTGTCGCTGCCGACGACGGAGACCTTCGGAACCGCCTCGGGCACAACACCGGTGACGGCCGTGGCCGCCGCGCCCTGGTCCTCGGTGGAGATCTCGGACAGCACGAATTCGGAGCCGCCGGTGAATTCGATACCGAAGGTGAAGCCGCCGCGCAGGACAGGTCCGAGAATCGCGATCAGGATCATGACCGCCGCGACCGAGTACCAGATCTTGCGACGTCCGACGATGTTGTAGGACAGCTTGCCGGTGTGCAGATCGTTGCCGAACTGGTTGAAACTGGCCATTAGGAATCCTTCCCGTCGGTCGACTTGGTGGAGCCGGTCCCGACGAGCTCAGCCGCCTTGCGTTCGGCGATGGTCTGGCGTTTCGCGGCCTCCTTGCTGGAGGAGGTGGCCTTGCGTGAGGCCACTTCTGCGGAGGGCTGGAACTGGGCACGGCCACGGTAGACCGCGCCGAGGGCCCGCGGGTCGAGCCCGCTGAGCTTATGCCCGTCTCCGAAGAACTTGGTGCGGGCGAGCAGCTGCAGCACCGGGTGGGTGAACAGTGCAACGACCAGGAGGTCGACCAGCGTGGTCAGGCCCAGGGTCAGGGCGAAGCCACGCACGTTGCCGACGGCCAGGATGAAGAGGACGGCGGCGGCGAGGAAGTTGACGGTGTCGGAGGCGATGATGGTGCGGATGGCGCGGCGCCAGCCGGACTCGACGGCCGAAACCAGTCCCCTGCCGTCACGCAGTTCGTCGCGCACCCGCTCGAAGTACACGATGAACGAGTCGGCGGTGATACCGATGGCCACGATCAAACCCGCGACACCGGCCAGCGAGAGCCGGTAGCCCTCCCGCCACGACAGCAGGGTGATCAGGAAGTAGGTGATCACGCCGGCGACGACGAGCGAGGCCACCGTCACGAGGCCGAGCAGCCGGTACTGGGCGAGCGAGTACAGAACGACGAGGATCAGGCCGATCAGGCCGGCGATCAGGCCGCTCTGCAGCTGCGTGGAACCGAGCGTCGCCGAGATGGTGTCCTGGCTCTGCACCGTGAAACTGATCGGCAGGGCGCCGAACTTGAGCTGGTCGGCGAGGGCCTTGGAGGTTTCCTGGTCGAACGAGCCGGTGATCTGCGGCTTGCCGTCGGTGATCACGGCCAGGGTGCGCGGTGCGGAGATGACGCTGCCGTCCAGCACGATGGCGAACTGGTTCTGTGCGCCGCTGAGGCCGCTGAGCCGGGTGGTCACGTCGGCGAAGGACTTGGTTCCGGTGCCGTCGAAGACGATGTTGACCGCCCATTCGCCGGTGGTCGCTCCGCTCTGGGTGGTGACCTGGCCGTTGGTGGCGTCGGAGATGTTCTCGCCGCTGACCTCGACCGGTCCGAGGATGTACTTGACCGATCCATCCGTCTCACAGGTGATCAGCGGCTGGTCGGCGGGTGCGACGTTGCTCGTGTCGATGTCGCTGCACTGGAACGTATTGAACTGCTCCTGCAGGGCGGGCGTGATGTTGTTCAGGTCGCTCGCGTCGGTCGGTGCGACGGTCGGGGTCTCCGCGGCGGGGTCTGCGGCCGCATCGGTTGCCGGCGCGTCGCTGGCCGGAGCGTCGCCGGCCGGAGCAGTGGCGCCATCGGTGGGCGCCGCGGTGGATCCGTCTTCGCCGACGCTCGCGTCGGTGGGCGCCGAGGCAACCAGGACCGGGCGGAACTCGAGCTTGGCCGAGGATTCGATCCGGTTCAGAGTGGCATCGTCCGGCGTTCCGGGGATGGAGACGACGATGTTCTGTCCACCCTGGGTGTTGATCTCTGACTCGGACACGCCGGCGGAGTCGATGCGCTGCCGGATGATCGACACGGCCTGGTTGAGCTGTTCGGAGGAGACCGTCTGACCGGACTCGAGCTTGGGCGCCAGGATGATCTGGGTACCGCCCTCGAGGTCGAGGGCGAGCTTGGGCGTCCAGGAACCGCCGCCGGTGAACACCCCCGCCCCGTTGAGAGCGATCAGACCGACGATGATCACGCCAAGCCAGGTCAGGGAGCGCCAGGCCTTCTTGGTCGGAGACGACTTAGCCACCTATTGAACTCAGCTTTCTGTGCTCGAGCCCGCGCCGAGGCGCGCGCCCGGAGTCGGTTGTTACGCGTCGCCCTTTTTGGGTTCGGTGTTGTTGTTGTCGGTCTCGGCCTGCTCGGTCGTCGGCTCGAACGCGGTGCGCTGGCCGAACTCGGGCTCGCCGGCCGTGGTGGGGGTGACCGCGGCGTTGTCATCGGACTCGGGAAGCACGATGTCGTAGGTTGCCTCGGTGGGCTCGACGACGCGGGCGATGGTCTGGCGGTGGATCTGCACGATGGTGCCGGGTGCGATCTCGAGAGCGACCTTGTTCTCTTCCTCGTCGATCGACACAATGGTGCCGTAGAGGCCGAAGTTGGTCATGACGTCTGCACCGGCAACCATCTTCGACTGCAGAGCCAAGGTGTCCTTCTGGCGCTTGCGGCCGTTACGAAACATGAAGAACACGAGCAGCGCCAGAACGGCGAGCATGACAAGAGTCAACGGATCCATAGAACTGTAAAACCTTCCCGTGCGAGCGTGGTGTCGCGACGAAGTTTTTGTGAGCGTGGTTGGGGGGAGTCGGTCACAGGGGCGTGCCTGACCAGCTTGAATTATAGAACATCCAAGGTGAGCGCAGCCTGAGGATTGCTCAAGCCGAAATGTCGCCACGCTGCGGCAGTGGCAACCCGCCCTCGCGGGGTACGCGTGAGGAAGCCTATCCGCACCAGGAACGGCTCGACGACCGATTCGATGGTTTCCGGCTCCTCGCCCACCGACACCGCCAGTGTGTTCAGGCCAACCGGTCCACCCCCAAAACGGGTGAGAACGATGTTCATGACCTCACGGTCGAGCCTGTCGAGTCCGATTTCATCCACGTCGTAGAGCTCAAGGGCCGCATGCACGGCCGCGAGGTCGGCGTCGCCGCCGTGCACGAGGGCGTAGTCGCGTACTCGGCGCAGCAGCCGGTTGGCGATGCGCGGTGTCCCCCGGCAACGGCCGGCGATTTCGGCGATGGCCTCCCGCTCGATCGCCAGCCCCAGGAGGCGGGCTGCGCGCGCGAGCACCAGTTCGAGTTCGGCGTCGGCGTAGAACTCCAGGTGCGCGGTGAAGCCGAACCGGTCCCGGAGCGGGTTGGGCAGCATCCCGGAGCGGGTCGTGGCACCGACCAGGGTGAACGGGGCCAGGTCGAGCGGCACGGAGGTGGCGCCGGCACCCTTGCCCACCATGATGTCGATCCGGAAGTCTTCCATCGCCAGGTAGAGCATCTCTTCGGCGGACCGGGCCATTCGGTGGATCTCGTCGATGAACAGCACCTCGCCGGGTACGAGGGAGGACAGCACTGCGGCAAGGTCACCGGCGTGTTGGATGGCCGGACCGCTGGACATCCGCAACGGCCGGTTGCCCTCGTAGGCGATGATCATCGCCAGCGTGGTCTTGCCGAGGCCCGGCGGGCCGGCCAGCAGGATGTGGTCGGGGGTGCGCTGTTGCATCGACGCCGCGGTGAGCAGCAGCTGGAGCTGGCCGCGCACCTTCTGCTGGCCGACGAACTCGGTCAGGCTCTTGGGGCGCAGGGCGCCCTCGAAGGCCAGTTCGGCGTCGCCCTCGAGCGCCGGGTTGGTCAGTTCCACGCCGGGATCCTGGTTCATCAGCGGCGCTCCGCAGCGTTGGCGGTGCCGGAGTGTTGGGCGGGACCGAGCCTGGCCAGCGCGAGGCGGAGGACGGCGGCCACGCCGGCCGATTCGGCGTCGGCGTCGGTGCCGAACTCGGCGCCGGCCAGGATCTCGTCCACGGCCTGGGCGGCGACCCGCTCGGACCAGCCGAGACCGATGAGCGCGGTCTGCACGCTCGCGCCGACGGTGGTGGCCGGGGCGGCGAGGCGCCCGGGGCCGGCCGGAGCCGCCGTGACGGCGACCTTGCCGATCAGGGACAGCACGATGAGCTTGGCGGTCTTCGGACCGATCCCGCTGACCTTGCGGAAGACCGCATCGTCCTCGCCGGTGACGGCCTGGGCGATCTGGTTCGGTGTGAGCACGGCGAGCACCCCAAGGGCGGATTTGGGGCCGACTCCCGTCACGCCGACGAGCAGTTCGAACACGGCGAGTTCTTCGGCGCTGGGGAAGCCGTACAGCGTGAGGGAGTCCTCCCGCACGATGAGGGTGGTCGACAGACGGGTTTCAGTGCCGATCCGGGCGGCCAGCGCCGTCGCCGGCGTGACCTGCACGCCGAGCCCCACTCCCCCGACCTCGATCACCACCGTTGTGCCCAGGGCTGAAAGGACTGGGCCACGCACTGAAGAGATCACCTTGCCAGCCTACGGTGCGCCGCCGACGCCGCGGCCGCCGACCCCGGCGCGTTGCCGCGCTCAGCGTCTCGCCAGGCCTTCTGCGCGGGGGTGAGCGCCCCGGGAGTCAAAGCGGGGGTGGACCGGTTGCCCGCCTGGACCGCACCGCTGGTGGGGAGCACCCCACCGGCCGCGCCGGTGCGCCACGCGTGGCAGATGGCCAGGGCCAGGGCATCGGCGGCGTCGGCCGGTTTCGGGATCTCGGCAAGGCCCAGCACCCGGGCGACCATGGTGCCGACCTGCTTCTTGTCGGCGGACCCGTACCCGGTGATCGCCGCCTTGACCTCGCTCGGGGTGTGCAGCGTCACCGTCAGACCGCGTTTGGCGGCGAGCATCAGAGCCACGCCACTGATCTGCGCGGTGCCCATCACCGTGCTGACGTTCTGCTGCGCGAACACGCGTTCGATGGCCACGAAATGGGGCTGGTGCTTGTCGAGCAACTCCTCGAGGCCCTCGCTGATCAGCAGCAGGCGTCGTTCGAGGGGCAGGTCAGGGGAACTGCGCAGTACCTGAACGTCGACCAGGGTGGCCGACCGGTTGGCTGCGACGTCGACGATGCCGACGCCGCAGCGGGTCAGGCCGGGGTCGATGCCCAGCACCCTGACCGTCATCGGTTGTTATTCGCTGTCGGCTTCGAGCTCGGCCTGGACCTCGGCCGACACGTCGTAGTTGCTGTAGATGTTCTGCACGTCGTCGAGCTCTTCGAGGGCGTCGATGAGCCTGAACACCTTGCGGGCGGTTTCGGCGTCGACCTCGATCTTGAGCTGCGGCACGAAGGCGATGTCAGCGGAGTCGTAGTCGATCCCGGCGGTCTGCAGGGCGGTTCGGGTGGCGACCAGGTCGTGGGCTTCGCTGAAGACCTCGAACTTGTCGCCGTCGTCGACGACCTCCTCCGCGCCGGCGTCGAGCACTGCGGCGAGAACGTCGTCTTCGGTGACGTCGTCTCCCTTGGGTACCACGACGATGCCCTTGCGGTGGAAGTTGTAGGCGACGCTGCCCGGGTCGGCCATGTTGCCGCCGTTGCGGCTGACCGTGGTGCGCACCTCGGCCGCGGCGCGGTTCTTGTTGTCGGTGAGGCACTCGATCATGATGGCGACACCGTTCGCGGCGTAGCCCTCGTACATGATCGTCGTGTAATCGACGGCCTCACCGGACAGGCCGGCGCCGCGCTTGACGGCGCGGTCGATGTTGTCGTTGGGGACGGAGGTCTTCTTCGCCTTCTGGATGGCGTCGACCAGCGTCGGGTTCCCGGACAGGTCGGCGCCGCCCATGCGGGCGGCGACCTCGATGTTCTTGATCAGCTTGGCGAATGCCTTGGCCCGACGCGAGTCGGTCACGGCCTTCTGGTGCTTGGTGGTCGCCCACTTGGAATGCCCGGACATGAATCTCCCGATTGTCGCTGAATCGTATTGTCGCTCGCGTATGTCGCTTGCGAATTCTCGCTTGCGTGTTCTCGCTTGCTCACGCGACGCGCGCGGCGCGTCTGCTGGCACCGCGATCGGGTGACCGCTCGGTGCCCTTCCAGTCTAGCTCGGGCGCCTTCGGGCCGCCCGGCGCCTCACCGCGTCGAGGCCACGCCGAGGATCTTGTGCAGGGTGCGCAGGTTGCGGGTTGTGGTGCTCGCTTTGTAGCGGGCCTTGGCGCTGAGGGTGCTGAAGGCACTCTTGATGCCCACCTCCCTGCGCACCTGCCAGTACAGCACGCTCTGGCCCGGCTGGATCCTCTCGTCGGCGGCATCGAGGGTCGGCGCGGCCTCGAGCAGCTCGTCGAGCAGGCCGGGGTCCGAACCGAACAGGACGTACGAGTGCCACCCGTCGCGATCGTCGAAGGGAAAAGCATCGACACAGTGTTCGAGTTCCTGGCCGGTGAGCAGGACCACCCAGGCCTGGTAATCGAAGGCGGCCGAGAGAGCCTGCTCGAGGCTGGACTTGAGCGCTGCGCCATCCGCGTCGTCGCTGTCGAAGACGACGTTGCCGCTGGCCAGGACCGTGTGCACACCGGTGTGGCCCAGCGCCAGGACCGTGTCCGCCAGGGCCGCCATCTTGATGTTGATGCCGCCGACATTGATGCCGCGCAGCAGGGCGATGTATCGGGTCATGCGGTGTACCTGCTCATCGGTCCAGTCTGGCGCAGACAAACCGAATCGGCCTAGCCGGTGAATGCGGCGGAGCGCACCTTCCGCAGGAAGTACTCGTGGAACCGGTGCTCCCCGGTGATCTCGGGGTGGAAGGAGGTGCCGAGCAGGTTGCCCTGTTCGACGGCCACGCAGCGTCCGTCGGCGACAGTCGCCAGGGCCCTCGCCCGGGGACCGACGCTCTCGACGACAGGGGCGCGAATGAACACCGCATGCACCGGGGGGCCGCCAAGGGCGGGAACGTCGAGGTCGGTTTCGAACGAAGCACTCTGGGAGCCGAACGCATTGC
>Ga0247807_10002123_pt1 | contig 11087 bp, 9 predicted proteins | sample UWRJL074202C1_FD_179931 | JGI IMG/M metagenome (GOLD analysis project Ga0247807, IMG submission 179931) | Plant litter microbial communities from Arlington Agricultural Research Station in Wisconsin, United States - UWRJ-L074-202C-1 | ecosystem: Environmental > Terrestrial > Plant litter >...
GGCGATATCGTGCACGACCTTGTCCGGCGCCTCGAGGGCGAACCGCCTGGCGGTAGCGATGACGAGATCGCGAGTGGGAAACTCACCGCGGAGGGTCGCGAGGGCAAGCCAGACCGCCGGCGTGCCCTGTTCGAGAATCGCGTCGCCAATCCACTGTTCGAGAAGCTTGCGCGAGTGCCCGCCGGGCAGCGGCACGTCGAGCCCCTCGGCGAGGGCCCACAATCGGGTAACGGTGTCAGCCACGGGATGCCTCCAGGGGAACGACGAGGCCAGCCCACAGCTCGTCGGCGTAGTTGTCCCACGTGCGAGTCGGGCGCTCCGAGATTTCTTTGCGCAGTGACACGCCCAGTTCTGGTTCGGTCAGCAGACGGCGCATCGCATCGGTCAGTTGTTCGTCGCTGCGCGGGTCGATGACGATGCATCCCCCGTCGGCGGCGATCTCGGCAGTGCTTCCGTAGTTGCTCGTAATGACGGGCACGCCGAGCGCGAGAGATTCGGCTACGGGCAGGCCGTATCCCTCGTGCAGGGACGGAAAAACGGTGAAGGATGCACGCTGGTAGCTATCGAGGAGCGTACTGTCGGAAATGCCACGGAGCACCTCAACGCTGTGTCCTGCCTTGGAAAGTTGCGCAATTTCCTTGTCGAACTGGCGAGTGAACCACACGCTGCCGCCGCCGATAAAACGCAAGCGGAAGTCGATACCCTCTCGCCAGAGGATCGTCGCGGCGTGCAGGATGGCGCGGTGATTCTTGCGCGGCTCCTGGCTTCCCACCACGAGCACAAGAGGCTTGCCATCGGCGCCCGTAGGCGGGGTGATTTCGTGGTCAGGGATGTCGACGGGCAGCGGGATCGAGATCGTCTCCGGTCCAGTGAGGCCCTGGGCAGCGATCGCGCTCACGAAGCCTGCGAACTCGCCCGTCGCCGCCGCGCTAATTCCCGCGACGCGATGCGAGTGCTTAACAACGGAGAGGTACTTCACAAACCGGTCGGTCTCGGGATCGGGCACAGTATCTGCGCTCACGACGGGGATGGCGTCGTATCCGAGGAGCCCGACCTTATTGCCGGAGTACTCCGCGATGCTCTCCAGCGGATCGCACAGCCCATACGACGGCACCTCAAGCACGAGCACGGTGCAGTTAAATGGAACCACAAGGGAGAGACGAGGCGCGGCGACGACTCCGTCAAACGGAATGCCGTACTGCACGACTCGCGCAAGTTCCACAGGCTCAAGGCGACGCATCGACTCGTTGCTTGATGTCCACGCAACGGGGATGACCTCGTGATCCCGGGTCCAGCGCGCCATGGTCTGTCTAACGACCCGTTGAATGCCGGTGTTGTGGGTGTGACGGGCGCAGAAATCCACGTCGGCGATTACCGCATCCGTCACTATGGTCATCTCGACGGGCCCCATGAGCAAACCGCCCGGGTTACGCACGGCGGCCTCAAGAAAGGCACGGTGTTCGAGGCCGGGACGCGCAGCGCGCAACTGGCGGTGCGTACGTCGAAACTCATCGGCGGCCGGGAACTGAGTCGTGACGACCACCATGAGCAGCCACACAAAAGCGGTGTCCTTGCTGTCTCGGGCGAGCTGGGACAAGCGAGAGAGAAGTGGGCCAGTGCCGCGAGCGACGAGGTCGTCGATCTCGTTCTGCTCGAGCGGGAAATGAGCGGCTGCCTGAACGAGCCTGGCCAGGAGGTCAGCGGATTCGAGCGGACGGCTCATCGTTTAGTGATCCGCGAAGTCACCCGAGAGATCGCGGCTCCTGTGGCGACCCCGACGCCCTCGGAGCGAGCCTTGCGGATGAAGTCGCCACCCCAGCGGACGGGCTTGGTCAGCCTCCACGAGAGAGAATTCTCGAACTGGCGGTAGCCGTGAGCCTCCGTCTTGACCCAGTCCAACCAGGTGTCGACGTCCCTCTCGAGAAGTGCATCGCGCTCTTTCTGGAGCGTCGAGAGATCCTGTTCGTGCTGCGTACCCATAACGCACAATCCTAGACTCGCTGTGCTGTGCCGTCTCCCAGGTTGGTCACAGAGCTAGTACAGACGTGCCGCATCGACAAAGAGGGTGTTGTCTGTCGAGGTGAGATACATCTCAAGCTTGAGTTGAGTGTGATCGGGCTGAGTGATCGGGAGCGACACCTGCACCTTTGTCCACTCGGCCCCTACCGTGAACGCTGTCTGCCCGACTTCTGTCGCTCCGCCCAAACCCCAGAGCGCGAGCGTGCCGCTAAAGGTCTTCGCAGGGTCGGCTGATCTGAGCCACACCTCACCCGTGAAGCGGTCTCCCACAGTGGTCTGTCGATTCACGACTTGGGCCATTGAGCCGCCCGCTGTCGCCGTGTTCGTCGCGGCGAACCATCCGCCATCCTTGGCGATGTTGGCGTCGTGACTCGGGTAGACGGCGTAGTTCATGGTGCCGTTGCCTGCGCCCCAGCCGTCGAACGCGCCGCCCTCAAAGGACGGGGAAGAGAGGTTGTTCTTGCCCAGAACCGCGTTGTCAAGCCAGAGAGTCTTAGAGGTCTCGTCGAGGTATATCTCCGACTTCAGCTGCGCGGCCTCCCCCGGGCTCGCGTCGACCGTCACCGAGAACTCCTGCCAGGTGTTGTCGACAGTAAAGGGAGTAACGGACATGAGAGTTCTACTGCCCCCCAGTCCCCACAGGGCCAGTCGCCCGGTGAACGTCTGCCCGGGGTCCCCGCTGCGCAACCAGATGCGCAGTACATAGGTACCGCTGGCGGAACCGGGGATCGGATTGATCTGAGCAAGCGATCGACCTGCCACGGGTGTGTTCGTCGCGGCGAACCAGGCTCCGTCGCTGGCGAGAGACGGGTCCTGATAAATCTGCTGATTCATGAATCCGTTGCCCTGCGACCAGTTGCCAAAATCGCCCTCGAACGACGGAGCCGCCAGGAGGTTTTGGATGGGAGGCAGCTTGCCGAAGTTCATGGACGCGTCGTCGATCCACAGGGTTCCGCCGGTGGTCGTGAGATAAGCATCCAACCGGATGGTCGAGTGGTTGCCCGCACGAATCGGCAGGTCGAGCTTGATCTGCGTCCACTGGTCGCCCACGGTGAAGGTGACGTTGTTGGCGTCGGTTGTCCCTCCACCGAGACCCCACAGCGCTATCACCCCGGTGAAGGGCTGAGCGTCGGCAGACCTCGCCCAGATGCTCACGCTGACCTTGTCCCCGGGGGCGGTTGCTCGCTGCACGTCTTGGCTGAGGGCCCGTCCACTCACCGCGGTGTTCGTCGCCAGGAAGTACTCGCCATGGTGCGCACGGTTGTCCTTGGCAGCCATCTGATTGATAAACCCGTTGCTTGCTCCCCAGCCGGAGACCGATCCGCCCTCGAACGACGGCGAACGCAGTGCCCCCTCCGTCGTGCTGCCAAACCAATCGGTGAACATCCGCCAGAAGTTGCGATTGCCGTAGGCCGAGCATCCATCGCCGTAGCCGTACACGTTCGCGAGTGCGGCAGCGTTGGGCTGGTACGGCGTGTAGTTGTAGAGTCCGGCCGTCGCCTGGTTGACGATGAACACGCTCGACGACCCACAGTTAACGTTGGGGTTGTATTGAATGTTGTTGGCGCGCCCGGCCTGGTAGTTGAAGCTCGACGCGTTGACGCGGTAGCGCTGGAACTGCTTAGCCGCGTAGTAGATCTGAGCCGCGAAACCCGCGGACGTCTCGTCGCAGCCCGCGGTGTCCGGGCATCCGAATCCCGTCGCGTAGCGGTAGGAGTAGTCCGATGGCGACTTGCGAGAGACGAGCGACTGCTCTTTCTCCACGAGCACAAGCAAAACCTGTGGGTTGATGTTGCAGGCGGAGGCTACCGCGGCGAACAGATCGGCAGCCCGCACTCCGTTACCTGCGGGCAAGGCTCCGCAATACGCGTCAGCGCCGCGACCGGGGTAGGTCAGAACGATGTCCTTGACGCAGGACAGCGCGTTGGCCCGGCAGCCGCTTCCCTTGTCATTGAGGAAGGACTGGATCTGCCCTGCGCTCATCGCTCCCGGCGAGTAGAAGGTCTCGTCGCTGATGATCATGCCCGGGTCGAATGTGGACCCGTCTGCCGCCTGAGCCTGGGGCACCGAAACCGGGGCGACAACAAACCCCGCCATAAGTGCTGCCGTCGCAGCGATGACAATGGCGAGGGCGCGGATGCGCTTGGTCATGGTATTACCTTCGCTGGAGCGGTCTTGCGGACTGAGTCACACAATATGCGGCGAACGCACAGGATTCCGGTAGCCCCGCAGCGGGTCGTCAATTGCGCGGCGGGGCCGCTCAGGTGCGCCTGTGTACTATTAGGCGTCGACTTCCTCCCACAGAAAATGAGTTTCTATGCCACGCGCACTAATCACCGGCGTGACCGGTCAGGATGGTCTCTACCTTTCCGAGCTGCTTCTCTCCAAGGGATACGAGGTCTTCGGACTCATCCGTGGTCAGAACAACCCGAAGTACGAACTCGTCGAAAAGACCGTCCCCGGCGTCAAGCTTCTGACCGGTGACCTCACCGATTTCTCGAGCCTGATCCGCGCCCTCGAAGTGTCGCAGCCCGATGAGGTCTACAACCTCGGTGCGATCTCCTTCGTCGCTTACTCATGGGAGAACGCGTCCCTCACCTCCGACGTCACCGGCAAGGGCGTGCTCAACATGCTTGAGGCCGTTCGTCTGTACGCGGGAAACGACATCAAGAAGGTGCGCTTCTACCAGGCATCCAGCTCCGAAATGTTCGGCAAGGTGCAGCAGGTTCCGCAGCGCGAAGAGACGCTGCTCTGGCCGCGCTCGCCCTACGGCGTCGCCAAGGTCTTCGGTCACTACATGACCATCAACTACCGCGAGTCCTACGGAATGCACGCATCGAGCGGCATCCTGTTCAACCACGAGTCGCCCCGCCGCGGACCGGAGTTCGTGACCCGCAAGGTCACCCAGGCCGTTGCCCGGATCTCGCTCGGTCTGCAGGAGTCCATCTCGATGGGTAACCTCGACTCGCAGCGCGACTGGGGCTTCGCCGGCGACTACGTCGAGGCCATGTGGCTCATGCTGCAGCAGGACGAGGCCGACGACTACGTCATCTCTACCAACGAGACGCACTCGATCCGCGAACTGCTCGACGTCGCCTTCAACGAGGTCGGAATCACCGACTGGGAGCCGCTCGTCAAGCTCGACCCGCGCTTCATCCGTCCCGCCGAAGTCGACCTCCTCATCGGTGACTCCACCAAGGCGCGCACCACGCTGAACTGGGAGCCGAAGGTTTCCTTCCCCGAGCTCGTCAAGATGATGGTGGCCTCGGACCTCGCAGAGCAGAAGCACCTGGCGCGTCTCTAAGCGATGACTGTCGCTTTCGTCACAGGGATCAGCGGTCAGGATGGCAGTTACCTGACTGACCGGCTGGTCGACGAATCGGTCGAGGTTCACGGCCTTGCGCGGTCTGTCGATTCGGATGCGGTTTCGCTTCTCGAGCGGCACCCGAACGTTCACCTGCACAAGGGGGATCTCGCCGACCTCGACCGACTTTCCGGCCTCATCCGTGAGATTCGGCCTGATGAGGTGTACAACCTCGGTGGAATCAGCTCGGTCGCGCAGTCTTGGGCGATTCCCGCCCAGACCGGCGTGATCACCGGCGTTTCCGTAGCGAACCTGCTTGAGGCTGTTCACGCCTTGGACGCTCCCGTGCGGTTCTTGCAGGCATCCAGCTCCGAGATCTTCGGAAGCCCGTCCGTGACTCCTCAAGATGAAACGACGGCGATTTCGCCCACGTCGCCGTACGGCGCAGCCAAGGCATACGCCCACACCCTCGTGCACCTGTACCGCTCGCGCGGTGTTCTTGCATCGAACTGCATCCTCTACAACCACGAGTCGCCCAGGCGTCCCGAGACCTTCGTGACGCGCAAGATCACCGCCGGTGCCGCACGCATCGCGGCAGGGCTCCAAGACACGCTCGAGCTCGGCGATCTCACGGTCGCCCGAGACTGGGGATGGGCGCCCGATTTCGTTGACGCGATGGTGAGAGCCAATCGCCACGATACGCCGGATGACTATGTCATCGCCACCGGCGAGGCGCACACCGTCGAGGAGTTCGTCGCTGCGGCGTTTGCCGCAGTGGGAATCGACGACTGGAAGCCGCTCGTGCGCATCAACCCGGCGTTCATCCGCCCCATGGAGATCTCCAAGATGCTCGGCAACCCGGAGAAGGCCAAGAAGCAGCTGGGCTGGACTCCCACGGTGAGCTTTACCGAGATCGTCACGCGCATGGCGGCGTCCGATCGCGACGCTCTCGCGAGCTAGACCCGAGGTTCTTCAGCCGTCTCGGGCACGACGCCCTCTGCCGGAACCGCGCGACGGCGGAACGAGAAGAACTTGTGCCCGAAGTAGCTTACGAGTGTCGTGATGATCACAATGAGCGCCTGCGCGATAAGCACGTTGATGCCGAACACCTCGACGAACAGCGGCAACACGAGGGTGTTGACGCCGAGAGCGACGAAGTTGACCCCCTGGAAGCGCAGGAAGTCGATGAAGATGTTGCCCGTGCCGGTAACCCGGTAGGTGAAGTGCCGGTGGAGCAGGAACGCCACGGTCGCGGCGATGACAAACGCACCGTAGAGGCTGACGAAATAGCTCGTGTGCTTGCCGACGAGCAGCTCAAAGGCGACGAACAGCCCGTAGCCGAAGAACGTATTGAATCCGCCGACGATGAGAAATCGCACGCGCTCATCGGAAATGAGCCAGCGCACTATCTCACCCAGCGTGCGACGGCGCGGCGCCGTCGTATTGTGCTCGTCGCTCATGACCACATCCGTTCTGTTCTGCCTGAGTATCCTAAGCCGCCGCGAGGCGGCCTCTCTGGGGGCGGCGGGTAAGATTGGGCATTCGAGTGCCGCAACAACGAACGGAATAGCGTGGAACCAGTTTTATCGGTGGTGATCCCCGCTTATAACAACCAGGATTTCATCGCGGAGACCATGCGTTCCGTGCTCGAACAGACGCACGGCGAATTCGAACTCATCGTTGCCGATCATGCCTCTTCCGACAAGACGCTCGAGATTCTTCGCAGTTTTGAGTCGGACCCTCGCGTGCGCGTACTTCTCACCGAAGCGGGCGGCGGAGCCGTTCGCAACTGGAACCGGGTGACCGAAGAGGCTCGTGGCGAATACATCAAGCTCGTCTGCGGAGACGACATCCTCGAGCGCACGTGTCTCGAAAAGCAACTCGCGGCCTTCGAACCCGGCGTCGACATGGTCGCCGCCCGGCGCGACATCATGGATGCCGACGGTCGACCGATCATGAAGGGTCGAGGTCTGCCCGGGCTGATCGGCCGGTTTAGCGGACGAACGGCCATCAAGCGCACCGTTCGCGAGGGCACCAACGTCTTTGGCGAACCCGCGTCGGTGATGTTCCGTCGCGAGGCCCTCGCAGCGGCAGGCAACTGGGATCTCAACGAGCACTTCCTGCTCGATGAGGCGACTTACGCGAGTGTGCTCGTGAACGGGGACTTTGTTGGGCTCGCAGATTCACTCGGCTCATTCCGCGTGAGCGGCGGGCAGTGGAGCGTTCAGCTAGCGAAGAGCCAGGCGGATGAAGCCGTCAGCTTCCACAAGAGACTCGCGGCGGAGCATCCTGGCCTTCTGTCTCGTGCCGACCTGCTGATGGGCAACACCCGAGCGCGGCTGATGGCCCTGGCGCGGCGCGTTGTTTATATCTGGCTCGCGAAGCGCATGGTGAAGGAACCCGAATGAAGTTCGTGACCTGGTTCCGTGGCACCGAGGCCTGGATCTACACGACGACTCTCGGCGTCACCGCGCTTCTCACGACGCTCGCTCTGCAACTGTGGAAGGCCGACCTGAGCGTTCCGCTCACCTATCGCGGTGACGCGCTGCCCGTTGGGGCGCACTTCAAGACCGTTTTCGAGGAGGGCTGGTACGAGTCGCAGCCGCGGCTCGGGGCGCCGGCGGGCCAGATTTACCACGACTTCCCGACGGCCGACAACCTCAACCTGATCTTCGCGAAGATCATCCGTCTCTTTACCGACAACTGGGCCTTAGGCATGAATGCCTATTTCCTGCTGGGCTTCCTGCTCATCGCGGTCGCCGCCGTGTGGTTCCTTCGTCGTTGCGGTGTCTCGGGCTGGCTGACGATCGCGCTCTCCACGGTGTACGCGATCGCTCCGTACCATTTCATCCGAGGAGAGAGCCACCTCTGGCTCGCCTCGTACTACGCCGTGCCACTCGCGATGGGTCTGCTCGTCATGGTGCTGCGCGGCGAGCGACTCTGGGCGCTGAGCTCAACGCGCACAGGCGTCTTGCGCTGGCTGCTCTCCCCCGCGGCCGCGACGGTGCTCATCGTCGCCATCCTCGGCACATCGTCGAGTTACTACTCCGTCTTCTTCCTCATTCTGCTGGGGACGACCGGCCTGTTCTGCCTCGTGCGGGATCGCTCGTGGAAGCGATTCTGGGGAGCGGCGGTGGCTGGTGTCGTCACGGTCGTCGTGATGGTCATCAACATGATTCCCGACTCCATCTACAGCTGGGTCAACGGCCAGAATCCCATGGGCCTCGAGCGTTCCTCGGGCGAAGCGGAATTCTTCGCACTCAAGCTCAGTCAACTCCTGCTTCCGTGGCCGGGACACCGCATTTCGGCCCTCGCGAATCTTCGCCAGTTGTACGACGCCGCCTACGTGTCGCTCGGCGAGCAGCCTGCGCTCGGTATCATCGGTGCGCTCGGGCTCGTCATCGCCCTCCTCACCGTGGCGTATCTGGCCTTCGCGCGCGGCCGCCGCGTCGACAACGCGGCGCTCCCAGGGTCCCTCGACCTCGTTGCGAGCCTCTCCGGCCTCGTGTTTGTTGCGTTCATCTTCTCGACGCTCGGCGGCCTCTCGACCATCATCAGCGTGTTCACGAGCAGCATTCGCGGGTGGAACAGGATGTCGATCCTCATCGCGATTCTTTGCCTCGCGATTCTCGGCCTCGTCATCGACGCGCTCATTGCGCGCTCGAAGCGCGTGGCGTGGAGGAAGCCCATAGCGATCGCCACCGCGGCGGCGCTGCTCGTTGTCGGTTTCATCGACCAGACCCCCGGGGACTCTGACCGCGAGTACGCGGGCAACGCACAGGCTTTCCATGACGACGCGGCTTACTTCGCGGAAGTGCAGGACGCGGTCCCCGTGAACGGCATGGTGCTCGTGCTGCCGCAGATTCCCTTCCCGGAGAGCAACGCCGAGACTGGGTTGCTCGCGTCGGACCAGCTCATCCCCTACCTCCACACGTCGACCGTGCGCTGGTCGGTTGGCGGCATCAAGGGGCGACCGCACTCGGACTGGGCGGGTGAGCTCGAGCAGTACGGCCTAGAGAACGTGGCCGCGCTCGGCGCCGCGACAGGCTTCTCCGGTGTACTCATCGATCGCGCAGCATCCGTGGACCACGGCGTCGCCCTCGAGGCCGCCATCGCCGAGTCGACCCGCGCTCGCCCACTCGTAAGCCCGAGCGATCGATTCGCTTTCTACTCGCTCGACTCGGTGAGCGACGCACTCCACGAGGATCACGCCGACGAGTGGTTCGACCAGGCGACGGAGGTCGTCACGAACCCGGTGATCGCCTACCGTGCTCCCGGCTTCCATCTCTCTGCCGAAGACGGCGGCAACGTCCTCATCACCAACGACGCCACGGCGTCGTTCATGATCGTCAACGACAGGGACTACGAGCGACGCGTCACGCTGAACTTCTCTGTCCTGCCTCCCGCGGGAGCTGCGAGCATCGTCTTGCCCGACGGCACGACCGTGAACGGCAAACAAGAGGACGGCAGCCTCGTCTTCTCTACGACTCTCACTGTCGCTCCCGGCCAGCACCTCATTCCCGTCACCGTGACAACGGCGAGCGGTGGGGTCCCGGCCGAATTCACCATGACCCAACCGACCGTGTCAAACCTTGACATCGTCGACCTCGTCAACGAGCTGAAGTAGGCCCTGTGATAGCGTCGTTGGCTGTGAGCAATGGGACTGAAGACCAGACTTTCCCTCCTCACACGATAAGCATCGTGATCCCCGTCTACGGCGGAGAGAACACTCTCGCGGGCGTTATCGACGAGATTCTGCCCATGACGGCCCTCTCTGTCACGCCGGACGGTCATCAGTTTGTCGTCAACGAGATCGTGCTTGCCTACGACAACGGTCGCGACAACTCCGCCGCGGTTATCCGCGACCTCGTACACACTCACTCGATGGTGCGCGCCGTCTGGCTCAGCCGTAACTTCGGCCAGCACGCGGCCACGCTCGCCGGTATGGCATCCACCGGCGGCGAGTGGATCGTGACGCTCGACGAGGATGGCCAGCACAACCCGGCTGACATCGCGCTTCTGCTCGACACAGCAATGCGGGAGCAGGCTCCCCTCGTCTACGCGAAGCCCACCAACAAGCCCTCGCACGGTTTCCTGCGCAACACGGCATCGCGCGGCGCTAAGTGGCTGCTCGCCAAGCTCTTCAGCGGCTCCAACGCCCCCGATTACCAGAGCTTCCGTCTCGTGCTGGGAAGCATCGGCCGGGGCGTCGCCGCCTACAGCGGTTCTGGCGTGTATCTGGATGTCGCACTCGGCTGGGTGGCCCCACCCGCTGCCACGCAGGCCATCACTCTGCGCGACGAGGGAGACCGCGTCTCGGGCTACTCGGCCAGGCGGCTGTTCTCCCACTTCTGGCGGATGGTGCTCACGAGCGGTACCCGCGGCCTTCGTTTTGTCAGCGCGCTCGGGATAGTTTTTGCGCTGCTGGGCCTCGCGCTCACCCTCTACATCGTCGCGTCGCAGCTGCTCGGCAGCAATGTGCCGGAAGGATGGGCATCAACGATCGTTATCGTGCTCGTGAGCTCGGGCGCCATCCTCGTCTCCCTCGGAATCATCGCCGAGTACATCGGCATCAGCGTCAACATGTCTCTCGGTAAGCCGCCATACCTCATCACGAGCGATCCGCACGATGGGCCCCTTGGCCGCAGAAAGCACCCCCAGCAGCCGTGACCATCGCCTGGGTCATTGGTGCCCGGGGAATGCTCGGGTCGGCGATCACGCGCGCGATCGGCACCCGCCCCGGCTGGAGCATCCACGACTCCGA
>Ga0247807_10002126_pt1 | contig 11074 bp, 8 predicted proteins | sample UWRJL074202C1_FD_179931 | JGI IMG/M metagenome (GOLD analysis project Ga0247807, IMG submission 179931) | Plant litter microbial communities from Arlington Agricultural Research Station in Wisconsin, United States - UWRJ-L074-202C-1 | ecosystem: Environmental > Terrestrial > Plant litter >...
TCAAAGATCCTTCAAGCCCGCCAGCTACCACCAAGATGTACTTTCCACGTATCCTTCTCGCTATCGGCTTTGCCGCTGCCTCTGCACGAGCCTGCAGCCCTAGCGCCTTCTCCTGTGGCAATCAGAACGGCGCTCCAGGCCCAGATGGAGCCATATTCGTCTGTAACTCGTCTGGCAACTGGGTTGAATCTGCCCAGTGTGGCGGTCCTACTTGCTGCGTCCAGTCAAGTCAAAGTTCCGCATTCTGCCAGTGCTAAGCGACTCTACTCGCCTAGAAGCCTATTTTCTCGGGTCTACGTGGTTAGTAGGATCTTCAGCCAAAAGTGGGAATCATTTGACCAGGAAACTGACTTGCTATATTTTCTGCTCAGAAATTTCCCTGCTGTGATAGAGGTGTTTCCTTACTAAGATCGCAGAGATCCGAGTGAAAGGGCAGATGATTTGGAGACATAGTTGTTTGTTGCAGAGTGAGAGAAAGGTTGTACCGTAACTTTTTCTTTAGTATGATAGTCGTTGGGTGCAGACAAAGTTTCTTGCTGCCATACCGATTTCCTTTATGTCATGAGCACGATACACAGGCTCACAACCAAATGAGAACATTCTTTGACCCGGGTCACCAAGCCAGAGCTGGTTGAACTTCTAACCATGTGATGTGACCCTGTCATTTGTAGCTGCCTCAATGAATATGTAATTTAGCACATCAAGATTCAAAACTTTCAATCCTGCTCAAACGTATAAGCCAGAACAAGCCTTCAAGTCTTGATCTTAATTCTAATCAGAGCAAGGATATATCAAAAACTTTTACCGTAATATAAGACAATCCATAACAATTACTAGTAACATTACGGCTACTATTCCCTTGTATAGGCCAGGTTTTCGATATTACGGTGGCTAAGTAGGTAGACTTGTGACTGTCTTTGCGTGAGAGGGTTTTTTTATCGTGGGAAACCAACAATTTCTCTGGTTATAAGAGCAAAGAAGCCGTTCAATCATCTGGAGGACGTACTGCATCTGTCTCGCCTGTATGCACCTGCCTCCGAGACAGTCTGGATCGGGCCGCATCTTCGTCAGATCATTGCCAAGCTTGAGATGAATGTGGGGCCGTTACGTCAGCCTTATCCTTGTACAAGACTGGGTGGTTGTGTATCAGTGATCCCTTCAGTAGCTCTTCTTAGTGACCTTATCAATCAGCATGGTGTATATAATATTCCTACTGAACAAACGCGAAAGGACAATTCATGCAACCGACCAAGGTATTGTCAGATTACAGAAGGGATTATAAATCAAAAAATAGCAGAACTAATTACAACGTTTATCTGCCAAATCTTGATAATAAAATTCATAAATGTCAAAACCTTAACATACGTTGAATTTTAAGTGATTAAACTCAGTTTCTAAATGTCCCATTTAGGTATCATATTGACTTGCCAGGCAAAGGCACCTGTGTCATTATCTCTTTTTTGGAGTGCGTGCAACAATTTATCCTTTATTTTCAAGACTAAAGTGATACTTAATTAAAGAGAAAGGAGTATTGCTCAGGGCAAAATCTATGACCCTACGCTTGTTCCTTTGATGTAATGTGAGTATATAGCACGGTAATCGGCATAGGTGGTGGTTGGGTGGGGGGATTTATAATCAAGACTCGCAGATAGGCTATGCATTGAAAGATGATCCATTTCCATTCACCTTACCATATAAAATCCAGTCAGATCAACGCGTAAGCTAAGAAATAGCAAGCAAACTTACCTGCATAGTTTCGCAGTGAACAGCTGCCCAAGGGAGGACTAAGCTTCCTAGAATCTCTGAGTGACTCTAAATACTTTCAACATCAAATCATCTGATCTTCCTGTCTCCAGTTATTTTATCTTTTTGATATCATATCTATAGTGCACATCAGATTTACTAAAATGCCATGGGAAAGTATATTTACACACTACTGATGCGTCCAAGCTTGACTAGGATGGAGGAGTGGTATTTCCGGCTTCAATTGTCACAGCATCCAACCCGCCACAGGGTGATATGCGGGGGACCTTAGTCCTATTGCTTACTCACTTGTTTTTGCAGTTCAAAATGGCTTCTGATGTGTTACTATAGAATTATGCAGCTGACGTAAATTAGCTAGCGGGACCAAAATATCGTAGTTTACTAGAAATGCCTGAAAAGCACCCCCTACCACTGGAAGTTCCTACTTATTGGATGTTTAGAACCCTTTGGTCCATATATAACAACGATATTATTTTGTTTTATTTCTATCTCTGTTGATCTATGAGTAACTTGCCTATGACACGGAGACAACACTACAGCTCTATTAGGAAGCTCTATCGTGTACTCATCTTGTACCTTGTTTTCCTCCTAACAAACCAAGATTCTATTTTGTTACCTTTAGAGCTAAGCTATTTACGTGCAAACAAAACATATACCATGGAAAAGGTAAAATATTCAGAGGTATCAACTGTTGTTCCTAAAGCTAATTGAACCTCTGATATTCCAATTTCTGGATAAACATCTTTATCTTGATTGTGTAGAGGATAAATTGTGGCCGTGGCAAAGCACTGTAGTTTGTGGTAAATTACAGTAGTTGAAAAAGGAGATGGATACATATTACTGTAATCAATTTATTCTCAGTGTTCCTTTAATTCTTTTCATTTTATTTCGTGTTTTATTATAACATACTAGCACTTGATATTGATACTATTAATTCATTGTCTCCTTAGCGACAGCCATCAGGTCTTCTGCACCTAATAAGCATAAATCAATGAACATTGATGTTCTCAGTAAAGTCAGTATTTAGAATATTCATAGCTTCAAGCGTTTTAGCTGATGTTGTGCTGCCAGATAGGAATATGTTCCAAAGCTCAACATTTGACACCTTTGAAGAATCATCGTAACCCATCAGATATCCACCTTTAGCCCCTTCATCAAAAACATTAATATGGTTGACTTTTACATCCTTAATTGGTCCAATTCCACTTTTCTCAACAAATATAGCAATCCAAGTTGCCTTGCCATGAGCGTTGCTCCACAATTTCTCAATATCAATGTTGTAAAATGTGACTGCATTGACCAAGCCTGTTCCAAATTTGTGGTCTATTCCGATCCCAACCGCAGCCTTGTAGATCGAACTGTCCTTGAAAACAATATTTGACTGCTGTCCGTACGTGCCCTGGCCGATCTTGTATCCGTAACACTCGGTCCATGCGAGGCAGTCGCTAAACACCACATCACTCAACGACATCGGTTTGTTTGGAAAAGGCACCGTAGTACCTTTATCATCAGGCCATGTCTTTGTCGAGTAGCTATCATCGCGCGCGATAGCAACGCTCCGAAAGACGCGAACATTCCTCGATTCCACAACATCGATCCCATCATTCTCATAAAAGTCGTTGACGCGGTTCAAAATTTTGCTATTCTTTATCGCAACATCTGTCGACTGAGTGGGCACTAACGCCCAGAAGGAGCTGTCTCGAATCAAAGGCCCATCATATATAAAGTGTGTAGTGTCAATTGGGACAACCATTTCTGCGATAAACTTGTTATTCACCCTCATTTCGTGGCCATTGCCATCGATAGTTCCACGCCCGTAAAGTTTTATATTTCTACTCTTAAAGTCCGTAGAAATCCACCAAGTTCCAGGAAGAAGTCCAGTTTTATTGTAATGATTGATGTAGTCTGATGGTTTTCCTGTGTTGCGGAGTACGGAGCCACCAGCAAGGTATAGGGAAGTATCTGATCGCAAAACCAGGTTACCAATTGAATATACGCCGGCGGGCACATAGACGATGCTCCCTGGAGACCTACCGGCAGCGTCTAATGCCTGTTGAATTCCCTTCGTGATTGAATTTCCAGTGCTGTCGGCGCCATAATCCATAACATTAAACACACCTGTGCCAGAGGAAGGGGGCTTGTCCGTTTCTGTTGGGTCCGCTATGATCACGATTTCTTTGAGGTTGTCGATTTTGACGATGAGATAGTGGGCTTTCGAAACTGTAAAGACCAATTGGTTATTAGTCACAGTGGCTCTGATTGGGATTTTCTTCGGTGATATTGTGAAGGATGTAATTGAGCTATGAGTGAGTGCTGTTATACGGTAGGTATAAAGTTCTCCCTCATCCAAGTCGAGCTGGACATAATCGTATCCTGCATAGTTGATAGTCTTTTGGTCAACGTCGTTCACTTTGAGACTAAACTGAGTTGACTTCTCGTAGATCGGGGCCCGGTAGCTAGTTACTAAACCAGAAGTGATGACTGCCAAATGAGCGACAATGTACAAAAATAGCTTCATGGTAAGAAGAACAACCATTTTCAAACAATAGGTACTTGCGTGATAGGTTCTCTTGTCTTTATTGAATCATTTATATTTGTACCATTTCTTTGCTTAAGAAGTGTGATCAACGGCATTGTGCCGTATCCCTGTCTGTACGTCTCTTTCCGCGTATCTGCAATGATGTATTTATAGAACAATCCATCCACTTCTTACGTATAAATTACAAATTGTAACTGCCGTTTCATTTGTTGTGACTTGTCCCGTTGTCTTCAAAAGTAGACGTGCTGATTCCAAACAATTGTTGATCACTATATACGTTTTCTAAAGCAAGTGCCATGCGCTCACATGAAGAATTCAATGATAAGAAATGGCCGCCTGGAACTGTTTTACTTGAAGGTATGCGCCCCCACCCCCTCTTCCAAAGCTTTTTTATCGGTGATTTATTTGTCGAGTTGGATTACTTATGGTTCGAAGGGTACAGTAGATAGAAAATTAGTTGCCCCGCATTTCTAACATCTTCCTATAGACTTGGCTCACGATGGGGAGATCATATTGCAGCCACATCCTTCTATTGATCCCAACGACCCTTTGGTGAATAGAGAATCTACTTCTCTGAGAATTATCAAGTACTGAAAATCATAGAACTGGCCACTATGGCGGAAATATTGGAATTTCGTTCTAGCTTTTGTCTATGCTATATTTGTCTTTGCAAAGTATAGAATATGTTCCAATATATCTCATCCTCATATTAACTAGGCATATAGCATCGATATTACAACTGTAACATGGGGTCCCATGCATAGCCAGCTTGGCTTCAGTTATGACACCCTCAACAATAGCTATGCGGCTGGATGCGCAGCCCTCTCAGTTGGAGGTCCCCTCTTGATCCCGTTCGCTCTAAAATTTGGACGTCGCCCCATCTATGTCCTTAGCACCGCCTGTCAACTCGCATTGGCAATCTGGAGCGCAAAGATTTCCACAGTGGGGGATCTTATGGCTACCAACACTCTAAATTGTCTGTTTGGATCTCTGGCAGAATGCATCGTACAAATGACTGTGGCGGATGTTTTCTTTGTCCATCAGAGAGGACGCATGAATAGCATGTTCTGTTGGGCCATGACGATCGGTTCATCTATGCTGCCTATGATAGCTGGTTACATTGCTCGCGACCATGGATGGCGCTGGGTTTGGTGGTTGATGACCATTGCATTCGCTATTATGCTTCCTGTCTATCTATTTTGTTTTGAGGAGTCGAGTTATAGTGGCAGCTATGATGGTATGACTGTTGTCGAACTCCGAGATGATTCGGCTGGTGATACAAAATTGAATACATTGGGCCCGATAGGAACTGCCGTAGACTCAAACCCCGCGAAATTCGCCATTACCAACGAAGAACGGCGTGCAGACGATGTCAAAATAGATCATACTATTCCAAGCAGAACTTATATGCAACGTCTCGCGTTGTGGTCACCGGCACCTGGTCCGTTCAGCATATTTTTCCGCCACAGCTACCAACCACTAGTGGTATTCGCCAAAATACCAGCAGTCTTCTATATGTGTCTAGTATACACCATATTAAATGCGACTGTAACAGTTAAGGCCACTATTTTGGCACAGCTGATGCCTCAACCGCCATATAACTTTGACCCTGCTCAAGTTGGCCTGATGAGTCTCGCATCGTTCATAGGGACAACCTTAGGATTAATTATTTGCGGACCACTTAGTGACTGGATTATCCTGTATCTTGCTAAGAAAAACAGGGGAATATATGAGCCCGAGATGCGACTATGGGTCATGGCAGCTTTTGTACCGTTCGTCCCGGCCGGTCTCTTAATGTCCGGCTTTGGACTAGCCAACGGATCATCATGGCTAGTGATAGTGTTTGGATCTGGATTGCTCGCGTTTGGGAATGCGCCCATTAGTAGTATCTCTTTGACATACCTAACCGACAGTTATACGGGAGTAAGTTGAGATTTTCCTCCTCCCTTATTGGGTGTCGGTGCTTATTTTGAACAGATTGTTGCAGATACTATGGTCGCGCTGACAATAACCCGCAACATCGTTGCTACCGCCTTTGTCTTTGCAATAGACCCATGGATCGCAGGAATTGGTATTAAGAGCGTTTTTGTGATGCTTACTGTTTTTAATATTGTCATCCTTGGTTCTGTGTTCATTTTCATCTTCTTCGGGAAGAAATCACGCATAAAAACGGCAGTCAAGTATCGCCACTATGCCCAGCTTCAACACAATCCTAGAGGAACCTAAAGCATGCTTGATAGAATCTAGTGGCTTATTCAACGTACGCATATTGGATGAGGCAAGTCACAAGTGGCGATCGAGTAGGCTCACCAAAGTTTTTGACTGTCTCAAGAGCGGTTATGAAAAGAAATTGATGTCCCACCAAGTGATATCTTCTATTCTATATATTTGGAAACAGAACTTTTAGTGCTAATTGAATCTTGAAATCAATATTGGATCAAAACGAAGAATGAAGATGCGAAGCTCATTAATGGTGAATAACAATCTGTCTCAAAACAGACCTTTAAGTATTCATTTCTTTTCAAATCGCACATAACACTATACTAACCTTCAATTCTACTAATCATAATTCCTTGATATTGAACAAAACCCCATTCGCAATCGACTATTAGGCGAGAAGTAAAGGGGGGGGGGGCGCGCGCGCAAGAGAGAGGGAGGGAGAACGGTGTATCGTTCTTCTTCCACAGTTGTACATCTCCTCAACCTTGCTTGCATATTGTGGTGAGTCTGCCCTATTCAAGGCGCAAGCCAAAACAGCTAGTATTGATTACTCGCTATGATTCAACCCCTATCCAAAAATCTTATCGGACTGAATAACCTATGTTGCCGTCTAAGTGAACCTGGTACATCCTATTACAAACTCCCAAAAGTTCGATACCAAATTTAGTTAGTTTGCGGTGTTTTTAAAATTTAGTGGAGCTTCATGTAACACAAGAGCTATAACTCGCAGCGCTACAAGTTAATTTCAACTTATAATTTGAATTTACGAGAACAAATCTCCCGAGATACTAGTGACGTGTCAAAGATTTATGAGGCGTCAATAATTGAATGCTTGCCAGAATAGGTTTAGGACTCCGACGACTTGTTAAAAACCTTACATGAATGATGGATGGTACTAATACCACCCACAACATAGAGCTTTGGTTCTGTAAATATGATATGAATGCTCTCTGTATATTTTATATGATAGATTATTTAGTCTATGAAGCATGCTTACTACTTTCCCAAGGTTTTATCCGCATGTGGTTTGAGGTCTCATTGCCCCTGGTATGTGTTTCTGTGACCGCGAACTCCATTTTCTTCGTTATTCCTCCATCGCTGATAGTAAGAGAATTTTCTTTTGTAAAGAAGACAAGTTCCTCCTCGCTATCGTCTGGTTTCTTCCTCTTATTAGGAGCTTTACGGCTTTGCATTCGGTTGCTACCTCCAATTGTAACGAGTTCCGAGGGCGAGCTAGAATGTGCGCCGTATGGTCCGTCCGAACTGCGACTGTGCGGGCGAAATTTACTATGAAATTGGCGATACAGAAGAGATCGTAATGGAGGTAAACAGATGCAGATGACACCAATATTAATTTCGATAACAGACCAGAAACCAGAAGTTATGTCGTCTGAGAAGATTTTAGTACTAGTACTCACAGCAAGTGAAAATGACTATTCGTATGGTGCTTTCGAATAAAAAACTTACAAGTGGTGTCTGGGTTCTTTGCAGATTTCAATGCAAAGAATCTCATGATGCTGGTAAAGGTGACACTACACGTATCAGCGATGTTTTGAGTTACATTAGAAAGACATGGTCTTAAAAGTGCGTTCTGTAACTTACAAAAGCCCTAAACCAAAAACACCATAAAGAAGCAATTTCTCTCCCCTTTCTCTCTGTAGCTTGTAAACCATATGCATTGGTAGCATCAGAATGAGAAAATCTGTGGTGATGGAGAAAACAGCGTTCGAATACCATGCATCAACTAGGTTGTAGCAATGGCCCTTCTTAGATTTATTCCAAGCTTTGTCTACTGGGATACACTGGAAAACTCCAGCAACGGTTGTAGCAACAGCAAAAAGCGCAACGAGCGTTAGCAGCGAGAATATGGCGATCCGATACATTCGTTGTGGCATGATCCGTATGTACAAAAGCAAAATGGAGATTTTGTTCATTGCAACTGCCATTTTATAGGTGATTTGGAAGACCCAGTGGAGCTTTGTCAAGATTAATTCTTATACCCATAATGTATGATTAGCGACTTTATAGGTTGTCTTACTATAAGGCAAATTTGGATGTTCCTATGGCTAAGATTTTTCTTGTGTCGTCCCCAGCCATGTGAAAACGCTATTCTATATTAGAATATTTGAATATACTAATATTGCAGATCTGGTGAGACTAACCAGCAAGTGTAACAGAGTTACAACTTATTATAAAAACCTGCCGTAGCAAGATTAGCAAGCCAAACATTCGAAACTGACATTTGGCACTTACAAAAGCCGCCAAAGCTGCCCAGTCATCTATCCCTATTTGCTTTGATAGGATTCGACTAGCGAAACGGGCTATCAGGAAAATTGGAGTTACACAGAGAAAGACAATACAAGCAGTACGCTCAAAGTCTCCATGGTGGAGATCTGAGTTATCGACTACCATGACAGAAGTGTACGAAACACTGCCGTGAATAGCGCTGAGATCAGCGTCGAAAAGACAAAAAGAAGAGTTGACCAACGGAGAGCAGTCTGTGGCAATAGATCGGCTGGAGATAAAGCCTGTCTCATGTAGCCCCCCTAGCTTTTAATTGAGTTTCTCAGCTGCTGCAAGGCCATGACTTAGCCCCTGTAGAGCCGTTGGATAAATACGGTTAAACTTGTTCGATTAGCGAATTTCAAAACCCAGCACAAGCATACCATGGTCTCGGAAAGCCGGGGAAGTTCTTGAAAGCTAACCGAGACGCAGGGGTTAGTAAACTAATGTCACTCGGGGTCCCTCGTGGTAAATTTGTTTACTGGATAGAACAGTACTGGCCGCGAAATTCCTGACAGGACAATTCTTCAAATAATAGGTCGTATTTGAACTGCTAAAACGCTAAGATCTGTAGCTAATCGTTTGTACTAGTGTTGCCACCTGTGCCGAGCAGTTTTGGCACATGCACCCCCCCGCCCCAAGGTGTGGTCCATTGTGCGAAGCTTTTCCTTTTACATCATCAGCTTGCCAAAGTGCTCCAAAAAATACCGGGTGGAATATCTCGTTTAACTATCAAAAGCCGCCATGGATAAGAAGAGCTTGTTTGCAATTTCAAGCCTCAGCAACTTCTGCCAATGCACTAGGCCAATTCGGTTAAAGTCAATATTATCCTACCCCTGCTTGAAATCATTCCACCTGCCAGAAGAAGCAGAATCAAAGTTATCGAAGGATATTGAGGAAGGACGCTCCTCTCCTCGTCTCCTATTTGTCATGAGTTGAGGTGTTTGTGGCCTTTCCCCACCTGATGCATCGCCTTGGGTTTCATCTCTTTTATCGTACGAACAGACCCGATAGAGCAAAGCACCATCGTTCAGGAACACGCTCCGAGCTAGAACGTTAACATTTGGTGGTAGGAAAGGGGCCAGGGTAAGCAAAGACGCGCAGGGGCTTGGTTGGACTTCACACAGAAAATCCGACCATGGATGAACTGATGGAATCCATCCTGAGTAACAAGACCTGCGAAAAGATAAGTCACCTCCGCTAAACGTCATTATTGTGCTTTTCTCTAAACATAAGCTACGTAAATGGTTTGAAAAGTTACTCGGTTTCTCTGTTGGTCGGTTATTTTCTACATTGAAATTGTTGTGGAATGTGGTAAAACTTTTCCTGCTGCAGCCATTAAGAGCTGGTAATTGCAATGAAATCAAAATTCTATTCCAAATATTCTCCCGGTAAAATGTAAATACAATCTTCACCTTTTCAAGTGTAGAAAATCTTTCACGGTAGCCAGTTCAACAACGCTGCGTGGAAAGCATCCGGATCTTGGATTTGTGGAGCATGACCCAACAATGGGAACTCAATTAAAGTGCAACCAGGAATTTGTACTGACACTTGCTTCCCCAGGACATCATAATGACCCAATAATGGCTTGATGTTTGCTGGAGCCCATTTACTTCCAATTGCCGTATTGTCTTTGTCGCCAATAATAAGAAGTGACTTCATTTTCAAGTTGGGCAATTCGGCGATGACAGGTTGCGTGAAAACCATGTCAGTGGTCGCCGCCATATTCCAGGCAAAATGCTCGCCGAGAGAGCCTTTATAGATACTGAGCAGCATGTTCACCCATACATCGTAGGCTGGCAGCCAGGTTCCGGCGTAATATGTCGATTGTTGATAAGACTTGAGGCTTTGGAAAGTAGTGTTCAATTCGGCAGCATATGACAGATCCAGTGACTGATACGGGACACCAAGGGCAAACCAGTTCTCGAGACCTAGTGGATCGACCATGACCAGACGATATGTTTCGGTAGGGTACATAAGTGCATATCGCGCTGAGATCATGCCACCCATTGAATGGCCCATGATAGTTGCATTCTTGATGCCAATACTATTGAGCAGACCATTGGTGTTTTGCGCAAGGGCGAATAAGCTAAATTGATATTCGCTGGGCTTAGTCGATTTACAGAATCCAACTTGATCTGGGACCACGACTCGATACCCATCGCCGACGAGGACTTTAATGGTGGCATCCCAGGTCGCGCCACAGAAATTTTTGCCATGGAGGAGGACTATATTGCCTTTGGGAGTCCCTCGTGGCAGTACGTCCAT
>Ga0247807_10002128_pt1 | contig 11071 bp, 9 predicted proteins | sample UWRJL074202C1_FD_179931 | JGI IMG/M metagenome (GOLD analysis project Ga0247807, IMG submission 179931) | Plant litter microbial communities from Arlington Agricultural Research Station in Wisconsin, United States - UWRJ-L074-202C-1 | ecosystem: Environmental > Terrestrial > Plant litter >...
ATGCAGCCGCGCAAGCGACCGCAGCAGCGTCGACTTGCCGCTGCCGTTCGGCCCGACGAGGGCCGTGACGTGTCCGGGCTGCAGGGCGAGAGTGACGTCATCCACCACCGTGGTCTTGCCGTAGGTCAGCACGAGCTGCTCGCCACGGAGGGAGGGCGGCGTTTTCGAGGGCATGGCCAGACTTCGGTGGGAGAGAGGATGACGCTGTGCGTCCGCAAGGTTAGGGAAGCCTTGCCTACCTAAGCGTAGGCGGCGCGTCCTCGATCTGCAATCGCGGGTGGTCGGTGCTACCGATACCCTGACCGCATGGCCCGCCTGCGCGACATACACATATACCCCTACTCGGGCTGGCCGAACTATCCGTGGGAGGAGGGCAGGGACGGACGGCCTCCCTACAGTTCTGCCGTGTTGGACCGGGACGCCGCCGCTCGCTCGGCTCGAGCGGCGACCGAGTCTCTGTCCATGGAGTTGATCACGCAGGAGATCACCTCTCGCCGCGCGAGTTATCGTTTCGGCCTGATCGAGGAGCCGCACACATCCGCCGTCGAGGTGGAGCCGCATCCCGAATGGGCCAAGGACGGATTCCTGGGGCACATCATGATCTCCGAGGGATTCCGAAATCTATTGCCGCTACAGCGAGCCGCGGCCATGGCTGAGGCGGTCTATCTCGGTATTCGCCCGCTAGCACTGGAGGAATCCTGGGCGCCTGACCTTGATGCCGCAATGGACCGGGTCCGGGCGAATGGCTACCGATGCTCGTGGACCAGTGCCTGGAAGCGCGCGCCGGACCGGAAGCGGGCTGTTCGTATCGTCGTCGAAATTGCCGACGACGGCTATGGGCGGTGGCGCGTCGAGGTTGGCGCAGATGGGTTCGTCGATCGATCGACGATCGAACTGCCGGGGTGGACCTGGATGAAAAACTTCCAGACGATGGCGAAGGAGATGCGTTTCGACGAGAAGGGTCATCTCATCGTGGGTCGCGGTAGCGGGTTCCTCAACACCGTCACCACCATCGACATCAGCACGGGCGAGATCCTGTCGGACAAACCCACCGGACCATTCGATTCCACGTCGCTGACCTATCCGGGGATGCCGGGAATCTCTTCTCCTTCGATCAGGGCTGTCGAGCCCGTCGACTTCCGAGTGGGCGGTGGCGCCGGACCGCTGTCGGTGCGGGTGAACGCGTACCACTCCGAGGCTGATCGCCTTGATGACCAGTTGTTTTCCAAAACATGGGACGCCTGGTGGCGCGGCGTCGGAGTGCCCGAGGTCTTCCTGCCGATCGAGTACTTCGGTGACGAGGCGAAGACCTCACTGCGCCTCACCAAGAACCTGTTGACCGTGAAGCGCCAGCGACCGCCGGAGTCGGTCCCCCTGTTGCCAGCCGCCGCGCGAAAGGCCGCTCGAGCCGACGTGGATGAGCTGGTGGAAAAGGTGCGCAAGCGGTTCGACCTGTCCGATCCGCCTCTATTGACCTGAACACAAAGAGGTGTGCACACCCGGTTCGAATCGAACGACCGCGCTGCATCGGTCGAAGTGCACGCTGCGGACGGGCTTCTTCGTGCGTTATTGGTTACACCACATAACCCAATGCCGGATCGTTGGTCCGACATCGTGCGGGAATTATCGACCGTCGCAGAGAAGCTCTCCGCGGTTCTTGCCGAAGAATACTGAGTTGCAGACGCTTTCCCGCTTTCACCGTGCCCGAGGAGGTCGGCTCCGGGTTTCACGGGCCGCCGCCCGATATGTCACATTGACTGGACGCAGGTAGCCATTGGCCGTGCGCCTGCACATGGGACGCGTCGGCGTCATGGCGCTGGGCCCAAAAAACATCCGCAAACGCAAAAACCCCCGCTCGAGGCGAGGGTTATGCAGAACTGGTGGCCCCGACCGGCGTCGATCCGGTGACCTCACGATTTTCAGTCGGCCACTGGTCTCAGACATTGTCACGAAACCGGGACGCATCGCCGCAATCGTCGGGCGGTTGACGATCCAGATGATCACGTCGGCGGATTATGAATCCGGACACTTGTAGTCATTATGCAGTCGGACGGCGCGGTCGCATAACGCAGCTCTGGTCAGTCTCATCTTCATCAGGCTGCCGGGCGATTGGCTGGGAGGATCAGGTGCGGGATCGGTACCACTAGATATATCGCCTATCGGGGAAGACGGATTTCGATAGCCATTTTTTGCGGGCCGTATATGGCACCCTGCAACTTTCAGTCGCAGGGTGCGTCTGTCACAGAGCCGTTCGTCCGTAGCCAGCCATCTTCGCTCAAGCCGTCGGCGGGTACACGGAATATTCCGTCGATGGTGTTCTCCTGACTATCGCCCCAAAAACTGATCGATATTCGGCCTCCGGACTTTTGCGGCGGGGAGCCCCAAAGTCCTCCCTCCATCCCCGCCAGTGCGGCGTCGGATGAGATTCGATCTCCGCTCTTGAATCCATAGCTACCCTTGACTTTCCAAAACGAAGTCCATTCTTCGCCACGTTCGGGACCCTTGTAGCTTGCGCGGATCTGATTGACGATCATGTCGCGGCAGATCGCGACTTGCAGATCAGTTCCATCCCGCCGTATTGCCGCGTCAGTCGTTGTCGTGTTTGAGTCGCAACCGGCCAGCAAGCCGACCAACACCAGCGCGGCAACCATGCTCGGCAGATACTGCTTCTTCATCGATCCCACCCACAATATTCGTATGAATATGACCCCGCGAGCCACTCAAGGAAGTTGGAACAACCCCCGCCACCTACCTGGGGGCCTTGAAAGCGCGAGACGATAGTTCCGGCACTCCAAGTTAGACCCATTAGAACAGGACCAAGCGCGCCGAATTGAGTTGCATGCGCGCCTTCGTGCTCCATCAAGGCTGCGTTGTCCGAAGCGTCGTCCGGGTCATATGGTGTGAGAACCGCGTTGCCTATTGCGCAGGTCCGCAAGTTGGCGGACGAGTGCAGTACCTGGTCGGATCTCGTCCTCTTACTGGCGTACACAGGTCTGCGGTGGGGCGAGATGGCGGCTTTGACGTCAGCTCGGGTCGACATCGAGCGACGCAGGCTCGACATCTCAATCGCTGTAACAGAAGTCAGAGGTGCGCTCGTCTGGGGAACCCCCAAGAATCACGAGCGCCGCTCCGTGCCTTTTCCGGCCTTCCTTCTCGCCGGGCTCGCCGATCGGGCGGCGCAGGCGGAGCCGCCAGCGACCATATTCCAAGGTGCTGACGGCGGGGTGGTTCGAGCCGGCAACTTCCGGAGCAGGGTGTTCAACGCCGCAGTGGCGAGGTGCATGAAGGAAGATCTGACATTCCCGCGCATTACGATTCACGACCTGCGACACACCGCAGCGTCGCTAGCGGTGGCCGCTGGAGCCAACGTGAAAGCGGTCCAGCGGATGCTCGGTCACACCTCAGCAGCAATGACCCTGGACGTGTATGCGGATCTCTTCGATGATGACCTGGATGCAGTTGCCAACGCGCTCGATCAGCACGCCGCGGAATCGTTTGTAGTCAGAACGTAGTCACATCAACATCGCGGTGGGCCACAACGAGCAAAAAAGAAGGCCACTCCCGAGTAGAAGCCCCGAGAATGGCCAGTGGCCCCGACCGGCGTCGATCCGGTGACCTCACGATTTTCAGTCGTGCGCTCTACCAACTGAGCTACAGGGCCATTGAGGGTGTGACCCCTCTAGGAAAAATAGCCCACCCTTTCGGATGGGCTACTCAACTTTGCGACCCTGACCGGACTTGAACCGGCGACCTCCGCCGTGACAGGGCGGCGCGCTAACCAACTGCGCTACAGGGCCATGCTATGAAATTGTTGTTTTGTGACCCCAACGGGATTCGAACCCGTGTTAACGCCGTGAAAGGGCGCCGTCCTAGGCCACTAAACGATGGGGCCATGAAGAACTAAACTTCCTAGCTACCGAGGGACAAGCATAGGGTGCGTCCGGCGAAATACCAAACCGGCGGATGCGGCAAAAGTCATCGAATGTACCCGGCAACGTTACCCACGGCGGGTAGGTTCAATCTGTCATTGAAGCTTTACGGGGGTAGGGCGCGCAAACGTCATCCCTTGCAATGCTGCTGGCTGTTGTTACTGTTATCAATGTTGTCAGTGTTACGAACGTTATAAACGGCTCGGCGACACGAGAAGTTCGGGGAATCATGAGCAGGAACGTCGGGGGCGCCGAGCGCCGTACCGAGGGCGGCTTCAGCCGCGTCATCCGCAGTATCGCGATGGCCTCTGCGCTTGTGCTGCTCTCTTCCGGAACGGTACTGGCCACGGCCGACGCCGCCTACGCCAAGAGCTACCCGTCGTGGAACGACGTGGTGAAGGCCCGCAAGAGCGAGGCCGCCACCCGTGCCGAGATCACCCGCATCAAGTCCCTGATCGCCGCGCTCGCCCTCGAGGTGGAGCGCACTCAGGCGGACGCCGAGGCCAAGGGCGAGCTGTACTCCATCGCCGACGCCAAGTACCAGGAGGCAGCCCTCAAGGCCGAGGAGCTGCAGGCCCAGGCCGACGAGGCGAAGGTGCTCGCCGCGGAGTCCAAGCGTCGCGCGGGCGAGATGATCGCCGGCCAGTACCGCTCCGGCAGCGGCGACGTCGCCACCAACCTGTTCATGAACGCCGGCGACGCCGATGACCTGCTCTACAGCTACGGCATGGCCGACCAGTTCACTGCCCAGACGTCCGGCATCTACCAGAAGGCGATCGAGGACCAGAACTCGGCCCAGTCGCTGACCGACCAGGCCGACGTCGCGCGCGAGCTGCTCGAAGAACTCAAGATCGAGGCCGAGAAGGCGTACGCCGTGGCCCAGGATGCCGCCATCAAGGCCGCCGCAGCCTTCGAGGAACAGCAGACCCGCCAGACGCTCCTCGCCGCACAGCTCGAAGTGCTCGAGAACCGTCGCAAGGTCACGGAGAAGGACTACCTCGCCGGCGTGCGCGAGCGCGACAAGGCGGCCGGCGGCCTGGGTGCGGGCGAGATCAGCTCATCCGGTTGGGCCAAGCCCTCCGGCGGTCGCATCACCAGCAACTTCGGCTACCGCGTCAACCCGAGCGGCTATCACCTCGGCACCGACCTCGGTGCGGGCTGTGGCGGCAGCATCTACGCGGCGCACTCCGGAACCGTCGTCTACGCGGGCTGGAACGGTGTCTACGGAAACTTCATCCGCATCGACCACGGCGGCGGAGTCGAGACCGAGTACGGCCACATCATGAATGGCGGCATCAAGGTGCGCTACGGCCAGTCCATCGGTGTCGGGACGCGCATCGCCCAGGCCGGCGCCACGGGTATGGCCACCGGTTGCCACCTGCACTTCGGCGTCCGCGTCAACGGCCTCGTCACCAACCCCGTTCCGTTCATGCGGAACCAGGGCATTCGACTCGGCTAGTCCCGCCCTACTGCCACAAACGGCCCGTGCGCGAGAGTGCACACGGGCCGTCCGGGTGAAGGTCAGTGACCCTCGACCCTGAGCTTCTCGATGCCGTCGATGATGATCTGCTCGGCCTCGGCGGCGTCGCCCCATCCCTCGGTCTTGACCCACTTGCCGGGCTCGAGGTCCTTGTAGTGCTCGAAGAAGTGCTCGATCTCCTTGCGGGTGAACTCCGGGATGTCGTTGATGTCCTGGATGTGCGACCAGCGCGGATCCTTGGCCGGAACGGCGATGACCTTGGCGTCGGAGCCACCGTCATCCGTCATGTTGAAAACGGCGACGGGACGAACCGACACACCGACACCCGGGAAGAGCGGGTAGTCGAGCAGCACCAGCACGTCGACGGGGTCGCCGTCGAGTCCGAGCGTGTTCTCGAAGTAGCCGTAGTCGGTGGGGTAGACGAAGGTCGTGAACAGCACGCGGTCGAGGTATACCCGACCGGTCTCGTGGTCGACCTCGTACTTGTTGCGAGATCCCTTGGGGATTTCGATGACGGCGTCGTAGGCGGCCATGGGAGTGCTCCTTGTTCGTGGGGTTGCTGCAATAACGTTATCGGATGGACCCCGACCGCCGCCCCCGCCTGAGCCCCGCGATCGCCGACGTGCGCCGGGCGGTGCGCGCAGCGCTCCCCTCGGTGGCCGACAACTCGTCACGCGAAAATGAAGGAGATCAACGTCCGGACGGCACTCGAAACGGTGTTGAGGGTGCCCCGGCGACCCCATCTCCTTCGTTTTCGGCCCCCCTCGTGCTGGTCGCCCTCTCCGGTGGCCCCGACTCGCTCGCACTCGCCGCGGCCACCGCGTTCGAGGCGCCGCGGCTGGGGCTGCGTGCCGGTGCGGTGATCGTCGATCACGGGCTGCAGCATGGTTCGGCGGATGTCGCGGCCGCCGCCGCCCAACAGGCCCAGCTGCTCGGTCTCGCGCCGGTTCTCGTGCGCACGGTTCACGTCGGCACCTTCGGGGGACCGGAGTCCGCCGCCCGTGACGCCCGCTACTCCGCGTTGGCCGCCGTCGCGCTCGAGCTCGGAGCGCGGGCTGTGCTCCTCGGCCACACTCTCGACGACCAGGCGGAGACCGTGCTGCTCGGCCTGGCGCGGGGCAGCGGGGCGACGAGCCTGCAGGGGATGGCCGCGGAGACCGGGATGTACGTGCGGCCCCTGCTGGGCATCCGGCGCTCGACCACCGTGCAGTTCTGCGAGGACAGCGGGCTGGACGCCTGGCTCGACCCGCAGAACGACGACGAGGCATTCACCCGGGTGCGGGTGCGCCACGCGGTGCTGCCGGTGCTCGAGGCGGAGCTCGGTCCTGGAGTCGCCGAGGCGCTCGCCCGCACGGCGGACCAGCTGCGCGAGGATGCTGCGGCGCTCGACCATTTCGCCGAGGAGATGGCGGAGGACTTCGCCGAGATCGTGGAGGCCGGGATCGCCCTGCCGGTGAACGCCCTCGCGGCCCAGCCGCCCGCGCTGCGCCAGCGGCTGATCCGCTTTGTTGTGGCCAGCGAGTTCCACCTGTCGCTGAGCCGCACCCAGACCCTCGAGATCGCCCGCCTCGTCACCGACTGGCACGGGCAGAAACCGCTCGACGTGCCGGGGGTTAAAGTGGAGAGACGTGGGGGGCGCATCGTCTTCACCGCGACGGGCGTCGGTGAACTCACCGGCAACGACCCGATCCTCGAACACTGAACGGAACCCCCATGGAATTCAGCGACGTCGAGTCGGACCTCACCGACATCCTCTTCAGCCAGGATGAGATCCACGCGAAGATCGCCGAGATGGCGCGCCAGATCGAGGCGGACTACGCAGGCGAGAAGCTGCTGCTCGTCGGGGTGCTGCGCGGTGCGGTGATGGTCATGGCCGACCTGGCCCGCGAGCTGAAGCTGCCCCTCGAGATGGACTGGATGGCCGTCTCCTCCTACGGGGCCGGCACGCAGTCCTCGGGTGTCGTGCGCATCCTCAAGGACCTCGACTCCGACCTCGCGGGACGCAAGGTGCTCATCGTCGAGGACATCATCGACTCGGGGCTCACGCTGTCCTGGCTCCGCGCCAACCTCGAGAGCCGTGGCGCCGAGTCCGTCGAGATCTGTGCGCTGCTGCGCAAGCCGGATGCCGCGAAGGTCGAGGTCGACGTGAAGTACGCGGGCTTCGACATCCCGAACGCCTTTGTGGTCGGCTACGGGCTGGACTACGCGGAGAAGTACCGCAACCTGCGCGGAATCGCCGTGCTCGCCCCGCACGTCTACGCGTGACCTGATCTGCCGCCGGGGCGGCGCAGTGCGCCTCAGGCGAACATGCAGTGAGCATCCAGCGCGGTACCGGTAGCCTTGCAGGACGTTTCTGAGCAGGAAGGTGCTGGGCAGCCGTTGCCCGGAACATCATGGATTTCAAGCGCATTTTTCGCGGCCCGTTCGTCTACATCTCGGCCGCGATCATCATTGTTGTGGTCGGCCTGTCCCTCGCGTTCGGCGCTGCCGGATTCAAGGAGATCTCCGTCAAGGACGGCCTCGCCCTTCTCGAGGGATCGACGGTCGCCTCCGCCAAGATGGTCGACGGTGAGCAGCGCGTCGACCTCACCCTGAGCAAGGCCGATGGCGACAACGGCAAGCTCGTCCGCTTCTACTACGTGACGCCCCGCGGTGCCGAGGTCGTCGAGGCGATCAACGCCGCGAAGCTCAAGGACTACACCGACGAGGTTCCCCAGACGAACTTCTTCGGATCCCTGCTCGGCATCCTGCTCCCCTTCCTGATCCTCGGCGTCATCTTCTACTTCCTCATCGGTCGCATGCAGGGCGGCGGAAACCGCGTGATGCAGTTCGGCAAGTCGAAGGCGAAGCTGGTCGGCAAGGAGAGCCCGCAGGTCACCTTCGAGGACGTCGCCGGTGCGGACGAGGCCATCGAGGAGCTCGAGGAGATCAAGGACTTCCTCAAGGAGCCCGCGAAGTTCCTGGCCGTCGGTGCGCGCATCCCGAAGGGTGTGCTGCTCTACGGCCCTCCCGGAACCGGTAAGACCCTGCTCGCCAAGGCCGTCGCCGGCGAGGCGGGCGTTCCGTTCTACACGATCTCCGGTTCCGACTTCGTCGAGATGTTCGTCGGCGTCGGCGCGAGCCGCGTGCGCGACCTGTTCGAGCAGGCGAAGTCGAACGCCCCCGCGATCATCTTCATCGACGAGATCGATGCCGTCGGCCGCCACCGCGGTGCCGGCATCGGCGGCGGAAACGACGAGCGCGAGCAGACCCTCAACCAGCTGCTGGTCGAGATGGACGGGTTCGATGCGAACGCCAACGTCATCCTGATCGCTGCGACCAACCGACCGGACGTTCTCGACCCCGCGCTGCTGCGCCCGGGCCGTTTCGACCGCCAGATCGGTGTCGACTCCCCCGACCTGCAGGGTCGCAAGCGCATTCTCGAGGTGCACGGCAAGGGCAAGCCGCTCGCGAAGGGCGTCGACCTCGAGGTGCTGGCGCGCAAGACGCCCGGCTTCACGGGTGCCGACCTCGCCAACGTGCTCAACGAGGCCGCGCTGCTCACCGCGCGCAGCAACGCCCAGCTCATCGACAACCGCGCCCTCGACGAGGCGGTCGACCGCGTGATGGCCGGACCGCAGCGTCGCACGCGCCTGATGAACGACAAAGAGAAGCTCATCACCGCGTACCACGAGGGCGGCCACGCTCTCGCGGCAGCCAGCATGCGCAACACCGACCCGGTGACCAAGGTCACGATCCTGCCGCGCGGTCGCGCCCTCGGCTACACGATGGTGCTGCCGCTCGAGGACAAGTACTCGGTCACCCGCAACGAGCTGCTCGACCAGCTCACCTACGCCATGGGCGGCCGCGTCGCCGAGGAGATCGTGTTCCACGACCCCACCACCGGCGCCTCCAACGACATCGAGAAGGCCACGTCGATCGCGCGTCGCATGGTCACCGAGTACGGCATGAGCACCATCGTCGGCTCCGTGAAGCTCGGCACCGCCGCGGGCGAGCCGTTCATGGGCCGCGACATGGGCAACGGCCGCGACTACTCCGACGACGTCGCCAAGACGATCGACGCCGAGGTGCGCGCGCTCATCGACCAGGCGCACGACGAGGCCTGGCAGGTGCTCAACGAGAACCGCGACGTGCTCGACAAGCTCGCGACCGAGCTGCTCGAGAAGGAGACCCTCGACCACAACCAGCTGGCCGAGATCTTCGAGGGGCTCACCAAGCTCCCCGAGCGCCCGCAGTGGCTCTCGAGTGAGACGCGTCCCGTGTCGCAGCGTCCTCCCGTCCAGGTTCCCGGCAAGCTGCCGATCGACCCGGAGGCCGTCGACGGCGGCGTCGTCTCCGAGCCGCCCGTGACCCCGAAGAAGCCGCGTCCGCGCAAGTCCCCCGGTATCGCGACCGCCTGACCGAGCCATGCCCATCGACACAGCACGCATTGAGGCGGCCGTCGCCGAGATCCTCGCCGCCATCGGCGAGGATGTCGCGCGCCCGGGCCTCGCGACGACGCCGCAGCGCGTCGCGCAGGCCTACGGCGACTTCTTCGCGGGCCTCGGTGTCGACCCCCTCGACCACCTGAGCGAGACACTCGACCTCGACGCGGAACAGCGCGGCGAGCTCGTATTGCTCCGCGACATCGAGTTCCGCTCGATCTGCGAGCACCACCTACTGCCCTTCATCGGCATGGCGCACGTCGCCTACGTTCCGGCGAAGAAGGTCGTCGGCCTCGGTCGGTTGCCGCGCGTCGTCGAGACTCTCGCCTCGCGGCCACAGTTGCAGGAGCGCTTGACCGAGGAGATCGCCGACGCCCTCGAGCGCGGCCTCGAGCCGCAGGGTGTGCTCGTGGTTCTCGACGCCGTGCACGGGTGTGTGTCGGCCCGGGGTGCTCGACAGGCACGTAGTTCGACTGTCACGATGGCTTCACGCGGTACCCTCGCCGATCCCGTCGCACGCTCCGGTGTGCTCGCCCTCATCGGCGGGATGCCGCAGGAGGGAGCAGCGCATGTCTAACGCCCTGGTGCGGGTCGGCGCTCGAGCCGTCCGCCAGCGTCCGCTGATCATGGGCATCCTCAACGTCACCCCCGACTCCTTCAGTGATGGCGGTGAATATTTCGAGCTGGATGACGCCGTGGCGCACGCCGCATCCCTCATCGCGTCGGGCGCCGACCTGGTCGACGTCGGTGGCGAGTCCACCCGTCCCGGTGCGGCCCGCGTGGACGAGAACGAAGAGCTCGAGCGAGTGCTGCCCGTCATCGAGGCGCTCGTGGCACGGGGCATCCGGGTCAGCATCGATACCCAGCGTTCGAGCATCGCGAAGGCGGCCGTCGATGCGGGAGCCGAGTTCATCAACGATGTCTCGGGCGGACTCGCCGACCCCGAGATGTACCGCACCGTCGCGGCGACCGGCGCGAGCTACATCGCCATGCACTGGCGCGCGCCGAGCGATGAGATGGACGCGCACGCGGTCTACGGCAACGTGGTGTCCGAGGTGCGCTCCGAGCTGAAGGCACGTATCGCCGAGCTCATCGTCTGGGGCGTCGCGCCGGAGAAGATCATCGTCGACCCCGGCATCGGCTTCGCGAAGAACGCCGACCAGAACTGGGCCGTGCTCGGCCACCTCGACCAGCTCGTGACCCTCGGCTGCCCCGTGCTGGTCGGTGTCTCCCGCAAG
>Ga0247807_10002130_pt1 | contig 11068 bp, 9 predicted proteins | sample UWRJL074202C1_FD_179931 | JGI IMG/M metagenome (GOLD analysis project Ga0247807, IMG submission 179931) | Plant litter microbial communities from Arlington Agricultural Research Station in Wisconsin, United States - UWRJ-L074-202C-1 | ecosystem: Environmental > Terrestrial > Plant litter >...
CAGAGTATTTCACATGGGGCTCATGGTTCAAGATTTTGACATTTGGCTGTGTTGCTTTGGTACTCTATGTAGCACTTACATCTCTGTGTAAAATCTAATTAAAGAATACTCGAGGGTTGCGTATTTCTTTCTGAAGAATTTAATACTTGTATCAAGTCCTTGTTATATCAAGAACAAATGCAGAGTTGACAGACAAGAGGTAAGTACAAATTGGTTTAATGCCAGATGGTTGGTGCAGTAAATTGCGGAGCAAGGTAGACCATACGTTACATGATAGCAGGATACTAGATTTGGGATCTTGTAATTGATCACAGTATAGTATAATTGGAATTTGGAACAGTTCTGGACACAGGTTCCAAGCTAGCATACACTGCCCGTCCTTCCACCTGTTACAAGGTTGCCTGCTGCAGTATTGGCTTCTCTAACAACAGTTCTTCCAACCGCGCATCAATTACCTGCAACTCCTCTTCAATGTCACTATCGCTCATCTGGCCGTAAGGAGACTGGTCGGATATCCGGCGTGGGCTGTCACTAGGCTTTGATTTTGTGCGCTGGGATGCTGAAATTGAGATAAGCGAATCGTGTGGGGACTTTACCAAAGCCAATGGCGGAGACTTCTGAGATAGAAACGAATCTCTCATAGATGACTGCTTCCCCAAGACTAGGTATTCCTCGGCCTTTGCATATTGCAAAGGCATACTGGCCTTCCGAGAAGCTGAGGAAGATCCAGACAGCGGCTTTTGATTTGGGGCTTGGTAAGTAGACTGAGGATCTCGATACTGTTCACAAGGATCAGATGCTAATCGGGGACCTGAGCCTTCTTTTTGTGTAATCTGATCACTGCGATGAGGCGTGTGAGGTTGATCTAAAGATCCAGAGACTGGCCGCTGTTTCAGAAGTTTTGGTGCAACAACTGGGTGGCATGACTGTGGCTTCTGGGTCGATTGAAGGGGATATCGCTTCTGCTGAAGAAGCGGAAGTTTTGGCGGTGGCAATCCAGCAACAGGGCCGCCTGTAGAATACTGCTCCTCGATGGTCAAGGTCTTCCACACCTGTGTTATCTTGGTGCGAATCTTCTCATCTAGCAGGGGAAGAATCAGGTCCCCGTTTATGTTCGACCGTCCCTCAAGCCCTCCAGCGTTGATCAAGCGGCGCAAATCGTCGAGTGGAAAAGTCTTCAGTTTAGTCACAGTAACGTCATTGTGATTCTGACGCTTCCAATCACAAAACTTTGCATCTTCAATAAGAAACTTTCTGATGGTTGGAGTTTCACGCGTCCAATCGGTATTGCAGCCCCCAGCGAGGATATGGTCAACCGGGAGCCCAGCAACATACTTGACATAGTTAGTACCAACGCTCAAGGTGCTGCAGCCTACTTACTCTGTGTGAAAGATTGAATCCCATAGCACCTGATGTGACATGCTAAGCCCAAGATATGATCAAATTGTGAAGTCAGGCGCCTGCTGGTTGCGAAAAAGCCAATGTTACTAGAAGTTAGGATTGGCTCTGCAAGCCCGTAGAGTTAAATGAACATTAGAGAACTTGTGGTATTATATAATCGAGCCAAGCTGATCTTAGAAAAAGACTGGGCACAACTATTGGTGAGGTATATCATTTGCCAAGACTATCTGTGTACACATGCAAACGCACTCGCCTGTGCTTCTCGGAATCTGTCAAAAAGATAACACTGCGATATCTACAGAGTGAATTTATCTTATCTGATCTTCCTAAGATGGATTTCTCAGATCCCCACAAGCCGGTAAGAAGGACAGGTTCCAAAATTGGGTGCAGAAACTCACTATACCAGACCATCATGACTTATGATCTCCGATCATTAAGTAGAAAAAGACACTTCCACTGGAGCGAGTCGCAGATCAGCGCCCTTCATACGATCCTGGAGAACAATGAAGATTGGCGTCAAGCTGTGGACGTTGCAGAGTTGAAAGCTGGAGATACACAAAAGCATAGGGGAAAGGCCAAAGGATTCCAACTTACCCAGGCAACCCTCAGGGAGTTCTGGGATCATGAACGTCTACGGACAGTCATTTACCCTCCTCTTGGCTTTGCAAGACTCCATGTTGACAACGATACTCAGTACCAAAGCAAGTGGCCTATTGTTGACAGGAAAATTTGTTCAAAGCTGTGGGACGTTTTCCAGAAACGTCTGTCTATTACGCCAGCATCCCTCACTGCAGTAGTGCACATGGAAGAACAACCTTCGTCCGCACCCAGCATATCCACTAGGACAGACAACGCATCTACAAACAGCAATACATATGTAAGTTGCACTCACACAGCGCACTTGGGGAATGCACACCTTGTGGCTGAGAAGGATATACCGGAAGAAATCTCTCGCCCTATCCGGTCATCATCCGACTTAGCCAGCTTCTATCCATGTAATGAATTGCAAAATGACAAAGGCTGTCAAGACAGTCATAAGCACCCTGATAGCAGCTTCAAGTTATCAGAACAAAGTCAAAATCTAAGCTGCTCTTCAAAGCCTATGATTCAATCAGCTTCTCTACATACCGCTACTTTGCCGCCCGTTTCCTGCCAGACGAACGATTTCCACCACCTAGCCAAACTTGCTCTAACCCTTCATCCTCATTCTAAAGCGGCTCAAACATCTTTATACCCTTCTGGCCATTCAGCCGCCAGCGACCAGGATGCTACAAATAAGAACAGCGCCGATCCACAGGCTCTGTTGAAGCTGAAAGAGTGCGAAGCGGAATTGGCCCGGCTGTCCGTACGAAAAGAGGAGCTGGAAAGGGAACTAGAAGAGAGGAATATGGCAAGATATAAATGAATCGTTGCTACATATAATAACCAATTCCTGCCCCTGCTTGACAAAGCTGGTTTGACACATGCTGCCTACATGAATAGTGTCTTCTAAATAAAGATGATGCTTTGTTTCATCATGAATTTGATCAAATACTATACACCTTTGCTGCCTGTAACTGAATTAATTTCTTGACCAGTATTCTGATATTATCTGTCGACTACTTCCCTATTATAAAAGGAAAACATCACATATCAAACCACTTATTCTTGTCCTTCACATCCACAGACCTCTTATAAGCACTTACACTCAAAAATTTGCAACACAGAATGAGTGAACATCGCCCCCGTACATGTAGGATTGCCGAAGTAAATCCAGAGAAGGGCCACTCTATATGGGTTTACAAAGGGGAATTTTATCGCATGCACTGCTATCAGAACGACTGCCACATACCATGCCCAGCATATGCGGACAATGAAGACAGGCGAATGTGGCTCGCGGCTCATTTTCAATCTGCCCACCCACGGCACTCGGTCAATCGAAAACAACTATCCTATTCAGATTGGCTTGAGAGATACGGAAACAAGATATTAGATATTCATCCAGATCAATACTGGAACACAACATTAACTAAGCCTCCCGGTCTACCTAGCCCCGGGCCCATAGATGATCGGGACCCCATTCAGCAGCCTCTGTTCAACCTCCTCACAGATCCACCGCTTCTCCAGTCATGCACTTCCCTGTCGTTATCCGAGATCCCACAGTCATGCGAACGAATTGACCAAAATAACCCTTATCAGTCGGAAGATCTTCAGCATGACACCGTAGTCTTGGTTCCGCAAGCAAACGCAATAAACATTATCAGATCCACACAAGCAGTAGCAAGCCTTCAAGGCATCTATCATAAGATTGTCAGTTGCTATGTTAAGTCAATGATCTTGAGTGCAGTTTTGATCGCTGGGATCTGGCTGAGCTATTCTCACGTTGAGCGGGAAAGAGCCCGTGGGCTGGAAGCGCATTCTTTATTTGTTCGAGAGAATGAAAATAAGCTTGAGAAAAACCCCTGTTGTTTCAAAAAGCCGTCTACATGTCCCAGCTTCTCTTCTTGTGAAGTATGGGACAGCAACCGTAGGATGCAGTACATACCGCAATCTGCACTTCAAGTCATGCTCCACCTTCTACAAGATGTGAGCTGGGGGGTTTGGATAAAGATGATATGCAGCCTGTTGGTGCATTTAATATTGCCAAACCTTTGAGAGGCTGTGACAGGATCTAGCATCACATAGCCTATTTGCCAGATTCAACCACAACTGTGCCATGATAGATTTTGGTCCTACAGCTATGTCTTTGTAGATGAACAATATATTCCAGATAGTATCTATTACTGCATGTTTGACTTTGTTTTAAAGGATTGCCTCACCAGAGTAAAGCTGTGTCTCAAGCAAAGCACATCACAGTAGGAAAGAAAGCACTAGTGACCAGAAAATAGGAGGAGGTCAGATATGCCATAGAGCCTAGACACATGGCGGGGCATAAAGGCATCAACACGTCACTTTATTAATATTGCAATGAATTCTCTCTATTTATCTAGATAATAGATTTAATATGTAATATTAATAAAATGACGTGTAGATTCACAACCATTACTTAGCGACATTTGGTTATGCGGCCGTGGCTTGGCATCAGGTTTATTAGTATTAATGTGCAAAGTTTATTTTCACGTTAATAAACAGCTCTAAACGCCCGCTTGGCTTAGGGGTACAGCGTCTCACTCGTATTAAATTCTTCGGAATTGAAGCTAGGAATGAGAAGAGCCTCGGTTCGATGTGAGTTCTGTCATTATTTCTAACGTCAACAATTCTAATATACGCGTAGTCCGAGAGTGGGCATAACAGAGAGTTAAAATTATCTTTTGGCAAATTTGGAAACAGTCTCCACTTTTTGTCCCTAGTAATTATTCGCTTAAAATATATATACAGGTTGAATTAAATACAGATAGAGAAAATATTTTTAATTTAATTAAATAAGGGTTTTTTTTGTATAATATTGTAATATGTATATAATCTTTGCTTAAACAGACCAAGCCAAAAAAAAGACTGCCCATATCCATAACAAGCAGATTTCACGTGACTTTTTATTCCGCCGTTTGAACTATAACACATCCGACCTTTCTAGACAGACAAAACAACTCTAAAGCTCCCTTTATAGCTTCTTCAGGAATTACTTACTATGGATACATCAAATTCTTCCCTCCAATATGACCAACGCCGTATTCCAAAGCCAAGAGGCCGACGGCCACGCAATCTTGCATTCTATAAATCTAGAATGATTGAGATGTTTGAAGCTGGCGAGCCTGTAACAACAATCCAGCAAGAAGTTAACCGAACAGCGGTTCCTAAGGTGAACAGGTCAACTATTTGCACTCGGCTCACAGAATGGGGATATGATGCGCTTCCAAAGACAACTTCAGCGCAGCAGCTGCAAGTATCTGGACCAGTTCTTAACAAAAAGCTACAGGACAAGCCAGCGCCGATCTGGCGAAATTTCTACCAGACATCTTCTTCAGCTAGGTTTTTATCATCAATCTTCCCTGTAGATCTACTATCAGCGAGTGATCAATCGCGCTTAACTCAGTATATTACAGAGGCGTATCTAAGTGAACAATCTTCACCTGGATACTCTTCAAAGTTTAGTAGGTAACCTTATAAAGGGCAAGACCTGTTACTAATATCCTAGACCAGACGAAACCGACGAGTGGCAGGCTCGCTTAGTTGATGCACTTTGTTATGATAATATTATACAGCAACTAGTTCTTAATGAGTGCCTGCAGCCTGGTAGTCACTGGTCTAAAAGTCGCATTCTCCATCCACTGTGGATTCTTGGCATCTATCTCCCTGGAAGCTATGCTAGTTTAGATATGAATACAGCCGACAAGATTGTTAAACTTGTAAATGCTATGACTCCAGCAGTCCTGGAATTAGTCTTTGCAAGATTAAAAGGCTTTGTCAATAGCATATCCCAGAACAAGGAGCATGCAGAGTTATATTCCCAGATATCACAGACCAGATTCCCTACCACAACACCCGCTCAATGCGTCGTTGACCTACTTCGTGCAATCGACCTTGAGGTCTCTATGACAAAGGGCCAAGTTGCATTGGCAAAGTTGCTGCATCTTGTTGACTCAAGTGATATTCCTACAGCCGACCGACTGCTTAAACAGCTAGAGCAAGCAGCAAGTAACTCTTCAAGCTTGAATCACATAACAGATGTGACTTTGGATGGCTTACAGAACTGGTACCAGCCATGGATGAAACCGGGACAGCTACCTGCCTTGAACCTCTCTGATGTTGAAAAGCAGATTAGCAAATGTCTGATCTTTGAGCCTGAGGACACGGTTGTTGAGACCGACTCACACATAGAAAGCAGTGAATCGGAGGCGGAGGAGACTGAAGATGAGGATCTAGAAGATTATGGCGATGTCAAGCATAAGACACATTGCCCGCGCTTGTGTCATCTGCAAGACTTACTTAGTCGTCTAGTCCGCCAGAAGGTCACGGTTCCCCAGGTCTTTAATGATTGGCGGCCTCCTACCACTGGAGCTTTACTTGGGTCTGCACATACTAGGTTCAACACATCAACCTGGGAGCTTCAGCCATTGGTTGTGCCTAGATCAATTATACTCGCGGACCCAAGCGCTAGGGATCATAAGCAATCGGGGCCTATACAATTCCTTGACACCTGTCAGCTCTCAGGTCCCCAAAGCACTTATGAATATTCAAATCTAGAATCAATCAATCGGAATATTGACGATACAAAGCTTTATCTCAACAACATTATTGCCAGCCGGACAATTATAGAGAAGATGGCATTTGAAAATGCATGTAGACGAATGTGCAACTGTACATCTCGCCCTCTCGGTGCAGAAGCATTAGCAAAGTATTCCTGGAATGATGTACAGAGAGACGATAGCTGGTGGCATTGCCGAAGACTTCTTCAGTTATTAGCATTAAAATATCTGGAGGACAAAGACTACTACCAACATTGGGAACAAAGACTAATGCTTGTATTGGCTGCAGTTGAGTGCGGTTCAACAGAAGCAGTGTTATGGCTCATGCCATTAGAGGGGTTACTTGCTGAAATCTCCCAACGTGTTATGCAGTTTCCATGGGACTCGCAATCGGCGAAAGGATCAGATCTACAGCTACAGGCAGACTTGGTTCGGGAGCTGACTATATTTGCCCACGCAACAGCAGTATGTAGCATTAACCTCCGGTCATACCGTGCTCCAGTTCGTCTACATGGCATCCAGAAATGGTACACACAAATATACTTAACGAACCCTCAGTGTAGTTACCCCGGCTGCTTACAGCTACTTCCTTGCCCTCGCATTCTTACATCACCAGGGATCATGGGTCGATTTGTGGTTGGAAATAAAGATGCGAGAACAGGAAGTCCAAGCACACGATGTTTTATCTCAGATCGGCCCCAAGCATATGATTGCTTAGTAGACTGGATCAGGAGACAGGACGCTGATCCGACTATATTTAATACCTTTATGTGGTTCGCTCGGCTCTTTCATGCTTGCAAGGCATGTACAAGTAAGGCTGGCAGAGGGAAATGGCGGGAGAATTTCTGATAATTAGGTCCACAAATTTAACATTCTTAACTCCTTCTCGTATTTATTATTAAATATCTGACATTGGAATGTATGATTCATTCATATTATGCTATCGAATTTCTAAGAAAAAAGTCCACATCTTTCCCTCTGCTGTGTTTGCAGGTTACGTGGTAAATCTGGGCAAAGTGAAAGAAGAAAGGGATGAAGCTATCACTCCAACCCCCTGATGCAAAGCGGGCATTAGAGGTGAGGAACTCCGAAAAACAAGCATAGATATGACTCCGGCCACTTTGAAAAGCTGATCGTATCTCTACGTCCCCTATTCGAATGTCCTTTATACCAATACTAATAGCTTGGAAAATTTGATAGCTTGGCCCGTGAGGAAGGGTCATTTCTAAACCGCAGCCTGCACAGTTGTTGTTGTATGCCAGAAGGCTTTCAACTTTGAATCTCCTCTTGTCTAAGACCTGAGGTAAAGGTGGATAGAACATAGTCTCTAGAGAAGCAGTAATTACGCTGCCATGTAGAAACAGTGCTAGTTCTGCCAGGTGTGCTCGGGCGAGGCAGACCCCGGCTAGATCCCTCGTCGGGAAGTTGCTCTTAGTAGGTTCTAACCTGAAGACAGCTCTACCATCTGCCAGCACTATTCGAGTAACCTCATTTGATTGCGCAACTATATTGGCATGGTAGGATGATGATAATCCTGAGATGAATTAGCGTTGTCTAGATCATGTTGCAATGGCTTACCAAGCGCAGACCGCAGCTTATCTAAAAGTATATCTAGAGTGCTTAAAAGGAAAGCCGGGTCTGCCATACACCCATAGCAAATAGCTACAATCGCGATTATAAGAACCCAGATCTGCTCAAGTTTATCGATTGCCACCAGGTCATGTTGGACTGTAGATTTCAAAAGCTTGAATAATTTATGAGAATGCCACAAGTCATCATAAAGTCGTTCAAGGGGGTTGATACTGCTTGCCCTTATTAGAGCCTTTTGCACTCCCTCTTTGCTCTGATAAGCTAGTCGTCTTTCTGTAGCACCCAAGAATGATCTCATATTTGACTGAAACCGGCGAAGGTTGATCTTATCTAGCAAATGAGAGTTGGCGAAATCTGACAAATGCGCGTCATACTCAGAGAGGCTCTTGGATGTAGCTAAATCGCTGTTTGGTGCACTTGATCTTGTAAGTGGCGTATATACAGGCAGCCGCCTCATCTGGATAACCCGACTCTCTAACCCATGATATAGCTCTCCTGGCAGGGATTCATGCTTAACCTCTGGGATAGTAATCAGATGTTGAATCTTTTGGATCAAGATTGACTCAAAGCGTGTATTTGAGAGTAGATTGCGACAGCTAGTCTCTGTTTCCCAGACATTGTAAAGTGTTTCCAGATCCCGCTGGTCTCCGGCATTGGCTCTGGCGCTGTGGATTTTTTTTAGCAGTGTCTGGCCGATTTCCCCACACTTTCTCTCGACATTGAGAACATTCCATCGCTTTTTATAATAGCATGAGAGATCCCTACGAGCAGCGATCCAGTCGGCTGAAGTTGGGGGCGTAGGGGCCAGGATCCTGGAGTCTTCGCACCAGTGTCTTCTAGATACCACAGTGCGGTTCGTGGTATCGCCAACATCGTGTCTACTGCCGTGAAGTTGCTCGGATAGGTTCCTACAACCTGAAGTTGGTGGGACACAAGAAAAGATCTTCCAGTTTGGTGATATCTGGGCCCTATGATGGTCTTTGCTGGCTTTTTCATTTGCAAAGTCATATAGGCCACTTGATGTGGCCAGCGGCACACTACTGAAGAACAGACTTGTCTGAGCGGCTAGGTTGTTGTATGTATCTCTTGTCATCATGGATTTCTGTGTAGGTGTGCTGAAGTTGTCTTCTTCTATGACGCTAAGTGTTGAGTCCCAAATTGTAACCGCTTGGCGTAAAGTATATAAGTCGGTTTCAACATCATGTTCAAAGCGAAGTTTGGCAACAATGTCAGGGTAAGTCATTGCAATCGCGCGGTAGTAGCATATTTCAGCCTGGAAAGATTGGATATTCGCGAGATCCACGCTCATTTTCTATAGTCCAGGTGTTGAGATATAAGCAGTTACTGATACAGGCAAGATTATGTCGTGTCTTTGATCGCAAGGTGATAGTGAGCTTATTGTTATTTAAAGGTCAACAGAGTTGGAGTAGTTGTTTAATCTCTTGCGATCAGGCGCTCCACGTGACATTGCTCTAAATATTTATTAGCTGCCAACGCTCGATGACCGAAGTTGAAGACTTGTTGTGAGGCGTCGCTTTCTGATTCATTTGCCTGCAGAAATAATTGAAACAGCTCCGTGCTTGCGTAGAGACACTGAGCATAGACTTGAACAATAAAGCAAAATGAAAGATCACCCTTACATGAATCAAAAGATGCGCCAGCTCAAACCTTTAATTGCAGACTGCGAGTTACTATTCGCCTGTGGTAAAACAGTACTGTCTAGAATGTAAATCGGATTTCAATGGTCAAACCTGTCGAGCTTTGTATTATTCCATCCTGTGGTCCTCAGGGGCGCATCTCCAGACCAGAGCGTATTCTGGAGCAGCTTGAGGCTGACTTTATAAATACTGTAGCGTACCTACAGAGTATGAGAGTTGTAGTTTCAAGTTTTCCAGTCCTTCTAGGTCCATAAGCAATTTTGATATATCTAATATGGCCCAGCACAGCCAAGTCCCCCATGCCATTCCACTGGGCCGGCCGCCGAAGATCCTCAGTGACGAAACCCAGATACAGCAATCTACACTAGTAACATCGAAAACATATCGGAAATTCCAGCAACTACAGAATGTCAAGCTCTCAGGAGTAGTGTTCCGAGGCTTATGTGCATATCTCTATAATATCCGTGCGTGGAACTACAAAATTGATCAATCAAGCCTTGATGGGTTCATTTGCAGCTACTCCACATTCACACTGCTACGTGGAAACACACCTGATTCATACCATGTGTGGTTTCATAATCATGGTAGCACTATCACAGCAGTTCCACAAATCCTGGATGATGATCTGCTAGAGCAGATATCCCGAGAGAACCCTTATCACTTTATGTATGCGCGGAAATGTCTTGAGGCTATTGTGCAAGAGCAGTTGGGTATGTACCACTCCGTAAGGTTCTTAACCTGTCTCACCAAACTTAGAGCTAGTTGGCAAAGGTGTTTGCGGTACCATCACAGCTGAGCAATCCCTTCCACGATTATCTGTTGTTGCGCAAAATAGCGACCAGAACCCGACTGCTGCGTCCTCTTCTCACAGGCAAAGAAACCATGGTTGCCCTCAACGGTGGCATGCTGAGAGGGAACTCCGAGATGCCCTCCGACTGCGGAATAAGCAAGAGCTTCTAGATTGGCTGAAACAGGAGTGGGTGTTGGACATCTACCATGAGTATTGTATAGTAGAGCTTGAACCTCGGCGTGCTCAGGAGGAGAGACTTATGCATGCCTGTCAGAGAATCCCACCAAGCCCAAAACGATCGTCGGCGCAATTTCTTATTCAGGCTGCGATGGCTGGCCTGGACAGGAAAAGTGAGAAATACCTGAAGCATCATGTTGACAAAAGTAACTGGACAATGGATGACCATGACATTAGATTCATTGTACGGCTGGTATATGAGGGCAGGTGCTCGGGACGTTGGTGGG
>Ga0247807_10002131_pt1 | contig 11067 bp, 13 predicted proteins | sample UWRJL074202C1_FD_179931 | JGI IMG/M metagenome (GOLD analysis project Ga0247807, IMG submission 179931) | Plant litter microbial communities from Arlington Agricultural Research Station in Wisconsin, United States - UWRJ-L074-202C-1 | ecosystem: Environmental > Terrestrial > Plant litter >...
GAGGTACCAATTAAGGGAGCAAACGATTCATCATATTGAGAAATGCTTATCTGGTCCTTAAAAGACGCGACAGGTCTGGAATTGTTTAGTTCATGTTTCTAATTTCAGAACGTTGGATGTAAAGCTAACTTGGTTTTGCCGTTGCTCACGGACACGCGATCAATGACCTATGGAAGACGCCTTCAGTAAATGCTCGCGTTTGTACCGGGTGCTACTTACGTGTATTTCAGTCTTAGAAGAGCGAATGTCAGTGTTCGTTATTGCTGCCATGGCTGATTGAGGCCGAGGCTATGGATGAATTCAGGTCTGAGGAGAGTGTCCTGATATATGTAAGGTACGTGCAAGATTGGTACCACGCTAGTTGTAAGTTACTCCAAGAGCCTTAAGATAATTATAGTTCAAAGGCTTCAGGGTCATTCACCATTCACGAGGCAACTGTCTAATGTTTGTGGTCAAAATACGAAACCGAATAAATATGGTCGAGCAGGAATCACGTGGTGGTTGGGGGAATATTCAAAGAATCTTGTTTCTGTTGTATCATCTTCAAGATTACTTTAGATATACTGATTTTGTTTTGCGACCGTATGAATGATTTGCCCTTATGATTTGTTCTTAATGTTTACTTATGCAAAGCGATTGTTTTAGTTTACCTTCTAATTCTTTATTGAATCCTGAGTCGAAACAGATAATCCTCACAAGGGCCAATAAGGTACCTTATATCCTTATGTTTCATCTAAAGACGCGTGGACGTAAAGGTGCGTAATTAATCACAACATACTTGAAGCATCTTGGCGATTGAGTTTCAGTCTGCAATGGGCATTCTTGTCAACCCATCCGTTCTATTCCACTCTATATGTACACGTTTATAGGCAGTTCGAGTATGACCTCTCCACTAATTTCCAATTCAATTATGCACTCGTTCAATGCTTCACAGCTGCCTTAGCCTGCTCTGCGATACTCTTCTCTCCACCTTCCGCGTTCTTCAGGAAATCCCTACAAAGTGTTAGAAATGATTGCACTTCATAAAAGAATGAGGCATTTGCCAACATGGCATCTGTGAAAACGTACTTGATGAAACTCTCCTCATCTGGGCTTTGTGCATTGATAGGTGGTCCCTTAGCTTTCTCAACTTTCGAACCTCCTGTCGAGATAGCTGTGAGTCCGGTCAACAATCCCAGAACACCCATTGCGAGCTGTAGGCCAGTAATACGTTAGCAGGTTCGTTTTTATAGCACGGAAGATAGCCTAAACAGGAATTGAGGTTGTGGAAGTTGCAAAGCTTTCTTGCGCATGGTAGTGCAACATACGTAGTGTGAGCCAATCTGGCGACCAAGGATTGTGTACTGTTGGACCATCGTGGCGGTTCAATTGATAGAGTATGTAGAGTTAGGTAGAGTAGAGTCTTTTCGGGGAAGGAAGGTAGATTCTCAGGTTTTTGATGTGTAGGACGCCAACGAGGATTGAACTCCGTATGAGAAAGGCACTGGCCTTGGCACTTTTGTGATTATCCGCGATAAACGCGCGGCTAGACGGATCTTCCGGGTAACTGGTGGCCTAGCCGAGTTACCGAGTGTACAGGTGCGAAAGATGACGAAACGCGTTGTCCGATAAATTCCTATAGAGCCTCTTTAGCCACTACACTCTTTGCTTAACTCAAGAACAACGCACATAGGCGAGCTACTCCAAACACCACCTATCCTGCACATCTCACAAATCCATAAGCACGAGATTAGAGACGTGAGTGAATGTCACTACTTTATACGGTGTGCAATAACCACGATCTCTAACCACGTCTTGAAACCGCCTCAACCTTTATTGTTCACGCTTCTCCAGAATGTCAGACAAACCAGAGAAGCCTCGAAGCCCAGCACCTACGGGGCTACCGAAGAATGAGAAATTACCTGCCAACCTTCAGGCCATTGTAGACAAAGCAGAGCAAGAGGATAACTTCTATGACGAGATTTACGACGGAAAGTAAGCATTTATGTTCCTAGACTATCATGTCCAATGGTAATATCCATTAAATCAACACGGGATTTCTCTCTACCTATTGCTACCTCGAACTTACTAACAACTCTGTCCTCTAGCGCCCCTGCTTCTACCGAGAGCAACATTCGCTATGCAGCATATGCTAGTCGAATAAGAACTGCTCTCCTCTCTGCCCAACGATATGTCGCTTATACATCAGATATTGGAGAGTCATTTCGACCAGTTGCCCATCCAAACTGGGTAAGGGCAGCATATGGAGTGTCCTGGGCATACCTCGTTGGAGACGTCTCACATGAAGGATACAAGGCATATTGCAGTAATCAGAGAATCCTACACCCTGAACTTCCTCGAGAAGCTGCCCAGGCACATTACAACGATGCAAAAACAGATATCACCACTACCCCCAGTGGTTCGGATGCATCCCTAAAGCCAGGGGTGGTCGCTCCAATTGACGATTATCGGACGGTAATGGCGCAACGAGCTATATTCCAAGGAATTGCATCAATGGGTCTGCCTGCGTTTACTATTCATTCTATTGTTAGATATTCTGGAAGAGCTTTAAAAGGCGCGAAAAATGTCAGAATAAGAACCTATGGACCTATTGGGTTGGGTTTGGCTGCTGTTCCAGCTCTCCCGTTTCTCTTTGATAAGCCTGTGGAAGAGGCAGTTGAGTGGGTATTTCACACCGGTTTCAAAACTTTAGGAGGCAAAGAGCTTGTTGGAAATGCACCAAGCACTGGACGGGAAGAGATTCTAGGGAAGGAAACGCGCCGCCCTCAGGCAAACGCAAAGAACGAAAAGGAACTGTAAGATATGATTAATGCCTATATAATTGGAAGCATGGAGTTACTGGGGTCTCCGCTTTTCGTGGCTATGTTCCTCGCATTAGTTTTGTTATTGAATATTATGCCGTCCACTTCTCCAACGTCCGGTCAGATGGTCCAGCATTTTATTTGCTGTATCGGTGTTGATTTGTCTATCAGCTGCACGGGGCTTAAAGTAGAATTGTGCTGGGACTCGTGGGAATCCCCACGAAAAATAAACTCCAATCGGCTTCGAGCAGGTCTCTTCCGTGTTAAATCGATCTATCCCTGATTGTCAATTCTCTGCAGGGAGGCTGTAATGCTTGGTGTGTAAAAAAGCACAACCAAGAGTAAGATCGATACCTGATCTCATAAGTCTTATTTTCTTATTTGGATCCCTATATCCCTTCTATTATTACCTCGCTACCAAATTCCGCCGTAGTCGCTTCTGAGTAACAAGTTGGCTGCTAACGTATGGCTTATAGCTAAATACGCTTTCAATGCCTTTCACATTTCCTAATCTTCACCTTAACCTCAATATACTGTCCTTTACAAAGGGCAACTTTCCGTCAAAATGCCATCAGGCCCAGCATTTGAAAAGAATTATTGTGCTATACAACAAATGAAGCAATGTGTTGTTGATGTACCTTGGAGTGATGAGTACGAACGGATGATATCGGGCATGAAGTATGCGGCCAATCCAAACATGATTCCTCGCGGCCTTGTCACTGCATGTGCTAACTTGTTGGCAAGCTTCAAAGCAGCCAAATCCCCCGCAATGCAAGATCATAAAGTCAGAATCCGCAAGCGCCTCAAAGAATTCAACGACGACTTCATCGCAGAGGACGATACTTTGGATACTTTGAAAGAACGTCGCATGGCAGTCGCAGAGCAGATACTGGGAAAGCTTGGTAAAGCCACGAATATCGAAGCACCACTATTTTGCACATGGGGATGTCAGATTTTCCTGGGCAGCCATTGCTACATAAATCGAGAGTAAGTATATGACCATTCTTCACTTCACAACCAGCCGGCTCCGACCACTATCTAACAGGAATAATTCGTCGGCGAGAATTGAGGTCTGTCATCGACAGGTTCTCACGTTCTAGCTACGATGGAGCCTATTTGGATTCTTCCGGAAATCGGTGCACAAGTACTTGAAGTTCACCGCAATTTTATTTCCGGGCAAGCGCTTACCAGCCGCAGAGTCTCTATTTTTGATAGTGCGCAGGTCACAATCGGCGATCGAGTACTCATCGGCCCAGGAGTCTGCATTTGCACAGACACTCATGGTAAGTTATGAAGATCAATGTTATAGCATCCCAGCCCAAAATCTGAGGTCCTGGTCGCACATGCACGGGTCTTTGCCAACACACAAGTTATGAGACATATTTAACCTCTTACTAGATGAGCAATTACTGATTCGACTTGGTACAGATGTGGAGGCTGCTGACCGTCTGAAAAACGGTGGTTCTTTCGCAAAGCCAGTCAAGATCGGAGATGATGTTTGGATAGGCTTGAAAGCCAATATCCTGCCCGGCAGTAAGTCTAGAAGTCAATTTGACGGTCCAGTATTGATGGGTGATAAAAGATCATGCATTACATGTTCACTATCGTCTTCGGTAATTTGGCCCAATACAATTGCTTATGTTAACTTATGAATAGTAAGCATTGGGTATGGGAGTACAGTCGCAGCCGGCGCGACAGTATGCAAAGATGTCGCGCCATTATGTCTGGTGGGAGGAGTGCCAGCCAGACTCATACGCAGGCTGAAATGCGCCGCAGAAGGTCACAAAATGGTGAATGGAAATTACGACGAAACGCAGTAATGATGACATTTTGATTACGGACAACTTTGAGTAAATGAATAGTAATTGGGCATTGGCATGGCGTTTTTTTCTCAGGGCGTTGGTCCTTGATACGAATGGTGACGTTATTGATAGCATTCGAGCGGGGAAGTGTAAGAAAGTATTAATGCATGGCGTTCCAGAAAAATATGATATATCGTATTCACACATTCATACCCGAATTATGTTTGTGTAACTAGAGGTCCGTTCCGCTGCTGTTGATGTTGTACTACGAGTTTTCGTGTTGGGCATGACTCGACGCAATGCGTGGAGTGGTGATGAAGTCGAGGTCAGCCGGCGTACCAGTGTACCAGTATCCCCACGTCCCAGCGAAACACCTGCGATCTGTGTGGCATCCCTGAGCCTCCGCAAACTTCTGCATGATGCTCTAGCCAGGTAGTTCATGCAGCTCACACAACCCCGGGTCCCATGTACTGAGCGCTGGTAATCTTGGTTACTCAATGTTGACGAATTGTGATTCGCTAGCTTATCTTATCTTCGTCTAAGGGTCTATAAAATACTGCTTTTGGAATCATTGTACAACATGGCAAGCGCAAGTTGTATATCCCAATCTATAGTGGGCTTTTCCTAAGTTTCATAAATCACCTACACTCGCCACATATATACATTTCGTTCAGTGAAGAGGGGTAATTCATCAGCAAAGCTACATGACCAAGACGTGGTGAAGTATTAAATTCTCGTGTAAATAATCATCAATTGAAACTTACAAGACATTCCTGGCCATTATCAAGCTTCCAATATATCTTACCCTAGTCGTATTGATTGGTCTCAAGGCGTTGCTGGTGCTGCCGGTAATGCTTGTATGTTCAATGCTTTGGACTTTTTGTGATATACATTTCCACCAAAACATGGGTAGTTCGGCATTTACTTGACTTTGAACAGTTTTCCCTTCTAGGATTAACAAAACTTCCGAGGACGTTGTTTGAGAACAACAGAAGATCGGAGTTGAAACTAGTCTCATGTTACTACTGACAAGGGAGTAATCAAATGATATCAGGTACAATAGAATAGATCCAAGTCTGACCGGAGGAGCAAGCCAGTATAGGAGAGATGTCACCAGCGGAGATTCGACGAATCAGCTTGCAAACTCATATCTCAAGGTACCTGCATGCTACAACATGAATATTTCCGTTAGTTGAAAAGCCACGAATTTTCTCCTGACGCGCCCTTACATCCACAGTACATTATAGGACGATATGATGCAGAAGGCTTGTCTCACCTTTCACTGACAAATTAATATGGTACCTTGTTCAGAAAGTTTCATTGACATGGCATTGTCGAAATATCTTTGCAGACCATCCACTTGATCGCCTTTGCTTCTTAACGAGACTTTTATACCGGACAGCTGATAGTCGGTACTAGTGGCACAGCAGATGGTAGCACCGCGTGAATAGATCAAGGGGAAGGAGATATCACCCACAGGCTGTGATGTCCAGAAGAGAACGTCTCACAGTAGCTTGCAGGGTATGCTTGTTTCTACAAGAATTTGCCTCTTCAGGTGTGTTCAGAGCTCAAGAGTCACAAGCTGTTACGCAAACGGAGAAACTTTTGATTCCACAAAATACTCTGCTATTCCTCCAATGTATATTGGCAAGCAAAATTAGCTTCAAGATACCGAGGCTCGGTATTGGGTCCTAACCACTCATTACATTATCTTGTCGGAAGCAGCAGAAATCGAACCATCTGCTTGCCCGAACCCCCGCTCGGAAATATTAGAATTGGCAAGCCGCACTGCTTGCGAAATGATGGATCGTGTGCAGCGGATATATCTACGTGATGGTTTAGGCTCATGTTCGACAGTTATGTCTTTGAGTAACGTCTTCGCTAGCGATTTGAAAAGTGATTCAATCGCCTCCCTCGGCCAGGTCTCAAACATGATGATGAATCAAAGGGAGCCAATAATGGTTTTGGTACTACGGTAAGCGGCCATGTACCATGTTCTTAATCGTCTGCTTATCTATCTATGCAGAGCATAAGGCCGACGTTCGCTTGCAATCGTTGAATACCTTGTTGTGACTCATCTAACGCACACCCTGCTGAATGAGTTTGTGTTCTAGCTTTAGCCTGTGCATTCAAGTCTATGATGGGGGATCATAAAACCGGGCTTAACAATGCTAGTATTATGTTATATGATGCAATGCTGCCCAGCAGGGTAGCCCGCGTCGCGACGCTCATCCATGCTGTACAGGTAGTCAGTGAGGGGAATGTCTAGACCTTGCACAGGTACTAGACAACCTTCCATGAAGTTGAAAATGGGGGAAACCGAGTCTATTTGGCATTGAAATTCATTGGATAGTGGGCATTCAGCTCTCCAAGGTCCGTAGTTCAGATCTCGGCACCAGCCTGGGGTTGGAAGTCAAAACACGTAATTTGGCTAGGATTTGTCGGGGATCAGCAATCGATAGATCTAAGCGATGTAGTCTGAATCTACGACTGACTTCGCATATCCAATATATGATGTTGATCTTATTCAAGTAGCAGGAGTTTTTGACCAACTAGTATTTACTGTAAGAACTTTGAAAGTGGCCAAGTCCCACGCACTAAAAGCCTTCTGCCTGCTACTTTGAACATGCATTTCTGTCAAGCAAGATAACCATGTGACTAAACAAGCCTGTAAATTACCATATCCAGAAAACCGAGCGCCTGAGGTCATTAAGAAGATGATACCAATTTTACGATCTGTATTTATATCTTTAAGACAGACCATTATGGTCTATTTCCGCCTTGCACTTGTTCATGATTCGTTTACTTCACCTGAAGCTCGACTTCACGTCCGTCAATTTAACACCTGTAATATCCAAGCCCTTTACGTGATCCTTCGCCTCCAACAAAAAGACCTCCACCACCCCTAGGCTCTCTAAGAATTCCACTGCTCTTCCAAAATTAGTACCAACCTGATCAATTCCATGACTATCATCGCTCAACGTCAGCTTGCCACCCATAGCCAGAAAAGTTTCTGTGATGGCTCTTGCGGGGTATGGTTCCTTGAGACCTTTTCTCAAAGCGCTGCTGTTGATCTCAAGCAAGCCTCCTTGTTCCACAACGACCTTCAGATTCCTAAGTACCTTTTCCCACACTCCTTTCCAAGCCCGTAGATCTTGATCGGGCTCATCGGCCAGCAGCCGAATAAGATCAAAGTGGCCGACGACCCTTGGCTTCAGCGCTTGCAGCATTTCAAGCTGGGAGTCAAAGTAGTCGCCGAACAGCAGCTCGTCAGTGCCACCTGACACATCACGGGCTTTCCTGTAGAAGGCAGCGTCATAGTCGATGGGTATCTCATGAACATGGTGGACGGAGCCAATAAAGTAGTCTACTGCCGGGGCGGAAGCAAGAGACAGGATATATGGCCCATACGAGGGACGAATCCACTCGCCCTCAAAGCCAATCAGGATTTTGATCTGATCTTGATATTTGGCCCGAAGCCGGACGGCTTCGACAAGGAAGTCCTCGTGCATTGACGGTAAGTGATCGATGGATGTCTAGCATTTCTTAGAAAAGTGTGTAGGAGAGAGAGGGTCTTACTTCTTCGGGGTATAAATCGGCAGGCGAGTTTCGCGGCATGTGTTCCGTAAGCGAGAAGGATTGGAATCCTTTGGCAATCGCGGTTTGTATGATCACTTCGAGCTGATCTTTTGCGTGGCCAGGACAAAACTGTCCAGAATGGCTGTGCATGGAGAACGCCATGTTGAATACAGATTAGGTAAGGGGAGTTGCTTTTGATGATATAGGACACCGATGAGCGATTGACGAGGCGTGGATAGACTAGTCAGTTAGCCCCGTTCGTCCGTATTATAGAGTAATTAGTATTGCGGAAAAGGTCCAAAAGAAAAAGCAAGTAGCTGAACAAACGACCTGATGTAGTACAGACAGCCGTCAAAGCTGCAAGGTTAGTGTGACAGTGGGGGCGGGGGGATACGACGCCCACTTGTCGGCTATATCTATTCCAGGAACCAAAACCAAAAAAGAAAACAAGGAAAGCAAAAAACAAATTTCTTGCGAGCACCAAGCTGGGAAGAATTAGTTTGTTGATTCTCATGATGTGTGATGCGTGTAACTTACGGACTCGAACCCTCAACCTCAGTCTTACAGCGTAAAAACGCAGTAGGAGGACCGCGCGCTACCATTGCGCCAAGCACCCTTTGTTGGCACAAGTTTTGCTGAAAGGAATTCCAGTATTGATTTATATTTATCACAAATATTGTGATTAAACTTCCATCGTCTGTGGGGAGACTGACTCGCTTAACAGGAGTACTCACTACCTACCATTCACTTGCTAGACTCGTAGAAACAACGCAGATAACTGTGCTAATATCGTAATCTCGCTATTAAAGCATGTGTTTATTAAATGATGATAATATTTCCATTACTTTCAGCAACATGATCAAAGAACATAACGCTTTCTTACCTACATAACCTTTGTTATAATGACTGGATTAAGTAGTCTATGTCAAAGCCACATAGGATCACTTAACAAGAAGTTCCGTTACATGTGCTTTCCATTTATTTCCAACTTGCTTCCGTACTAAGCAAGTATAATTCAAGCTTTCTTTTCCAAGAGTGAAGCGAAGTTCCGAGAACAATAAATGAAGTGCTGCTGCGGCCGCCGCGCGAAGCGTTCCACTTCCCCCGTTCAACGTCAAATACAAAAACCAACATATATCAAGACTATAACTTTAGTTGACACATGGAGAAACTGTGAATTACGTAACATATGATGAAAGGCTTTTTCTGCGAAGTACACAACAACAAAGTGCAGCTGACGATTAGCACAGAGAGAGAGAGAGAGAGAGAGTTTCATATTGCCCTTCCAGACTTACGTCCATGGGGAGGTGGATCTAAACTAAATACACTGTGCTTGCTTGCTCAACTTCTTCTTTTTATTCCTTTCTTCGGTCTCATTCCCGTCGTACCGTGATCAAACCAAAATCAAATCAATTAGCTGACGATTAGCAGCACCGGCCACGCAAAAAGGACGGACCGTATTTCAGAGCTGGAAACGGAAGGATTTCTTCAACAACCAGATGCCCACCACGAATTTGTCTTCCCATCATCCCATAATGTCTTGATACTTTGCAAACGTCGTCTATTCAGAAAGATGATTAAACAATGACGGCTCGCCCCACGATGCTTTCAAAACAAACAGGTGCCGTGGAACGAGATTCAAAAAGTGCGAATGGAGCTGCCTACATTATATCTTGCAAGCGCACGTTCAATTTCATGAATATATGAGCGAGTCCCAGGTCAGATAGCTCAAACTGCCGAGCGAGGTATTTCACGTCACGTAGATCTATCCAGGGGACTATCTTGTTCAGTTAAAATGATCGATAGAGGTAGCCTTTGAGATATCTGACCGCCATCAGCATGCATGTGAACAACACGACCGTATCTTTAAACCCGGAAGGACAACCTCAAAATAACTCTGCGTACCACTGCCTCCTGACCTCCCCCCCTTGCGAATCCATCATTAGCTGCATATGCCCATCGTCGCCCGGTCACCGCAATCCCTATTTCTCCAGATATCTTTTTCGCAACGTGTAACACCAACAGCTGCGTATTTTCTTCCTTTTTGCAACAATCCTATGCGAAGAGGCTATCCTTCTTCTTCTTCTTCTTCCTAAGATCATGTTTTCTATCTGCCAACACCACTGCATCATGATGACCAGACACTTTCAACAGAGGAAGATATCTTGATTCTGGGCCATTGATATGCATAATGGCTTCGTCTAGACGGGACATATAGAAGAGGGATGATACAGGATGAAAGAGGGAGCATGGAGGATGGAAATGCACATGTGGAGTAAGTCACTCAACCAGAGAGAAACTCACCAACCAACGACCGACGACGGCGTTAGAATAGAAGGCTATGGGTTTTGGGGCATTTTTCTTATGCCGTATGCGGCTCCTGTGGGTTCTAATCGTGGGGATAGGATGTTGAGTCTTAGTTGAGAATTGTGACTGCGGTGAATGGCAGCACCTAGACAGAGGATGGGATCGATGTGAAAGTAATGGGGATAGTTAGATTGTGTTAATAATTCGAGGTGGCAAGTATGATTGTAGGGGTTATGTTATATTAACCATGTCTAGAGATGTGGAGATACGGTGACTAGGAAATATCTCGGTGGAAGCAGCTTCGATTAGTGTTTACGATATAGATAGGCTTGTCATCTTTGTTGATGTACTGCAAGGCAGAAAGCGTGATGTTCACTGGAGGTTGAGCTCCGGAGCTTAAATTCATTCAATCAAAATTTATATAGTGATCCATGCTCTGGCCGCGCCCCCTCCAGCTCTCCCGTCGCGTTCAACAGCTTGACATTGCTCTTCTTCTCCACGCTCCACCTCTCGAGAAACTTCTCGATGCTCTTCAGCGTGTCTGCATCGTCCTTTACCAGCAGTGAGACAGCATCGTA
>Ga0247807_10002132_pt1 | contig 11066 bp, 8 predicted proteins | sample UWRJL074202C1_FD_179931 | JGI IMG/M metagenome (GOLD analysis project Ga0247807, IMG submission 179931) | Plant litter microbial communities from Arlington Agricultural Research Station in Wisconsin, United States - UWRJ-L074-202C-1 | ecosystem: Environmental > Terrestrial > Plant litter >...
AGCAGGAGCAGGAGCAGCCAGGCCTAAGGAGGCCAGAGCCAAAAGAGTTATGAATTCTGCGGAGAAGAGCATTGTGAATGTGTATGTAGATGTAGATGAATGGTTGGGAAGTTATGAGTGAGTGGGGTGATGAGAATGGTAGGACAGAAAGCAATGGGAAACCTCATGATTTATAGCACAATGAAAGCACAATAACACTTAGAGTTACCCCACTGAACTTCAATGACGATATTCCGAGTTGATCTCCAAGCCCTCGATGGTGCCGAAGCCCGTTTGCCTAGCACGATTTCTTTCGTACAATCGTGGTGGCTACCTGCATCTCATGAGCTCTGGTGGTATGAACTTTACGAGAAGCTAAGCTTGATCCATGTTCTTTCGTATTAAAAACCGCAAGAATCATCAGTTAGCTTCCCAATGATGCTATCCACCGGTGTGGTTGACAGTGCATTCTAAAACCTGCTGTTGGTGATTATGAAGCGCGGAGCATAGCAGCCATACAGAGCAATAGCTGAGTAGACAACAAAATAGTCTCGTATCGGCAAGCTGCATTTCAAAAGCGGGTTTGGAAGCTGCAGGATAATATCCTGAGTAAGACTTACAGTAGAAATCGTCCCAGCCAAGCGGGTGTTCTCCATGATGACAACACAGAGTACCGAGTCAAGCAATGCCACAGAACTCACCGTATGCCGTCAACCCCAGGAGCCCATCTTAGTCAGCTCATCCCAGTCTTGCTGTCATTGTTGCAGATCTTGTTCCTATCCTTCAGCTTTCCTGACTCCGGTTAGGGCAATCCAATGTCAGTTGTTTGACATGAAGGATAAAAAACCATGAGCATCATGTGCATCTCTAGTTCCGGAATCCCAGCCATCGAGTAAATCTATTTTGGGATGATTGATTGTTGTTGGCGTGCAATATAGATAAGCCTTGTGCGTCGCGGGGTAGGGCTGATACGAGGTGATCTTCCAATATTGCGGGGTTGTTGGCAGAAGAGTCGTGACAGCCAGTGCCAAGCTTTAATATACAACACTTACAAACTCTAACTAGCTTAGAGAAACTAATCAAAAAAAGAATTATTGCACCACTTTCCTGCCTTTTGAAGCTGCTAGTCTAATCTCGTATGATGCGTGATTGTTCTTAAGTGGCTATCCAGTAGTGCATCCCCAGTAGCGTCTTTAAGCCACAACGTTCTACCCGTGTTGTTCGCTTAACTCGTATTGCCATGCTCATGATCGGCTAGGTACTTTCGTACATTCGTACAGGATGAGAAAGACGTACGAGAGGGTCTTTGCACCTTTCGTCATGGTTCTATGTATGGAATGTAACTTAGGGCTTTCCACTTCTTAGGTACCACATGTTCCACCTGATATGTGTTTTAATAATTGTGTTCTTGCACAATCTGCCACTCTCATCCTTCTCTAAAATTGCCCACTACAAAGAATATCGAGAGTAAATTTGAACAAGCATAAAGATCTATTAGCAATACTATGTATACACCATTGAAGGATGAAGTTGATCGTGAGAGTTCTCATGGAGGAGAGGACTACGAATCATTGCTCGCAGAATCAAGAATACAACGCAAAAGTTCAAATAGGAGAACCTTTCTGTTAATGATATTGGGAGTTCCAGTAGCATCCTTCTTTTTGATCGGGTTTGGCGTTTGGCTTGGGCGTTTTTGGTTTGCGAATGCGAATGATATCTGCCCTCGGCACGTCCAACGATATTGTACGTATTTCTTTCGAAACAAGTATAAACAGAACTGGGTAGCTAATTATTTTGTAGCCCCGGTGTTGAAAGAAGTCGATACTTCGTTGCATACAGTCACTTTTAACGGTTCGCTACTGAAAACAAATGCGTACCGACAAGATGCTGGACCTGAAGTGGATGCGGCATGGGATGCATTGGGTGTTGGATGTGAGTTTGTCTAAGTACTTGTCGCCAGCACGCTCAGATCACTGATATACGAATAGATCGAAGTCTCGCGGTCCCAATAAGTGAAGCTCCCGAGTCTGGGTTCAAGCCGGATCAGGTCAAGATCAATAAGAAATACGGTGGTGGCTTTCCAGCAAATGTTGAAGGACTTCATCACCTGCATTGCCTGGTAAGAATAACGAATTCTTATCTTGAATTGGAATAATAATTATCCTAGAATCTTATGCGACAGGCACTCTACTATAACTACGACTACTATCGGACCCAAGGTACAGGAGCTTTCATGAACGATGATAACATAGTGAAGCATCACGTCTGTAAGTTATCTAGAATATCACTTTTCTCGTTCAAACTTTGCTAACCAAATATCTCAGCACATTGTATGGATATCATACGCCAGCAGCTCATGTGTCAGCCAGACACAGGTTTGCTCGGACAAGTTTGGTGGAATCCGTCAGCCCCCACGTCGTTTGTAGATTTCAACACTCAGCATCAATGTAAGAACTTCGATGCCATCCGAAAATGGGCCGAGGAACGACAACTGCCTGAGACGGTGCCCGAGGACTTCCTGCAGCCACCCAAGAAGGGAGATCTAATTTACGATGCGATACCGTGAGCAAATGCTCGAGACCGAAGCTTATCAAGTGCCACTTGGCATACACATCAGGGTGGCGCCGCGGAACTGCAAGGCCGGAGGCGAGATGCATCATAGAAAGTAATGCTAAGAACTGACGGTAATTCGCATTCCAAGTGTAGCGTAATAGGACGAAAAGGAAAAAGTCGCATCTCGACAGCACTTAATAGAATGAAGTCTTTGCTTTAATTTAGGGGGTGGAAGCGAGTTTTAGCGAAACTCATTTTGTCAGGTTGATGTCCGGCCCAAGGAGACAACCAAGCTTAAGGAAATTAAATAATGTGGAATCAAATGTCTAATAATAATGTAGAAAGTAAATAGAAGCCTCGGCTCTCAATTTTCAAGTTATACGGTGCACGCAGCTTTGGACCAGTTGACAAAGTTCCAGATTCACAGAATTAAGTAACGAAAGCATTAGTTTGGGATCTGCTTAGTCCTTGCGAATCTTTCGAGAATACTGAGCTTCTAGCACTCTATGGAATATGCAGTATGAAAGTCTTCGTGGCAATCTGCAATAATTCCATGGAGCTCAATGAAAGTCGATCATGAAATCCAAAGAATACCTGATAGGGGCGTGAAATGGCTTTCCCGCTATAGCCGAATAAGGAAGGTGGCTCCCCGAGTCACCTGACGTATAGATTACAAGCAAAGACAATAAGATGATATCGAATATCCCAGCAATGCTTACTGGTCGAGAGAGAGCATTTATTTGTTTTTCCTACAGAACCTACATTTGCTCTTTTGCCTAATCTTCTAGTGCTTGCTTTACGTTGAAATATTACGAGCACAATTGCCAAGATTTGGCAGGACAACATTACTTATCTCGCCGGGAAGGGGAAACGTTTGCCCCCCCGTTGAAACACTTGGCCCAATTTCTTTATCTGACTTCGCAGCCAAGTTTTAGAGCTTCCAAGCATTTGAATCTGCGCGGCGCTATAGCTCGGAAATCCTTACAGTTGACTTTGTTGTCAATATGGTATCTCGCTGATCGACTAACAACACTAACTGGTGCAATTCATCTGTGAATGATCCGGAAATTGGATACAAATTGTTATGCTGCACAAATAATATCTCTGTATCCTTCTCCGTGGGAAAATACTACGTAGAAGTGTAGGTTCTGGAATTTGCGGAGAACCTCGTCAAGCTTCTCTCACACTAACCACTAGTACTGATATCTCTCGGCCCCTTCCTTTAAGCTTTGCTTCTACAGCCAATTGCCAGCTTATCTTTGCAAATTTTATCCCGGTCCTCCTGGTCCCTGAATTCCCAATGAGGTTCGTCTGACCCTGCTTGACAGGGAACCTCCATCTGCAGTTCTATCGGCATCACCGAGCTTAAGCTTATCGTCTGATCTTACTATCTGCGAAGTACATATATGTATCACGATATGCCGGCTATTTTCTGTTTACTTTCTTCTTGTTCAAGTTCTTCTTGTTCAAGGACACGGAGAATTGGGCTAGTCTCTGCTTATACCTCAAGATGAAGTCTCAAGAAAACTTCGATGCGACGCCTGACGTCAAGTCGGCGCCTATGTATGAATCGAAGGAGAATGGAGAAGTTAATCTCGCCTTGACGGAATCCAACAGAGAGGGTGTTGTGATTGAAGAGACGACACATCGAGGGTTGAAGGCCAGACATGCTCAAATGATTGCTCTGGGCGGGACTATTGGTGCGCGGAAAACATTCAAGTCATGTCATCAGTGCAGGTCTAACAGTCCACAGGTACTGGTCTCTTTGTTGGAAGTGGAGCTACCCTTGCCAAAGGTGGACCTCTATTTATCCTTCTTGGCTATTCACTCATGGCTATGTGTGTACTGGGTGTCGTTACTGCCATTGTTGAGGTGGCTGCTTACCTTCCAGTCAGTGGAGGCACAATGAGTTACTACGGACATCGAAATGTCTCGAATTCTCTTGGATTTGCTATGGGCTGGCTGTATTTCTACTCACTTGGTATACTGGTCCCTTATGAAATTACCGCTGCTGGTATTGTTATTGGTTACTGGGAGTCACCTGTCAACATTGCTGTCTGGATCACAGTCTTCATTGTGGTCATTGTTGGCCTCAATATCATGCCTGTTCAATATTACGGGTAAGTGAAACTTCCAAGAGTGATACCTGAAAAACCCAAAAAGCCCCAAAATAGTTTTGACTACTATTTGTAATCCGAAGGGGGTGTCGAAATATCTCGCCCATTTCGACCAGAAATTATAGACAAGCCTCACCAGCTGTATAAAATTCGTGTCATGACTAACTGAAATCTTAGCGAAACCGAATTCTGGTTTGCTTCTTTAAAAGTATTCATGATGATTGGACTTCTCCTGCTGTCGTTCATTCTTTTCTGGGGTGGTGGACGTAAGTTGATTGCTACTCTCTATCCGAAACACATCTAACCCTCAACAGCCAAGCAAGATGGCATTCTAGGATTCGGTTACTGGAAGGACCCAGGTGCAACAAGTACCTACATGAAAACTGGTGATTTAGGCCGTTTCATCGCATTCATCAAAGTCGTTGTCATGTCGGCCTTCCCCTTCACATTCGCCCCTGAGTTGCTGGTAGTAACTGGAGGCGAGATGAAAAGCCCACGTCGTAATCTTCCTAAAGCTGCCAAGCGATACTTCTTCCGCCTTGTCTTCTTCTACATTGGTTGCGTGCTTGCTATCGGCATAATTTGTCCCCACAAAGACCCTAAGTTGACTGACGGTGGAGTTGGCGCTGCATCTTCTGCCTTCGTTATTGGTATCGATCTTGTGGGAATCAAAGGCCTTGGATCAGTAATCAATGCTGTGGTGGTAACTTCGGCTTGGTCATCTGGAAATTCCTTCCTCTACATGTCCTCGCGTTCCCTCTATTCACTGGCAGTTGCTGGAAACGCACCTAAGATATTCACTAGATGCACTAAAGGTGGTGTACCTTACATGGCAGTTATCGCATCAGCCTTTTTCTGCCCATTGGCCTACCTCAACTGTGCTAGCAGTGGTGCCGTAGTCTTCAACTGGTTCGTTAATCTTACCAACACCTCAGGTTTTATCTCCTGGATCTGTTGCTCAATCGTCTACATTCGATTCCGCAAAGCAACTAAAGTTCAAGGTCTCGGTCAGGAGAACATCCCATACCACTCATTTTTCCAACCTGTTGGTGCATACGTTGCTCTTGTTGCCTTTACCATTCTCACACTTATCAACGGGTTCGATGTTTTCTTCCCGGAAAACTGGAATGCGAGCAGTTTTCTCACTGCCTACGTTGGAATTCCAATATTTCTTGTAATTTACTTTGGACATCGCTTTGTTCACCGTCATGAAGCATGGGTGATTCCTAGTGAAGAGGTCGACCTTCACACTGGTATTGAAACTGTGCTTGCGAATGAAACACCGGAAGTCAATGCCAATACATGGCAAAAGAAGTTGCATGGGATGCTTACATAGGTTGCTGTTTCTACTATGATAGATACTACATGAAGTAGATGTACATATATGACAGTAAATTATGCTCTTTACAGAAATCTAAGAGTAACATATAGAAAATAAACTATCACATCCCATCTAATTTTCAAAAAAAATGTGCCATTATATTATCTCTGCTGCCAATCAGACCACTTTAGGTTTTCTATCACTAAAGCGTCATTCCCTGTAAGGTTGACAGTTTCTTCTAGTCACTAGTCTAGCGCAGCGACCCAGTGATTCACTCAATATCAACTTCCTGGGCCAACTTGAAAAGAATGTTCAGTAGTATCTGGTGTAGTGAACACTGGCTAAGCCGCTTCGAGTAAGCTCTCGAGTTCCTTCTCACAAAACTTCGTGACAAACACATCTGTGTATAATACCCGCTATGGTTGGGTACTACCTTCCCTTCTTATTCTGTCTGCGTAGCTTTGGCTACATCAGGGGGCTTGAAGGAATATCTCAATTTATTTATTTGCTTTGGCTTTAATCCACTAATTCTAAACTTCGGTCATGAGAGGATTTGATACCTCTATCATTTGCAACGATTCAAAAATACGAGGTTGTGCTGTTGTCTCCCTGGGAGTTGAGTTACAACCTATGAAGGGGGTGGCTTATGTATCTGATTTAGAGATCGTAGGTCACAAATTGGGACAAACACGACAAGTCAGGCGGTTGTCTTTCCCTGGCAACGAGAAAACTACTTCTCTAGAGGTTCGTCCCCCGGGCTTTCTTAGTGAATTTCTCCAAAGGAATTCATAAACACGACCTACTGACTTTGGAATGTCTCCAAAACTTCTTTTTTATTCTCTTTTTGATTTCTCGAAAGATGAGAAAGTGAATTGACTGCTATTTCCATATGCGGCAATCTTGCAGCTCGTTTTTTTTGTTTACCCTCAAAGTGAGGTGGGTACACATTCTTTTTTGGCGAGCGGAAAAAGGGAGTTCCGCATGAATACAAGGGCAGGGGTTTAAAATGGAGGTAGGGTGTTAGTACTTAGATGCGTTCATACTTTTCTGTGTAAACGACATACATCTTAAATTGCCGCTTAGTACCCATCAACATCTTCAAGAAGCTTTACATCTTTATCATCTCTGACTCCGATACACCTGAACCTTGTCAGTCTTGGCCATTGAATTGTGGGCGCCGCAACACTGGTCAAAAGCCGAAAAATGAGTTTACGAACTTCTGTCAGCGACGAGTATGAAGTTGTTTGGACAAGTCTCGGGCTTGAAGAGCCTTAAGGGAATTATAATAGCTATCCATCTAATATAATTGCTGGGCTTCTGGTATTGAATTTCCTATCCAATGACTCCATATAAATCTGAAAAAAATTCTAGTTTTGTTAGTTGTAAATTAACTACCACTCCAGTCTGCTTACTATTCATCAAGTTTGAATCCTCCAAACACAGCCTCTTGGAAGGTTCTCGTTGGATCGTACTTCTTACTCATCTTCCTCAAGATCTTTACATTATCTTCGCCATAACCTCGAATGGGCTTTTGCCACTTCTCCGCATAATTCAGATATAAATAAGGATTCCACACACTGCCCTTCTTTGCCGCTTTAATGCCAGCATTGACCAGTTCCTCTGTCTTACGATAAACAAAGTCATCATCTGTAGCCCTATCCCAATAAAGATTTACGTCGATATTTGTCAAATCACCATCTGCAGCATTGATCCCTAATACATTTCCACCATTTTCCGGCCCGTGCTTTGTAATCGTCTGTGGCCATGGCTGATAACTGACTGAGAAATCGAGCCCTGGTACTTGAGAGGCCAAGATTGCTGATGTAGCATTTGCTAATTGAAAGAATGTCTCCATGAAAGCTGCAGAGTTAGAAAAGGTCATTGTGGCAAACAAAGGTCGTCGGTTAACAGGAGTTCCGGAATCCAACTCATCGGTCAGATTCCCGTGCGTTGCTTGGCGAAGCGTGGAGAACAACGAAGGGATGGCGAGCATGGGTGCGAAAACGGGGGGATTTGTCGCGCCTGGTTGAGTGTATACAAGGTGGAGGAGAATCAACCAGGTCCCATTGACGAAGCCATTCGTTTGAATCACTGAGGCGTATGGATCATATGTTGTACTGTTATTGAGCTCTTCGAAGAACGAATGCACTTGCTGGCGGTAGGACATGTCGATTGCATAAAATCCTCCCCAAATGAGGCTACCTTGGAGAAGGGGTAATTCAATATGAGTTATGATAGCCAAGTTATTCGAGGCTCCCTTGAGAGCACGAAACAGGTCCGGATTATCTATCGAGTTGGCTTTGGTTCTTGACCCAGATGAGAGTATGACCTATAAGGTATTAACATCAAGTTACAAAATCAGATTTAGACAATTTTACGTCGAAATTCAGTACTGCATCGCACGCAAGTCCCAGTCGTGGAGAATAGAACGACATTCCTCCTAACATGGAATTAGTTGACAATTGCTCAAAAGTGCGCATTGAGCATGTTTACCTCCACTAACAAAACCTCCAACGCCTACACCACTAATACGTCCAGTTGTTGTTGCCAAGTTGAGGGGATCTAGAACATGGTTCACTGCTCCCCATCGATTGCCCACTCCAATACGTACCCGAGTTTGATCTTCAGAAACCACAACATCACTTACTAAGGAGAGATCGATTGTAATTCCAGACTGGATGTTTGCAGAACCTGCGAATGGAGTATGCCTAGCGGGCATTAGTTTTGCCTAGCTTGATAATGAAAGTTCAGGGTAGATCTTACCCTCCACTGCGTACAGCGAATGGGCAAGATTTCGGTTTTTTAGAATTCCTCTCTCCAAGAAATTTAACAGCTGATGCAATAGCACTAGAGTCACCTGAACGTATAATGCAAGATGGACGCACAGACTGCTCTTGTTGAGACCAGTACGATTCCAATGAGCTGTTATATGTAGAGGTATCTGGTGAAAAGACACCGCCAGGTATTAAGTTTGCTAAGACAGTGCACTGCGAAAAACTTCAATTAGTTTCAGTATACGACGAAGCCAGACAAGAAACTTAGGGGTGTTTGGAATAAATCATGAGCATGGTTAGCGTACACATTTTGATGCTTCTGATAATCCATTAGCAGGGGCAACATTCACCGCCAGACTAAGCACCAGACTGGAGAACGATAAGGAGAAGATCATGGTTTTCGGAAGAGAAGTATACTGGAAAATTTGAATGTCGGGGAGAGGTTATTATAAGTGAAGAACAATGTCCAGATCTTTCGCCTCTCTTTTGAGGAAATGGAAAAGCCCTGTAGCAAAGAACTACTTCTTCAACCCTTGAATGCGTGCAAAAGCCTCATGCGGGGTTACGCTGCTTAGGGCTCAATAGGAGAATATCCCAGATCCCGGGCCGTCTTTGCAGCCGCTTAGGTGAGATATGGTTACACGACAGTGTTTTGTGCTTATGATAGGCTACGGTATTCTCGGCTTACCTTTTGGTAGCCCAATCAAAGAAGTCATCCTCAAAATATCAAGAATTGAGAATTAAGGGAAAAGGCTAGATCAAGCAATATGAGGCGAAAAGCCAACAGAGAAGATAGATATTACGAGCCTCCCATGGTTCCCCATGCCAATTAGCCCGACATACGGTTGCCAATAACAGAAATGCGAATGATTGCGTTGTGGAGAAAGCCTCAATCGGCTTCAGTTTTGAGACAACCTGGCAGCTTAATGTTACTCAATCCAAACTCACATCACATCTGAGAGCAGTAGCCTAATGATTTAGTTTCTTTTCCAGCCTCTGAGGAAACTTACTTGGTGTTGGTTGCTATACTGTATCCAATAATTGCCTGAAACCAAAAGCTAGTCATCTGTGAGACAAGTCAGCCGATATCTATCTCAAGGCCAATAGAGAAAGGCATCTAGCTCACTCTGCACAAGCCACTTGCAGCTAAATGGAGAGACGGAAGAAAGCTAGTAGAGCGGCAAACAAGACGATATCTTCCACCCTCACCCCGACCTTATTCTGCTGATGAACCCAATGACTCGATACGTAGCTACCCTGTATATGGGAATGAATACCGTTTCATGGCTATAGTGAGTGTACCGTGATCTGACAGGGCCAATGCCAATAAAGGCGTGGAGTGAGGTTTCTATTTCATTGGACGCCAGGAGTCGTATAATTCCGACTGCAATTGGCCTATGCACTTCAGACGCAAGTTTACAGCCGCCTTCTTAAAGGATCATTTGGCACTGTGTGTAAGTATCATAGACAAGACGCATCAATCGGACCAGCGTGGCAGCAGGACTATCGAATAAATAGCAAATCACTTCGCTTAGCCGGAAAGTAACAAGAGTTCATCAATCATGCATAGAAACCCATGATCAATCGCTTCTCCTGATCCAAGCCAATTCCACGACTGGATAACCCTTTCATAGTCTAAAATTGAGCCTGCTGTGCTTCCGCAGCGCGTTTGCCAACCTGGTTGAGGTACCAACGGCGTATTTTATCCTTACCTGTCTTCAGTATATAAGCCGAGCACCAGCGTTGCGAGATAGGAAGTGGCAGTCTCGGGAGTTTTTCAAATTTGCTAATATTTAGCTTTATAGATATAGAATTGTCTTTGTTTTTCACGTTAATAAAGAAGGTGGAGAGCTGAGCGTGAGCAGGGCGAGGAGTGACTAAGCGAATAGTGGAGTTTGGGGCGTAGACCAGCGGAGCTGTTGGGCGGGATAGAAGAGTGAGACATTAGAGTACTTCGTAGAACGAGCGCCATTATCCACCTCTCTTTTAACATATCATGGCTAAAATATCCTGGGCTGAGCTGGCCATCGATCGATTTTTCGCGGCGCGGACGACTCCTACACAGGAACAATGCGATCAAACTGCTCGTTTAGTCGCACTCGCCTCCGCTGTCCTCCCGGTCAACATTCCTGGCTCATTAAGCTACACAGTTGTTTGCACCGGCCGCCAGCTACAACAGAAGGACATCATTGTGTCTTTCCGAGACGCCGGATCGGAGCTCGATAGCGCCATCATTGAACAGGCACGAGAAATCCATGGCTGCTTAGTGCCCGAGGTTAAGTACCACGGTATCATGAGCGGCGCCGAACCACCACTGGCCAT
>Ga0247807_10002133_pt1 | contig 11066 bp, 11 predicted proteins | sample UWRJL074202C1_FD_179931 | JGI IMG/M metagenome (GOLD analysis project Ga0247807, IMG submission 179931) | Plant litter microbial communities from Arlington Agricultural Research Station in Wisconsin, United States - UWRJ-L074-202C-1 | ecosystem: Environmental > Terrestrial > Plant litter >...
GATGCAGCACGCGATATTTATTATCATTTTTATGATGGCAAGATCTTATTCGGCATAGGGTCATCGGCTACGTTGGCCGGTTCGGGTATGGCCTTTACTACCGCCTTATACCGCCAGTGTTTAGAGCATTTGAATGTTAGCGGTGCCGGGTTTGACAAAGTATTGCAGGCTGCTATTTTAAGTCAGAACAAACGCATAGCCTTTACCGGGAAGGCTGTAGTTTACGACGAAAAAACTACGCACTCCGAGCAACTGGTTAAACAACGTGCCCGCTGGATCAACACATGGTTCAAATATTTTAAATATGGCTTTACGCTACTGTTGCATTCGGTCAGGAACTTTAGTTTGAACCAGTTTTTGTTTGGGTTAATATTATTGAGGCCGCCCTTGTTTATTTTTTTAATACTGGCTGTGTTTTGCATGCTGGCCAATGTGTTTATTAGCGGTGTGGCAGTGGCCTTATGGCTGATGGGTTTCCTATTGTTTGTATTAGGTTTTTATATAGCCTTGGCCAAATCGGATACAGATAAGCGGATTTATCAATCTCTTATTAACATTCCAAAATTCATCTATTTTCAAATTTTGTCGTTATTAAAATCGCGTAAAGCCAACCAGTATTCAGTGGCTACTCGTGGTGCACAAAGCACTACAGATAACCATGCTAATAAAACCGGGTTATGAGAATAGAACCATCAGACGAAGCATTACGTGATTATAAACCAGCTCCATCGGTACAAAAAAACATTGATCACATTACGCGCATAGTGGCTATCGTAGTGGCTTTTTTAAGCACGTTCTTTTTCTTTATCAAAATCTTGTTCTTGTAAAGGACAAATAACATCAAACAACCGTCATTGCGAGGTACGAAGCAATCCCTGCGCAGAAAAGTGACGAATAACACAGTTCAGAGATTGCTTAGTACCTCACAATGACGGTGAGGAATTTAAAGAAATATAAACCAGTGGAGTTTCAGGCAACAATACCAGGCAGTAAAACAGGCGGCAGCATCAGGCAGCGGCTGGTGAGGCTGTTTCTGATCGATAAGCTCAGGAGCCCTGTTGGTATTATCTTATTAATAGGCGCAGCAGCTATTATTGCAGCCGGTACTGCCAAAATAGGCTTGCCTTTTGGCATACTGTTATTGGTAGGCATTGGCGTTTTGCCACTGCTCAACGGCATTGTAAACTACCCCAAGTTCGGCATTATCCTGCAATTGATCATGGCTTACTTCCTGTTTGTGCTGGGGCGTATAGGTGTGCCGGGGCCTATAGGCACACTCATGGACGGCATACAGGCCCTACTCTTGCTGGGGTTATTCATAAGGGTGAAAGAGAATGGTAATGATTGGGAGTATTTTAAAAACCCTATTACCACGGTACTGCTTATATGGCTTATTTACAATATTTTAGAATTTGGCAACCCGTTTGCAGAATCGCGCATGGCCTGGATGTATACCATCCGGACCGTGGCTATTGTGTTGTTGGGTTACTTTGTACATATTTACAGCATACGCTCGGTTAGCTACGTACGTACGCTGCTCAAGCTATGGCTATTTATGAGCCTCATCGCCGCTTTATATGCCTATAAACAAGAATACATTGGCTTTTCTGATGCGGAGGAAGCCTATCTCCACTCCGACCCGGCCATCGCCTCATTACTGTTCATTGCCGGGCATTGGCGTAAGTTCTCTACTTTTTCAGATCCGGTTTCGTTTTCTTACAACATGGTTATGCCTACCATTTTATGCATCTGCCTTATTGCCGGTAAAATGAAGCTTTGGAAAAAGTTAATACTGGTACTATTGGCGGGCTTATACATGTCTTCGATGCTATTTTCGGGCACACGTGGTGCTAACGTACTATTACCTGCCGCACTGGTGTTGTTCGCTATTTTAAACTACAGTAAAAAAGTATTGATTTTTACCTGTATTGCGGCAGTTTTTTTAGTGATACTGATTAATATACCTACCGGTAACCCTAACATTCAACGGTTCCAAACCGCTTTTCGTCCTAATAACGATGATTCGTATATTCTTCGCAAGCGAAACCAAAAACGCATACAGCCCTATATTCTTACCCACCCTATGGGTGGCGGTTTGGGTGCCACGGGCGATTGGGGTAAAAAGTTTGCACCGGGCTCTATGCTAGCCAGCTTTCCGCCAGATAGCGGTTACATCCGCGTGGCGGTAGAAGAAGGCTGGGTAGGCTTGTTCCTGTTCTGTTTAATGATGTTCACCATCTTAAAACGGGGTATTAACAATTACTATCAAATGCAGGACCCCGAGCTTAAAACTTACTGCCTGGCCATGACGCTGATTGTATTTGCTTATAATATTGCTAACTTTCCGCAGGAAGCGCTGGTGCAGTATCCATCAAACGTTTTCTTTTACCTGGAAGTAGCCTTAATTGAGATCACATTCCGGTTAGACCAAACCAAGCAAAAAGAAACGGCACCCATACAATCTTTTAACACTTCAACCGTATAAGCAACATGAGCAGCACGGCTATCATTCAAAACAAGGATATTATTATTGTGGGGCAACAGCCCTGGGATGTGGAGATCGGCAGTAATTGCAAAAACATAGCGCTCGAACTGAGCAAGCATAACCGTGTACTGTATATAAACTCGCCGTTGGACCGTATAACGCTGTTGAAGCACAAAGAATTACCCAATGTTAGAAAACGACTGGAGGTAATTAAAGGCAAGCGCAACGGCCTGGTGAGGCTACAGGAAAATTTATGGAACTATTACCCGGATGAGATCATAGAATCGGTTAACTGGATAAAGAACAATACGGCTTATAATTTTCTAAATAAACTTAATAACAAACGCTTTGCACGCAGTATAAAAAAAGCGGTACAGCAACTGGGTTTTAATGACTATGTGCTGTTTAACGATAATGATATGTTTCGCAGCTTTTATCTCAAAGAGTTGCTGAAACCCACGTTGAGTATTTATTACTCCCGCGATTTTATGCTGGCGGTTGATTACTGGAAACTGCACGGCACCCAAATGGAACCGGAGCTTATTGCTAAAAGTGACCTGTGTGTAGCCAACTCTACTTACCTGACCAACTACTGCGGGCAATACAATACCAACTCCTTTTATGTAGGGCAAGGCTGCGACCTGGACACCTTTACCGGGTATAACCAACAGCAGAATCCGCCTAAAGATATCATGTATATCCCCCAACCCATTATTGGCTACGTAGGTGCCCTGCAAAGCATAAGACTTGATATGGAGATACTACGCTATGTGGCCAGACAACGACCGCAATGGAACATTGTACTGGTTGGCCCCGAAGATGGCGAATTTCAGAAAAGTGATTTGCATAGCATACCTAACATTCACTTTTTGGGAGCTAAAAATCCGGAGCAGTTGCCTTCATACATTAGCGCATTTGATGTATGCCTAAACCCCCAAATTGTTAACCAGGTAACCATTGGCAATTATCCGCGTAAAATTGATGAGTACTTAGCGATGGGCAAACCGGTAGTGGCCACCCGTACCGAAGCCATGAGTACCTTTGCCGATCATGTATACTTAGGAGATACCAAACAGGATTACGTTAACCTCATAGACCAAGCCCTTGCTGAAAACAGCGAAGCCCTGCAACAGGAACGCATCCGTTTTGCAGGTACGCACACCTGGACCAATAACGTGTCCGAAATTTACAAGGCGATTAAAAAAGTACTTCCCACGTATGCTTAACGTTACGGTACACCGCACGTGCCAGTACAATTAAGGGGTTATTGCTTTGCCGCATATCGCTGCGCGTCATGGTGCTGGGTTCATCCGAGGAGTTAACCTGATTGAACAATCCTTTAAAATCTTCGTAGAACATGGCTTTGCCTTTCTTTTTAATGAACGACAGGTTCATTAAAAATTCGGTGCGGTCGCCTTTAATACCCTCGGCATAGCGGCCAAATTTTTCAAAAAACGTAGTACGCCGCAAATGCGGATGATCGCTATATACATGGAACTTTTTATAGCCCGGATACCAAATCTTGAAATTCATTTCAGAAAAACCATCGCGGTAAGGTTTCAGGTAGGGGTATTTGAAGTAAGCGTAAAAGCGCATGAGGTCAACGTCTGCCCTTTCATTCATTATGGCTAAAGCATTCTGCAGATGCTTACCATAACCAGGAAACGGATCAAAATCTTCCTGCACATAGAGTGTGTAAGCTGTGGTTACTGCATCCTGCCCTTTATTAATGTTATTGCCCAGCCCTTTATTGTGCGCTGTAGTTACCAAGTTAAATTGGTATTGCAGCACAAGGTCTTTTAGTTTATCAATCTGCTCGGGTTTGCTGCCATCATCTGATACCACAATGCTGCCAAAGGTTATTTCCTGCTTCTGAAAAGCCTGCAGTAAACGTGCTAAAGATTGGCTGCGGTTATAATGTGTAACCAAAAGCGTAATGGTTGGAAAGTGGAAGGGCATAGCGTAAACTTAGTAAAAATTGTATTTAAATCCCCTCTTTGGAGGGGGTGCGGCTGGATGAGCGGTAGCAGGGGTGGGTCATTGCCAGCGTTAAGGACACACCCCTACCCCCCTCAAGAGGGAATAAGAAACCAGTTATTTCTTATACAACACATCATACGTCCACCTTACTAACTTAACCTGCAGGTAAAAATAACGTGCGACTAAGGCCAGCGGGTTTTTGCTTTCGCGCCAGTCTGCCCGGTTCATGGTGCTTGGTTCATCATTTGAGTTTTTCTGATAAAACAGCTCGTTAAAGTTCTCAAAAAACAGCCCCCTGCCTTTATGCTGAATGAACGATTTGGCCATGCGGTACTCCGTAATATCACCTTTCACACCTTCGGCATAACGGCCAAATTTCTGAAAGAACGAAGTACGCCGCAAATGCGGATGATCGCTGTATACATAAAATTTTAAATGGTTATTGGCCCATAACTGTGGCTTGAATATCATTTCGGCAAAACCCTTACCGTAACGTTTAGTGTATGGGTAACTAAAGTAAGCGTAAAAGCGGGCAATGTCCAGCCCGGCATCAGCTTGCATAAAAGTTAAGGCCTCCTTAAAATGCTGTATAAAGGCAGGTTTGGGTTCAAAATCTTCCTGCACATATAGTGTGTAAGGTGTGGTAACGGCATCCTGCCCTTTGTTAATATTATTTCCTAAACCTTTATTTTGCGGGGTAGTTATCAAATTAAAATTGTAGCTGGATTGCAGCTCTTTTAATCTTTCCTGATGCTCGGGTTTGCTGCCATCATCAGATACCACAATACCGCCAAAATCTATTTGCTGTTGTTTAAACGTGCTCAACAACCGTTCTAACGACTGGCTGCGGTTATAATGTGTTATTAATAAGGTAACTTCTGGAAAGGTATTTACGTTAACATCCATAATGGTTATAGCTAATAATGTGCGGCAGTTTGGCCGGGCATTATTGTTGTTTTTTGCTGGCCAATTGTACGTGAGATGTTGCTAAAAGTTATTCCCCTAATTAAAAACAAACACTTTCTTTCGCTGGCGGGCAACGTTATTATGTCGGGCCTTTCGCTGGTAACTATGGTAATTATTTATCACGCATTATCACTGGGCGATGCAGGTGTGTGGGTGTTCTTTCAATCGGTACTGGTATTGGTCGATACTTTTCGCTCTGGTTTTATCACTACAGCTTTTATAAAATTTTATGCCGGTGCCACTCCGCAGCGCATGGCCGAAATTGCCGGATCAGCTTGGTGGATAGGGCTGATCATTACCGGGCTGTTGCTGATGCTTAACATTCCTGCTTACCTGCTCATCCCCTTCATTCATGATGAAAGTATAGTATTATTTATTAAATGGGCAGGGCTAAGCTATATAGTTTCGTTGCCCTGGTTTATGGCAACTTGTGTATTGCAGGGCCAGCAACGCTTTGATAAATTGCTGTACGTGCGTATGGTTAACCAGCTAAGCTTTTTGCTGGGTGTAGCAGCACTATCTTTTTCAAACCACATTAGTGTACCGGGTTTGCTTTATGTATACTTAGCATCCAACCTCATCACCAGCATATATGCATTGCTCATGGGCTGGACTCAAATTAGTGCCATTGCCAAACGTACACAAAGCGGCGTTACAGAACTCTTCCATTTTGGAAAATTTAGTGTGGGAACCACCCTAATATCAAACCTGTTTCGCACCTCCGATACCTTTATCATCAACTTTATTTTGAATAAGCAGGCTGTGGCTATATACAATTTGGGCCAAACACTAATGCAACTGGTAGAAATTCCATTGCGCAGCTTTGCAGCCACCGGAATGCCCGAGTTGGCTGCCGCTTATAACCAAAACAACCGCGCTAACGTAATAGATATAATGAAGAGGTATACCGGCACGTTAACCGTTATTTTGATACCTGCGGTAATATTGGGCTGTATATTTGCCGATCTGCCCATTTACCTAATAGGTGGCCGCAAATATGCCGGTACCGATGCCGCCAATGTATTCCGCCTGTTTTTAACCTTTGCCCTGCTTTACCCGGCCGACCGCTTTTTTGCGCTAACGCTTGACGTGATACACCATCCAAAAATTAATTTTTACAAAGTACTGGTGATGCTGGTGGCCAATGTGTTATTCGACTGGTTGGGCGTTACCTTACTGGGCAGCATTTATGGCATTGCCATAGCAACCGTTTTCCCGGTAATGATAGGAGTATTAATTGGCTACAAGGCCTTGCGCAGATATCACCCGTTTACCCTGGGCAGTATATATGCAATGGGTTACCAACAAATAAAAATATGGTTACAATCCCGGGATAATACAAAAACAACGAACCGTAAGCCATTATATAATATATTATAATGAAGCTTAATAATTATATTCACCAATACGTTTTGCAGATGCTATTAGCATCAACTTATTGCCTGTTAACCACATGAAAATAGCTCATTTAATATTGGCTCACAATAATCCTAAGCAGCTGGAACAGCTGATTAACAGGCTTACTTACGCTGATGATGTGGTATATGTGCATTTAGATAAAAAGACATCAATAACACCGTATGAGCATCTGACACAATTGAATAATGTGCATTTTATCAGCCATCGTGTAAATGTAAAATGGGGTGCTTACAGCATTGTAGAGGCTACTTTAAGTGGCTTTAAAGCTATCCTCAACTCGGGCATAGATTATAATTTTGTAAACCTGCTCAGCGGCTGCGATTATCCTCTGCAAACACCGGAAAACATTCATAAATTTTTGGAGCAAAATGAGGGTAAAGCTTTCATGAGCCATTTACCTATGGAAACGGAGTGGCAGGAAGCCCTTTCAAGGATACAATACTATCATTTAACTAACTACTCCTTTCGCGGTTGCCACACCATACAAAGAATACTAAATACCTTTTTACCTAAACGAAAAATGCCTAATGGTTTAGTGCCCGTTGGGCGTTCGCAATGGTTTACGGCGCCTATGGCCTGTATAAAATATATGGTTAATTATATTGAAAGCAATAAGAAGGTAAGGCAATTTATGAAACTTACCTGGGGACCCGATGAGTTTATCTTTCAGACCATCCTGTATAATTCTCCTTATCGTAATCAGATCGTTAATACCAATTTACGGTATATTGACTGGTCGGCCGGGGGAGCAAGTCCGAAAACCTTTACCATAGCAGATAAGCAAGCCCTCTTATCTTCTAAGGAATTATACGCACGCAAATTTGATATTATTAACCATGCAGATATCATGAATGAGATAGACCTTAAGCTGAACAATAAAGGCGAATTATTATCGGCATAAATTGAGCTTTACGGTAAAAATATTTTTGGGCTTAAGGTAGTGATAGGTAAACTCGTCGGCTGCTTTGGTAATAATTAATAATCCTAAATGCTCGGCCAACTTATTTACATCAAGCTCAAAGGTGAGATTTTCTTTACAAAAAAAGCTTACCGAATTTTCGTCTTTCTTAATGGCATATAGCAGGTGCATTACATCAGAACTCACAATGAGCTGGGCATCCTGCTTTTCTATTTCGCTTACTAAATTAAAAGGTGTACCGGTATCAACTTTGTTCATAATCAACGCTACATCATTCAGTTCTACTTCTATTCTGGTTTCTTTGGCACCTGAATGCTTAACGGCGTTATTCAATAGCTCCCCAATAATAAATTTTGCCCTTAACAATAGGGCGCGGGCCTGTCCATTCTTGGTGAGGAGGGGTTCAAGATAACCTAATACAGTACGACTGCACTGAGTGATGCTTTCGGGCCGGTTATCAAATGTAAATACCTTGTAGGCTGCCATATGGGTTAATTCGCTTTATATTGTGGCCTGCTGAGCATCTTGTTCGGTACTGTAAATTTTAAAAACCTTATCCAGTCTTATAAGTTTTAGCATGTCATCAATATCTTTTTGCAGGTTAATTAGCACCACATCGCGTTTAAGGCTAATGGCATGTTTTAATGCAGCCACCAGTGCCCCTAAAAAAGAACTGTCTACATAATTAACCTGCTCCATATTTAGCCATATACTGCGTTGTTTTTCATTCAAAAGCGCAATTACCTCATTTTTAAACTGGTCTGAATGGCTTAAGTTAGCCTCGGTTAAATTTACGTTGACCAGTAGATACCCGGCCTCTTCTTTATTAATGTTGATCATGTGTCAGGTTATTTTTTTGGATACATATAATGCTGCTATCATCAACCAACTGGGCCGATTGCTGCTGTAATTTATCTTTAAGTTTTGTAAAGCTTTGTTTATCTGCGATGTGTTGCTGCAATTTTACTGCAAATGCCTGGTAATCGCTTTTCTTACCATCGCCAAAGGCAAAATCAATTAGGCCGTCGGTAAAAATAAAAAGCTCATCGCCCTTGTTCAGGTTAATGGTTTGCTCAGTATAATTGCCATCAGGCAGCAAACCCAGTAATAAGCCCGAAGAGTCTACAGGTGTTAACTGCTGCGTTGCGGTATGGTAATGCAGTAAGGGTAAATCGCCCGCACCAGCGTAGTTTAATTGCCCATTTTGCTTGTCTACCCGGATGAGTGATACGCTGGATAATATATCACGCAAACCTTCATCGTGATAAATTACCTTATTAATTTTTTGCAGTATACTTGCGGTTGAGTTATCTGTATCTGAAACGCTAAAACGTACCGCTGCACGTATATAGCTAAGATAAGTAAAGGTATAGAACCAGGCCTTCCACTTTTTACCCATAATATCGCCCAACACAATGAACAGGTATCGGTCATCGGCCTCAATAAAGTCTATAAAATCGCCGCCTGGTATCTGCTGGTAATCCTGGTGCCAAAAATCAATAGTTAAACCCGCTATTATCGGCACTTTTTCCGGCACTGCTTTAATATTTAAGGCGGCTACCGTTTGCCTGATCTCAATTTCAGATAATTCGCGTTGCTTATTTACGGCATGCAGCAGGTTATTTACCTTGGCAATAATTACCTCGGCCGGTGTGTCTTTAATTACATAATCAATAGCCTGCAGATCAAGTCCTGAGTATCTTACTTTTTCATCGTCGAAACCGGTCAGGAACATAAAAGGTATGTCTTTAAGCCGATCCTTAGTTAACACATTACGCCTGAACTCAAGTCCGTTCATTTCGGGCATTTCATAGTCGGACAGGATGGCATCAGGTGCGTTAGTTTTTAGATATTGCAAGGCCTCGCTGCCCGAATTTACTGTATGACATTTGAATCCGGCTTTTTCAAATGCGCGGGCAAGCAATTTTAAAAACAGCGGGTTATCATCAACCAACAAGATATGTTTAGAGATACCGGCCATTATTTATCTGTACTTAATTGTTTATAAATAGATTTTACCAGCAGGTAAACACCCGAAAGTATGATAAGCAGCGATATTACATCCATTAAAGTTACCCCATCCTGCGGGTTAAAGTAAAAAATGGTAAACATTTCAAAATAAGGTGGCGCGGGCATAACAATCATGGCAAAGCCCAGCAAAACCAATAGCAAGCCTATAATAAAGAGTACCACCTGTTTCACCCTTTCGCCGCGCAAATATTTTTTTGACATTTGACTATCTACCTGGTGGTTGGCCAGCAAAACGCTAAACTCATCTAACAGGTTAGTCCGGTTGTCTGTAGCATGGCCATCAATTTGCTTAAAAGCATTGATCTGGTCGCGGTAAGTGCCCGCCTGGTCGAGTGCATCATTAACCTTTCCCCTTATTTGTTTAACTTTTTCACTGTCGATATCGCTTTGGGCAAGCAGTTTTACCAACTCGTCGAGTTTGGTATCAATGGCCGCCTGCTTATTGGTAGCCTGCTGCAACTGTGCCACCTCTTTTTTTATATCTTCGTGCTTACTCAATGTAAAGGGCCCATTTAAAATCACAAAACTTTTACAGCATGAATATCGTAAACCAGTTAATGAATACGGTTTCTATCATTACGGTCAATTATAACCAAAGTTACATCACAGAACAACTATTGACCTCTATTTTCGAGACCAACACCTACGCGTCAGTACAGATCATTGTGGTAGACAATGCCAGCAAAGACAACCCGGTACCTGCCTGGAAAGACCGCTATCCCGATATTATCTTTATACGGTCTGACAGTAATTTAGGTTTTGCCGGCGGCAACAACTTAGGCGTTAAACAAGCCCAGGGCGATTACCTCTTTTTTGTAAATAACGATACCGAATTTACAGCTGGGCTGGTACAAAGCCTGGTAGAAATTTTAGATAGTAACCCGAGGGTGGGCATGGTATCTCCCAAAATAAGATACTTTGACCAGCCCGATACGCTGCAGTATGTAGGTTTTACACCCATGAACTATTATACCATGCGCAACAGCTGCATTGGCCAGTTTGAAAAAGATAACGGACAGTATGATAATCTAACCGGGCCAACCGGCTATATACACGGTGCAGCCATGATGGTAAGACGCCAAGCCATTGATAAGGCTGGCCTAATGGCCGAAAACTTTTTTTTATATTACGAAGAAATGGACTGGAACGACCATATAAAACGTGCCGGTTACCAAATATGGGTACAGCCAAAGGCGTTGATCTATCATAAAGAATCGGTTTCGGTGGGCCGGGCAAGCGGCTTAAAGGAATATTTTATGAACCGCA
>Ga0247807_10002135_pt1 | contig 11045 bp, 11 predicted proteins | sample UWRJL074202C1_FD_179931 | JGI IMG/M metagenome (GOLD analysis project Ga0247807, IMG submission 179931) | Plant litter microbial communities from Arlington Agricultural Research Station in Wisconsin, United States - UWRJ-L074-202C-1 | ecosystem: Environmental > Terrestrial > Plant litter >...
TCCAATTCCCCAAAGTGACATCGACGTCAAACCCAGCTATACTAATAGCCACGCCCGCGCTAACCCGAATAGCCGATGTTTGTCCGCTCTGCATCAAGTCTCCCCGCCCATCCCCGCTCGGCAAATAAAAAACCGCCGAGAGAAATGGTAAGGGTCCAACACGAGCTACTTCCCAGAGCTAATTCCTACTTCGGAGAAACTCCGTTTGGAGTCAAGTTATAACCACCCGTCTGAAAGTTTTGATGATCTCGCAGAGAGACGGGATCAAGTCGCCGATCTCAAAAGCAATACATATTCTATTCCTGGACTGTACAATACTGCACCTGTTCCACCGCCAAACAAGTTTTGGCGCTGTTCCTTTCCGCCTCTGCTCTAACTCCAAGCACGAGCGGGCTCGGAAAATATTTGACTTTAAGAACCAACAAGACGATCATTCAACGGATACATGTATGCGCCAGCCAAGCGAGCGCAAACGTGACATCGGAAAACCGATCGCCATGTGCTTCTGGGCAACGCATTTCCCCCGTCTCCATACCCGTCCCAGTAGCTAACACGCACGGAGCTTCATCTCCACGGAATTTCCGAGTTTAGCAGAAGTAGTAAAAAAAAACGTAAGTAAAGTCAAAGAAACAAGAAACGAGCCCGTTTCACACGTGGAACTATAAAGAAATAAAGGTTCGACGTCGATCCGAATCATCATCATGATGATGTCGTCTGCGTCTGCTCAGGCCACGTTCTGAACACAACCCAACCCTTCAGAAAAGTAAGAAGGCCCCCAGGAAAAAGTAAGAAGCCCAAAAGGGATAAAAAAAGAGAGCTGGGCACAATGTCAGTGATATAGACTTCTGAGCCAAGAATGAACAAAGTTTCGCAGAGGGCGAAAGCGCAAGAGGAAGATGCCGGTGATTTTAGAGTTTCAAGGAAGCAATGGAAGGTCCGCGATCCGGCCTTCTATTCCCGTTCCTCCTCCTCCTCCTTCTCCTCCCCCTTCCTCTTCCTACCTAGCAAACGGTTGACAACGTGGGAAGAGAGGCAAAGGAAAAAGGTAAGTTCCGCGCCAGCCTCGAAATGTTGCGTATTTCCGCCGGAGAAAAGTAAAAAAGAGAGACGCGCCCGGAGAAGGCACCGCCATGTAGGAGCGCTGTGGAGGTTGAGTTCGGAGACAGGTATCGCCTGTCTTGTGACCTGAGTTACGTCGGTGGGAAAGCTTAACGCGGAATACCTGAAACTCGGTAGGAAGATTGTTGTAGTTTTGACACAATTGAAAGTTGTGCTAGACGTTAGTTCCGTGTGAATATGTCGCGGTTTGCATGTTGCGCGAGAGGTGAGAGAGGTCTTTGCGAAGAGGAAAAGAAGAATAACATAGAGCCTGAGACTGAGACTGAAACCGAGACATATTGTTGGTATGTGCAATTCATGGTAATCTTTATGTGATGATAACTTTATATGTATCAGAGCCCTTTGCCCCCTTAATCCAGCCCATTCCTTTCCCAAACCCGGACGAAGCCAGCCAGTCCCAAAACTCCGAAATCCAAAAGCAAAAACTTCCAGTAAATGCAGTCTTCCCATGTAAAATTAAAACCTCCTATGCTCCAACTCCATACCTCCTCTCCCCGCCCTGTAGCCACTCCCTCGCCTCGCCGATCTCGTACTTTGGCTCATATCTCTCCTCCCGACACTTGCTCATCAGCACCTGGCTGTTCCACTGCTGCCAGTCCCAAACCCCGGCTTCCGGCTTGAAGATGTCATCGTAAGGCAATGTTTCCATCGCGCCCATGAATGTCTGGAATGGAGCTTGAGTGTAGCCGGCAAAACTCTGTTCTTGACCGCTCAGGACCGTTTGCTGGGGATTGGGTAGGTGGTCCTGGTGTAGAGGGGAGTGAAGCGGCCATGACGCATCCTCGTATAGCGCATCCAGTTCGTTCAAAGAGTGCGATGGCGATTGCGCATTCGATGGTAGACTTGGGGAGCTGAGCGGTGGTGAGGGAAGCGTATTGTCAATTTCCAGCCAAGAAGAACACGGTGCCTTGCGATCATCTTCTGGGTCTGGATATTCAAATGTGTGTTGCTGAATCTGTTGTTGGGGGTGACCGGCATCTACAATGATCGTAGAGGAAGCTCTTGAGAAATCTCGCGTTAAGGGCAACGCATGCTGTGGCTGTTCAATAATTACACCTTGGTTTCTGGTCGACATGTTCATCTTGCGCTCTTCGAGGACCGCGGGACGAGGAGAACGTTTCTTCACATCGGCAATGGCACGGCGTTTGGAAGCTGGTCCTTCGGCAGTGTAAGAGGGCCTTCTAGCATTGACAATTGCGCCGTTGGAGTCTCGCCAGAGGCGTTTGCGGGTTGCAAGAACACCGAGACCTTCGCCGCCTGCTTCGTCGTCCTTTTCCTTGTGGCGTGCCATATGTCGATCTGTACATTTTTGGTTAGTTATACAACTCCCAGATTTGCTCTTTTGGACCATGCTGTGAGCAATTGTGTCTGTCTACGGGAGAACGTACCAAGGAGATCTCTTCGGCGAAAGTGCGCGGAGCATCGTTGACAGGTATTGGTGCCTTCCTTGTGGTTCAGGGCATGACGGTGTAGATGCTCTGATCTAGAGAATGACTTGCCGCAAGAGGGGAAACTGCAGCTGAATTTCTTCTTGAGATCGGCCGAGTACTTCGAGCTTGCAGTTGAGGCCGAGGAGATGGAGGCTGATCTGGAGCTCATATTGGCAGGCATGATTGTGGATTTTAATGTTTCACGATGAGCTGTATAGCTTCTAAGCTTTATTTTTCTTCAATCAAAACTTGTTGCAATCCTTTGTGGTTTCCTTGGTGCTTTGCGTTGGTGATGAATTTCCGAGTGCTTTTTTGATTTTCCACTGAACACGATGGCAATGGTTGTCTTTCTTTACCGGAGCAGATGATTTCCTGTTCTGGATCTAGGATATCAATCTCGTACAAGATATCTTGTCTATAGGTGACTGAGAGTGGAAAAATGACGAAGATTGGGGAAGAGGGGTCGGGGTAGTTGTGGTATTATATGAAGTGCTGGGTACTTGTGCACCACCACGCCAGATCCTAGTCATAACTTGTCAGTGCACGCTGCAGTGGATCCGTACATTATTCGCAACAAGCCGATAGTCGGTGGTGATAATAAGTGTGGACTGAATAGCTTGTAGCGGTGGTGTAATCGAGACAAATGCCCCCGCCACTGCGCGCATAGGCCGGCCGGCAAACATTACTCATGAACGCACTTGGCGGGTTGGGCGACTTGGGCGAGTTGAGTTGAGGCGGGTACCAGGTTGCCGCCATCGTTAATATACACCCGTCGCTAACACCGATAATGGTAGTGGTAATGGTGGTGACTACGTCTATGACAGTTACCGTACAGTACAGTATCGTCTTGCTACCAGACTACCACGGTACGTATGAAGTGATATAATGATACCATACCATACCAGACCATACATACTGGCTGGCTACGACATGGTACAGTACAATACAAAGCCACGATAATTCCTAATTCCTATTGCTCTTGGGAGATGGTTGTTGATTGAGTACACCATAGTCAGGTTATCCATCTCATCCTTCTCTCTTGCCCGAGCCCGTCAACTCCATAAATTCTCCGTACTACGACCACTACGACTGCTACCGCTACCACTAACAGGACTATACTACTTGCTCAACCCTCCATACCATAACGCTCCTCTATTCGACTACGGTGGGTGACCCCAAAGCTACCCCTACCTCGTCCCCTGCCCATGATCCTATCCCATGCCCGCCCATCATCTTACCGTGGCAAGCGTAATCAGCACTCCATTCGGACAGCAGCATACTTTATCATACTTTTACTCATCCCACGCGTGTCCAGCGACCAAACCCGACCCTGTAAAGCTTAGCTTGACACACACCGTCGTCCATTGGCTTGTCCCCAAACGTTCGCCAGGTCGTCGATTGGTGTCGACATCAATCTGCGCTGGACTATGGCTGGGACTGGCGACCCCCATATGATCCTTCGCCGGTGACTTGTAAACCGTGACAACGGCAGTGACGGCATCCTCAGTTCGCCCTGGTCACCTTTACCCCTCCTCTGCATCCTGTCTGCGCAATATTTATGCACGTTACCCCTCCATTTGCAGTCCCAAGGAGCCTTGTCTCCACGCTGCTACCAAACAAGATTCGCCATTCCACAAAGTACGGAGTAAAGACAGATTGTCCCGAGTTTTCCCCGGCCCATGCATAAGAAACGCCGGCTTGCCCGTTCTTTATCGTCGGGAAACTCAGAGCAATCGCTGAACTCTAACTCGCCTGGAGCCACCGCGTCAGACCCAGCGAGCCAGTCTAGGACCCCGTCTCCTAGACTGAGATTTTGAGTTTGTGAGCCGACGCCAGCCACTCCCTTGGGTCCTCTATGGAGCTCTGGGTTTAATTGTCTGCCGCTAGCATTTGCCAGCCAACCAAAGCTTGTACGTTTGCCGGCAAGGCCAAAGGCAATTCAGTGAATGACTGTATGCAATTGGTCACGCATGGGCAACGCCTGTAGTCCTGTTGCTTCGATATAATAGGTGCCTCCAAATGCTGAAAGGACTACCAAAGAAAGCTAATGACTCTTACATGTCGAGACAGTAGATACGAGGTACTAGATACGAGACACCACATTCTTTCTCCAGGCTATCTGACCGTCAGAGGCTGGAGGAAGCAGTAGCAAGAATAGCTTTGTTCCAATCCCATCCATACTTGGCTGCGTAGGAAGTTGGTCACAAATATCCCAAATCATAAGCGGACCAGTAGGCTCGCCAAAAGCGTGTCCAACGTTCAGATAGGAAGTTGGTATTTAGGCATTTAACGGGTGGATTTCGGCAAGCTGTGACTACAGCATAGTTACAACATAGTACAGGTATAGGTCGCTTACTGCTTATTGAAACTAACCGTCTCGAGGCTCTGGCTTCCTCTTCAAGACCTTCCTCAGCCTAGTCGTCAAGTCCCGTGCAGGCAAAGACCATGTTTCCGTCATTGTACAGTAGACATCGACAGAGAACGGCTGCAATTGCAAGGTTGTCGGTGGCTCTCTCGAGTAAGAGAGATGAGAAGTATTGAATATGTCGAGTAGGTAGCGAATTAACGCAATGCGGAAGGTGATAACGCTTGCGTTAGCAACGGCTGTCGAAGGCAGAACCATGCCGCGATGTGCGAGATTGAAACAGACGCCCTCCGACCTCGCATATCAATCGCGATCAGAATCCGGAGAATACTTTGACTGGAACCTGACCGGGGTAAGCCATACTGATTGGAAATCAAACTCGAGCAACCCCCAAGCCATTGTTCCCCCAGCTATCATTTGGCATTGCCGAGTCCCTGAGGGAAACCCCCCAATCGGGTAAACAAGTCCCGTCACGTGTGGCTTGCAAATTGGTAGAGGTCACGCTGATGGCTCGTGACCATATGTATTGTCCCCCTTGCATGTCATCTTACAACTTGCACATGTCCATGTCCCAGATATTTCGCAGGTCGCCAATGTTGAAGTGAGGTGCAAATAAGGTTCTCCCAGCAATCCGGGCCCAGCAGGGTGTTTATATATGCTGGAATGTCAACAAGAATGGGGTAGGGTGGCATGATGGTCACCAGGTAGCCCGGCAGAGACAACAACCTCGCCTCGTCCATGGCCTTGGAGCTGGAGAATGGGGCGACGGCGTTATTTTGAAGCTTCGATAGCAGTAGGTCAAGCTTGGAGTAAATACTCTTTCGGCGACTTGAGACTAGCTGAAGAACTGAACAACGACGTGATGTAACTCACCTACTAACATTTTAGCAGACCTTGGTACTCCAACATTCACACCAAGAACACCGTGCAGTATCTGCTTACACCACACCACATGGTTCACCGCAGCAGTGGTTTGAAACAATGTCTTCTTACTGCAAAGTGGAATATATCTACCCCATGGGGGTGCGTGCATAGACCATATGGTCCCAAGGGTCGTGAGATGACCGAGCGCCTTGCATATAACTCTTGAAGGTGGGAGGTGGGTGGTAGTTTGTCCAGAGCTTGTGCTACCATGCAGACTAGTAATACAGACGATAGCCTCAGTGCGATGTTTCACGGTTCCTATGTGTATCCCAGCACAAAACCTGGTGTTGCTCTGGCAGCGATTGCAGCTAGTGAGTCCAAATGAGGGTCAGAACAGATGGATTTTGTTGTTGTTTTGTGAGTGATGATGTTCAGAGTCGAGTGCAACTGGACTGTTGACAGCCGAAACCATTGATGAATGAATATGAGTATTCTATGACTAGGCAGGTTGACAACTGAAGTTAGTCTTTCACAGAGCTTTTCACCCATAGAAAATCATCTCAATTATCTCCTATACTCCAGTACTCGGTCGGCCGATGACGATATCCTATTACCCGTCTTTAGACCGTCTCGCTCTTCATACATCTACCTTGTTGGACCACATGCTCGCAACGAAGCTGACTAGGACCAGCTCCAAGCGTATTATTTATAGACTATTTTACTAGCTTTACCCGCTCTCATATCCAGAATAGACGCTTGAATTTAACACATCTCTTTAACCTTTAAATTCAATGATATACAATACAAAATCTTGACTGATAGGCCGTTGTTATTACGGATAATCAAGGCCAACTTCAATACATCGCTCTAAAGCAACAATCACATACCACACATAACAAATTTAAGAACATAGCCTTTCTGTGTTAGTATACTAAATTCACGCTGACGTATTTGATGCTAGCTAATGCCCGTTGCTGCGTTCCCGTGGATCTAGTCGCGGTCCACACTCACTCACACCACCACGGGAGCCTCCTCCCAAGTGTTATTTTGCCCATGCTATCTATGACCACCAACCATGTGACTGGGTCCACCGCCCATCCCATTTACGTTCCAAATATCATCCCGACTTGGTGCTGCCCATTCTCCTTCCTTTCCATTTTGTGGTGTTTTGCGTCGTCTGGCTTGGTGTGCCTGCGGTGAGCTAGAATCTGCTAGATGAAGACTTTCTGAAAGTCTTCAAGCTCTTCGTTGCACATCTCAAGACTAGCACTATCACTGGGAGTAGATCCTACACCACTGGCCATAGCTCGATGGCCACTCACGAGGTTGGTGTCGAGCACCTCATCACTTCCGGTGCTTGTCTCAATACCCCCGGCGCTTTTTTCAACACTCTGCTCGCCATTCTCACCACTCCGCTCTTTCACTTCTTTCACTGCTACATCTTCATCATCACTATTGACAATCCGCTCCGCCGAGATCACATTCTTCTTCCGCTTGTTCAGCATCGTCTTTCTCTCCTCAACTGGCTTCGTATTCCCAAGCCTACGGCCATAACTCCTCTTCGGCGTCGTTCCAGCCCTAGCAGTCTTCTTCTTCTTCACCTTTGTCGGAGTCTTTTCGTTTACAGTTAGTTTTCTTATTGAGCTACCTGCACTAACCCGCTTGCTGCCCGAATGACGAGCTCCGATGTCAGGAATGTCGGAGAACTTAGCGACCCTTTCAAACATATGATCACCTCCATAGGTATCGAAGGGATGTTGAGTTGCGATAAGATCCGGATGTGAATGGAATTCCATGCGAACCTCGAAATTACGGTGAGCAGTCCACTTTCCTAGCTCGAAGCGCTCTCGTTCTGCGATTGAGACGTCATACGCCTTTGCGTAGCGTTGACGGTGAGGGAAGTAACCGGTGTATCGAAGCATATCCTCTTCGGCATTGGTCAAGGTAAGTCTCTGGACGGCTCTCTTCTTGATGGGCTTGTCATCGCCGGTTCGAGATTGGTCTTCGCTCACAACACAGGGGCTGGCTTCGGTACGAGTTGCTTCTTCTATGAAGTCAACATCGCTGTGGCGAGTGTAGATGTTGTTTTGCCGTGCTTTTGGGGTGACTTCAGTGGATGGCGCGGTCTGGAAGGATTAGAAATATTCAATGTCTAAGAACACATAATTCGACGATAGGGTGAGGTGATGGAAATTAAGAGGTTTGAACACGAGAAGCAAGGAAAGTGTTAATGGAATTGAATAAGGAAAGCAATACATACGCTTCCTTGTGAAGATGGACTAAAGTTATGGCCATGACCCGGACGTCGAGTTGGCTGGATTTGAGTGTGCTTGAACAAATTGGCGTTGGCATACGCGCGAGATCCAAGTATACGAGGTTTGTCAAGCCCACGCGTAGCTTTACCTGCTTTTACGAAATGTTGAGCAAGGCCTTCGTCAAAGCCATCCGAATCATCGTTATCTGATGCCTCGGTCTCATCTGACTATAGGCGATATGTTAGATTGAATGGCTTTCCTAATGTTTGTATTTTGGACTGTCCTTCGGCGTTACAGAACAGCTGTCACTTACCTGGTCTGTTCTTTCTTCGGCATAATCAAGTTCCCTATTGAGTAGGGTCTTCGGAGTGTCATTTTGATGACCAGAACCCCTGTTTACTGGAATCTGGTTTCCACGAACATCGGCACCACTGTTATTGACACTGATGGTATATCCCATACGATAAGCAAGACTACGATCCACGTCATCTTCGCGACGTCTTCCAACGACGCCCTCCGATAGATCGTGGTGCTGGTACCCCTTGGGAAATCGAGGAGTTCCTTGAAGCCCCATACCTTTTCTCTGGCCAACATGTTAGCTTTGTTTTCCCGAACCGCACAGTGTGATATTCTTAAATTCATCTAGTCTCTTTGAAGGAGGAAGCCTATGGCTACTATGTTTATGAATTAGGACGTCTCCATAACCCCAGAATCTGGCATCGAAACTATGTCTTATCGCACTTCATTGAAGCATCGATGAGCCATTGAACAGTTTTGCACATAGAAAGACTTTAACTCCTCAATAGCAATGAAACTCTTAAAATTACATTTGGCTTGAGCACTAAGAGAGAATTGGTCACTTACCTTAGAACGTCGGTCCTGCGACTTGGTTTGAATGCCTGCACGGCCGGCCAAGCTCTGAAAACCACCATGGCGATCAACATTGAAGCGCGAGATATCAATTTGAGCCACAGAAGTACCATCATCTCTTTCTGGAGCTCTCTCCTTGTGTGTAAACTTCTCAAGTCAGCAAGGAGCGCTTCGCCTCGTATGCAGCAGCACTCACCTCATAATGATCAACCAAAGCCGCCTGACTCTCGGCGGCGAACTTGCAAGAGGTATTCTTCGCGCTCCTGCAAACAAATTGATCATGTTCCTCCTTCAAATGATCCTTGATCTCCGACAAGGTCTTGAAGCTAGCCTCACAATCTTCAAATCCCCAGTTGGCGCACTTGCGAACGTAGGCGTTCTTGTGGAACTTGTTGACGTGGTTCTCCAGCGAGTATTTATTGTAGAAGGCTTCCTGGCACGGCTTTGGATATCTCGCAGTGCACTTGAAGTCGCGCGTAGCGTTGGGATGCGTGTGGCTGATGTGCGAGTTCACACCGGTGAGCGTTGCGAAGGATCGTCCGCACTTTCTGATGTGGCAGTGGAAAGCACCGCTTGTGGCCTGCTTCGCGTTCTAAGATCGCACTTCCAGTCAGTAGTCCAAAATACATATTGAAGACTAGAGCTCTCTTTGTAAATATATATGAGTTGGGAAGTGTTACTAACCTTTGCAGGCGAGTGCTGCGTTGCGTGCAGTGTGTCTACCTCCAAGTCGGATTGCTCATCAGCATCTTCTTCTTCATCATATTGGCAATCTTCGGAATTTTCCTCATCAAGGTCTTCTTCATCAAGATCTCCTTCACCCCAGTCTTCGGAATTCGCCCGCTGGCTTGCCGTAGCTTCCAAGGACGGAGAACGAGCCGGAGCAGCCTGGACAGCATGCACTTCCTGACAGTGCACAACCAATTCGTCAAACCATCCGAAGGTGATACCGCAACATGTCAATTGCGACACCATGATTTCAACCTATATTTCCTCGTAGCTGGACGGTCGTACGGAGCGAGGTTGATAAGTTGTCAGACGCTTTGAAAGGTTGTGTTTTGCAGCTAATCTTTTATCGGGTCATTTTAGTCATAGGTTTATTTAATCATGATGGACTTACCTAACTGGGACGGGGTTATAGAGCGCTAAGGTAGAGCTAGTCGCTAGTGCTGTATGCTGGCATTCAATAAAGACGAGGATAGGAACTGATGCCAACCAGGGCGGTTGTTTGTGTCTATAGAGGTGCTTGGGCAGCTGGAAAAGGAATTCATTAAGTGAATCTGATTAATAGCGGTACTATGTTGGTCGGAAACAAACCCTGGGTGTATGAAAAGCTCTAAAGGCGTAGAACCAGACAGATCCATTAGAGTGGCTGTAGAAAAGTGAGATTTTGAAATGATTGAGTAGAGCTACGTGACGGATTGCAGCTACAAGTCTAAAGTCACAAAAAGGCTCACAGCAATTTCTACACTCGAGAGATATCGGGAAGCCAGCAAAGGCTTCAAAAGCACTGTAGTTGATTAGAGAACAAAGTGGGGACCTGGGAACCACTGGCTTCGCGCTAGCTTGATATATAACCGTAATAAAAATGCATATATGTACCATACAGAACTCCAAAAACTCCACGCTATGCATCTGTATGCAGTTCATCTAATATGCAGCTTGTCAGACATCTATGTCAACCCAACGCCAGCTAATGCCATATACATTTGCTCAAAAGTAGGTAAAGCATACAAGAATTCGTCAGTGAACACCTGATGCACTGAAGCTGAGTAAAGCTCCACACATAATTCCAGCTACCAAATTCAGAGCCATGAATCCTGCAGCTGCTTCTCGTTCCCCTTCTTCTACAAGCAAGGCGAAGTCGATCATACAATAGCTTCCCAACCATCCGCTTGTGGCACCAAACAAGACTTGCTGTATAAAGAGATAGAATATATCACTTTTTATCACCGCACCGTGATTCTCTATGTTGCATAGTAGGTAAATAGGAACGAAGACGCTACGCAGAATTGCAAAGAGGAGGAGGAGCTGTGGGCGACGGTACTTGGCGCCAGCAGGAAAGGAGATGTAGGTTGATAATCTGCCGAGAAGATCCCCTGCGTTCCAAACTAGGAACGCGAACGGAATAAAAACGTTAGG
>Ga0247807_10002136_pt1 | contig 11045 bp, 9 predicted proteins | sample UWRJL074202C1_FD_179931 | JGI IMG/M metagenome (GOLD analysis project Ga0247807, IMG submission 179931) | Plant litter microbial communities from Arlington Agricultural Research Station in Wisconsin, United States - UWRJ-L074-202C-1 | ecosystem: Environmental > Terrestrial > Plant litter >...
TAGACTTGTACAATTGCGCTTTTTTACTAAAAAGAGCTTCATAACTGCCGGAAAGTTTATACATTTCTTCTAGTTCTGCTTCTGTAATCGGATTTTGTTTAATATCGTGAAAAACCAAATTATTGTCTTTAGGTAAGCTTTTAATGATTTTTCTACAAGTATCGCAAGACGCCAAATAATATATTTTGTTCATTTTTTCTGATTTAATTGAATTGCAAAGAAAATCCATTTCATATAAAAATTGTGTAATTTTATTAAAAAATAAAAATTATGAGTTCAGTTTTTGAAACACAGAAAACCATTAGAAAAGTTCTAATAAATATTTTGGATAATTATTCGTTAGAACAACTAAACAAAATCCCTCAGGGTTTTAATAATAATATTATTTGGAATGCAGCTCATTGTGTTGCTGTTCAGCAGGCTTTGGTTTATAAATTATCCGGATTGCCAACAATAGTTTCAAAAGACTTTATATTTAAATATTCTAAAGGAGCAAAGCCGGAAGGCGATGTTTCGCAAGAGGAAGTTGAAGAAATCAAAGTATTACTTTCTACTACTTTGCATCAGGTACAGCAAGATTATAGTGCTGGTATATTTGTGAATTATAATGAATACACAACCAGTTTAGGAAATACGCTGAAAGATATAAACGGTGCACTGGAGTTTAACAATTATCATGAAGGCATTCATACCGGTGTCATTATGAGCATTAGAAAATTTGTTTAAAAAATAAACCCCGCAATTGCGGGGTTCTTTTTTATTCTACAATAGTTTCTATTGTTACTTTCATGGCACCTGCGCCTTTATTTTTAGTGATGTCCATAAACGCTCTTTTAGAAAGGTCTAGTTCACGTGTTTTTATAAATGGACCACGATCTGTAATTTTTACAATCACAAATTTTCCGTTTGCTTCATTGGTAACCTTTATTCTGGTTCCAAATGGAAGTTTTTTGTGTGCTGCGGTGTATTTGTTGTTGTCAAATCTGCTTCCGTTGGCTGTTTTTCTTCCTGTAAATTTATCAGCGTAGTAAGAGGCGTGTGCATTCTTTTTGTAAGGTCTTAATTTTAAACCTTTATCCGTAAATATAGAGTCAGCTACTTTAGGTTGTAAAAGAGATTTATTTTTTACGGTATCCTGAATGATTTTTGGTGGGTCTATTGCTTGTTTACTTTGACTTATAACATAAGTAAAAGAACTTAAAAAGGAAATTGCAAGTAGAGAGACTGTAATGTTTTTTTTAATTCTCATGGGTTATTGTTTTTCAGACTTGGGGAGTTTGTACAAATAATATGCCGAGATAAAAAAAGCCCTTTTAGGGCTTTAATTGATTGGTTTTAGAACCAAAGGTTCCACGGGATTCTACTCAAGATAAGCAATAATCCTAATCCGTAAAAAATAGCAAAAGTTTTAAACTTTGCCTCACTGTTAATTATTTTTTTATGTTTCGACCATCCTATAGTAATCAAAACTATAGCGATAATATTAACTAATGGGTGTTCTAATGATGTAAGTCTAAGTGCTGCATTAGACATTTGTCCAAAAGCATCTTTTCCAAGAGGAGACACAAAGTAAAGAATTAAACCAACTAATAATTGAGTATGGGTTCCTATTAAAGCAAATAAGAAAATTTTACGGTCTTTAGCAGTAAATTCTTTTTTTGAAGTTAATCCGATAATGGCATTTACAACGGCAACTACTAAAAGCAGTAATGCTAAATAAGCCCAGCCAGAATGGAATTTTTGTAAAAAATGGTACATAAATATTGTTTTTGTTAAAACAAATATAACAAAAAAGGGTATAAAAAAAACGACATTAAACTTAAAAGTCAATGTCGTTTTTATTATTTATTTTGGTTCTTATTAGAAGTTGTAACGTAAACTAAAGTTCCAAGTTCTACCAAGACCGAAGAAACCGTTGTTTGCAGTATTTACTCCTCTGTAGTTAACTGAAGTTCCTGTCACTGCTGTAGCAGAAGTTAATTCAGATAAATACACTTCATCAAAAACGTTATTCACGTTTACTCTGAATCCAAGAGAATCATGATTTCCTTTTCCAATAAACAATTTATAAGAAACACCAGCATCTAATAAATCGTAGTTTGGTAATTTAACGTTAGATTTTGTAGGTGCAGCGTTAGCATACAATTTGTCATAATATCTCCAGTCAGAATCTACAGAAAGATTTTTAGCAATCTCATATCTGAAACCAGCTCCGTAAGTTACCTGAGCTGCATCTCCAACTTTTCCTCCGTCAACATCAGTAATTTTACTATCAACTGTAACTAAACTTTCAGTTCTTCTTGTTTTACGAGATTCATCTTGGTATTCATAGTTTCCTACAGAAACAAATCCTGTTAAAGAAAGTTTATCAATTGGTTTTGCTGCTACATCAAGCTCAATACCTTGATGAAGTTGAGAAATACCTTCGGTTGTAGTGAAAATTAAATCACCTTGATTGATAACAATTGAACCAACAGTTTCATCTTTAGAAGCTAAATCTGAAGTTGTAGTAACTCTGTCTTTCCAAGATGTTCTGTATGCGTTAAGACTTGCAGTTACTATTTTAGATGTAAATGTATATCCAGCTTCTAAACCTAGAATTTTTTCGTTTTTAGTAAGTGGGTTAACAGCATTTGTAAAATTTAAGTAAACATTGTCATGGTATGGTTGACGGTTGTAGTAACCAGCATTTGCATAGATAGAATGATTTTCAGCAATTTTGTAGCTAGTACCAGCTTTTACGTTGTAACCAACATTGTTAACTTTGTCAGATTTTTGGAAATCTGCTAAGTAGTCAAATCTGTCTGTTCTTTGGTGAGATTGGTTAGAAAGAGATCCTTGGAAGAAAGCAGAAAAACTTTCTGTAGAATACTCTAATTGGCTAAATACACCTCCGTAAGAAATAGTTTCTCCGTAATCGTAGTCAATTCTTTGCTCTTGTCCAAGAGTTTTGAAAGTTGCTGGCCAAGGTCTTGCTTTTTCAGATTGTGTAACAGTAGTGCTAGCAGAAATTCCACTTGCTTGGTCGTTATCACCTTTAAGTGTTCTTGTATCAGTCCAGCTAGATAATCCCAAGTAATCAGCAACTTGTCTGAAGTGAGTTCCTTTGTATGTTCTTAAATCTAAACCAACATTTAAAGATAGATTATCTGTTAATTCATGTTTTAAGTTAGATACAGCACCGTACCAAGCGTGATTGTTAACACTTGCTCTAAGTACATATGCTCCTTGAGCGCTTTTTCCGTCACCTGTACCAACACCGTTAGCAACAGTAAGGTTATTAGCGTATATTCCATCAAAATTTACTTGACCTCCAGCAGGCGTACCTAGTGTAGGTAGTCTAGTTCCGTAACCTCCGGTTCCACCACCACGTCCCCAAGATCCGTAAAGAACTGTAGAAAGTGACGTTTTATCGCTAATGTTGTAATCCCAGTTTAAGTTAGCAACTGGTTTGTGGTAATAATTGGTTCTTTCAGATTTGTATTGTCCATCCTGAGTTCCCCAGTTATTGTTGTATTTTCTTCCATATTTCAAGTATGAATCGATCGATTTTGTAAAGTTTTGATCGTGCCATTGTGGAGCTCCTGTTAACAATAAGTTGAAGCTGTGTTTGTCGTTAGCTTTGTATCCAACAGAAATAAAGTAAGTTTGACCTGCACCTTTTGTTCCGTCATTGTATCCATCACCTTGCCAGTGAGAAAGCATAACGCTTGTTCCCCAACCGTTTTTGCTCATACCTGTGTTATATGCTACAGTTGATTTAAAATAATTATCGTTAGCAACACCTAAAGAAACAAATCCGCCTTCGTTTTTGTCAGTAGCTTTAGTAATAAAGTTTACTGTACCTCCAACAGAAGAGATTGCTAATTTAGAAGATCCTAAACCTCTTTGAATTTGAACAGCATTTGCAATGTCAGACATACCAGACCAGTTAGACCAGTACATTTTTCCATCTTCCATACCGTTAATTGGCTGACCGTTTAATAAGAAAGCAGTGTTATCTTGAGCGAAACCACGTACTGAAATTCTTGAGTCACCGTATCCTCCTGCTTGTCCTGCAACATATACAGATGGCGTGTTAACCATAGTTTGTGTAATATCAGAAGTTCCAATTTTTGCCTGGATTTCTGCAGCTTTAATTGTCGAAACTGCGATAGGAGTTTTTCTGTCTTTCGCTAAATCGATAATTCCTTTACCCATAACTACAATTTCTTCTAATGAATTTGCATCTGCGTTTAGAGCAATAGTTCCTAAATCAACCGTTCCTCCGCTTGTAACAGAAAAAGGAATTGTTTTAGTTTGGTACCCTAGGTAAGATACAACAACTTGTCCAGCTACTACTGAGGTAGTGATAGTAAATTTACCATCAAAATCACTTGACCCAGCGTCTGCTGATCCTTTTACGGCAGCGTTAGCACCTGGTAAAGAATTAGAACCATCGGTAATAACACCAATAATTTTACTTTGAGAAAATGCGGTTGAAACTACCATGAACAGCAGTCCCGTGAGTAACCAATTTTTCATTGTCTTCATTTGTTTTATTTAGTTTATTGTTTTTGGCAAAATTATAACAAATAAATCAGTTAATGTTATCATAATGTTAACAAAAGCAAGATTTGTTTTATTCGTTGCGTATTTATACGTTTTTTTCTTTTTATATTGCGTAAAAACGTTATTTTATGAATTTAAGCATTACTATTTTGTTAAAAATGTAATGATTGTGATTATGTTGTAGCGATAAACGTTCAAAGAAGCTTAGATTTATTAAAGCAGGTTGCTTTTTTGCATAAAAAAACGTCTTAATTCGTAGTGAATTAAGACGTTATAATTTAAGACCTAATAGTTTAGGTTTTTATTTGTTTTTTAGGAAATGCTTCAATAAAAACGAAGTGGAGCTATCATGATTTTTAACTGTTTCTGATTTTATTTCATTTAAAATAGAATTAGCCAGTTGTTTTCCTAATTCTACTCCCCATTGATCATAACTAAAGATATTCCAAATAATTCCCTGAACAAAAATCTTGTGTTCGTATAAGGCAATAAGAGAACCTAAAGATTTTGGCGTTAATTTTTGAACCAAAATAGTGTTAGTCGGTTTGTTTCCTGTAAATACTTTAAACGGTAATAAGTACGATGCTTTTTCAGCGTTAAGTCCTTGTTTGTCAAATTCAGCTTGAACTTGCGCTGCCGTTTTACCATTCATTAACGCTTCTGTCTGAGCAAAAAAGTTTGACATCAATTTGTCGTGATGATCTTCATTTCCGTATAACGGTTTGATGAATCCAATAAAGTCTGTTGGAATTAATTTTGTTCCCTGATGAATCAATTGGAAAAATGCATGTTGCGAATTAGTTCCCGGTTCTCCCCAGATAATAGTTCCCGTTTGGTAATTAACTGGTTTTCCGTCGCGACCAACACTTTTACCATTACTCTCCATCGTAGCTTGTTGCAAGTACGGAGCCAGTTTTTGTAAATATTGTGTGTATGGAATCAAAGCTTCACTTTCAGCACCAAAGAAATTGTTGTACCAAATGCTTAATAAAGCTAATGTTACCGGAATGTTTTGGTCAAATTCTGCTGATTTGAAATGATCATCCATTTCATTTGCTCCAACTAATAATTGATTGTAATTGTCAAAACCAATTGCTAAAGCAATACTTAAACCTACGGCACTCCATAAAGAGAAACGTCCTCCAACCCAATCCCACATTGGGAAAATATTGTCAGGATTGATTCCAAATTCAGTTACTTTTTGAATGTTGGTTGAAACCGCTACGAAATGCTTAGCAATATCTTCTTGTGAAGCTGATTTTAAAAACCATTCTTTTATCGTTTCAGAATTAGATAAAGTTTCCTGCGTTGTGAACGTTTTAGAAACAATTAAAAAAAGCGTTGTTTCCGGATTTAGTTTTTTGATTACCTCATTCACGTGATCGCCATCTACGTTAGAAACGAAATGAACATTTAAATGATTTTTGTAAAATTGTAATGCTTCAACGGCCATTGCTGGTCCAAGATCAGATCCTCCAATACCAATATTTACAATATCAGTAAATGCTTTTCCAGTAAAACCTTTTCTTTCTCCGGAAATAACTTCTGAAGTGAATTTCTTTATTTTGTTTTTTACTTCGTAAACTTCAGGAATTACATTTTCACCATCAGCTTTAATAACCGCAGATTCAGGTGCTCGTAATGCAGTATGTAAAACAGCTCTGTTTTCTGTTTGGTTAATAATTTCACCATTGAAGTAATCAGCGATTGCATTTTTTAATCCAATTGAATTTGCCAGTTCCAGTAAAAGAGAAATCGTTTCTTTGGTAATATTGTTTTTAGAATAATCTACTAAAAAGTCATTCCATTGTAAGTTGAAATTGTCAACACGAGCACTGTCTTGTTGAAATAATTCCTGTATCGTAGTTGATTGAATTGCGTTATAGTGGTTTTGTAGATTTTTCCACGCTTCAGTCCCGGTTGGGTTTGTTGTGTTTAAAGCCATTATCTATTTGAATTGAAATTTTGGTTATGTATAAAACGCAAAAATACTGAAATTACTTTGAATAGGGTGTGGCTTCACGATTTTATAACAATAAAGAATACTAAATCGATGTATTATGACAAGGCATTATTTGAGGTTCATTTGTAAATTATCCCGCTACAGCAAGTCTTATGTAATTTAGTTTGTTTTTGCTGAATTTAAATTGCCAGTTGTAGCTGTATTCACTTTCAGATTGATAATCGGTATATACATCAAAGCCTTCAATAATTTCTGAGTGCGTCATGTAGTTGTACGAAATGGTTATTTCATCATTTTCGATATAAATCATATAAACGATCTGTACAAAGCCATTGTCTACATTTACTTTGTGAGTTCCTTTGTTTTTATAATAATGAATATCGTCCAGGTTTATTTTGCTGAAAACCTCTTTTAGTAATTTTTGTTCGTAATTGTTTTCGCTTTGTTCATAGATGAAATTGTAAGTTGCTTTTAATGCATCCGTTTTGTTTTCATTGACCAGCGTTTTAAAATTTTTAAGCTGCACAATCATTTCTTTTTTTTGATCTTCTAAAATTTTTTCAGCTTCTTTCAAAAATGCAATATTCTTTTTTTCAATATCATTTAAAACTACTTTTTTGTTGTCCTGAATCGATTTGTACCAGCTTTTAGAGTCGAAATATTCCTGAAATCTATAGTTATCAAATTCATAGCCATTTCTTGCGTAGATTTCATTTTTTAACAAACGGATCTTATCAGCATTTAAATCTTTTACATCAGCAGCTTTGATTAATTGCGTTTTACAGGATGCACAACTATTTAAAGCCTGACCAAATGAGGTTTGCAAAAACAGCAAAATGATTAAAGTTGAAATTGTTCTCATTACTATGTATTTTAGATTTTAGATTGCAGATTTTAGATTTGGCTTATTTAGTAATTTATTGAATGCGTAGACTGCACAAGAAAGATTCCAGATCATTCAATCTAAAATCTGCAATCTAAAATCTAAAATTTATTTGAAAAGTATTGTAATTAAAAAATAGTGCGGAATTTTAAAATGTTCTCCCAGTTTTTCCGGCTTAATATCTGATTGAACAACTTCGCAGTAAGAACTGTTACCGTTGTCAAGTTTCGTAGGTGTTATGATGGCAAGAATAGCAGTTTCTTCGGTTGCACTGAAAAATAATTCTTTTTTACTTCCGAAAAAATCTTTCAGAGCATAATTATCAGCATTGTCTTTTAAGTCGAAATAGGACTTTTTACTACTGAAACGCGAAGAAGCGATTTGTGCTTTTAATTTCCCTTCAGTCATTTTAAACAAAAAATTCAAAGATTCTTTATTTCCCTTTATCTTAAAATAATCTCCTTCAAATCCGTCAAAAAGTACCGATTTGTTAACCAGTTTACCATCTGTAAATTCTTGTAGACTAATTAAATATTGTTTGCCTTTAAGGTCTTTTGCTTCAAAATCGAGTTGTTCAATATTAATATTTTCAAAATCAAGAATCTTTTGAGTTTCCTGATTTGAACTTCCATAGGAGGAAGTTAGTTTAATATTATTTTGTCCAAAAGAAAAGTTTACCACTAAAATAAGAAGCAGTACAATGTTTTTAAATTTCATGGAATGGTTGGTTTTTGGTTGGATAGGTTTTTAATCTAAAATCTGTAATCTAAATTCTAAAATCTACAAATTACCAATGCTGTCTAATTCTCTTTTTAGAGGTTCGATTTGTTTTGAAAAACGTTCTTTGTCGCGACCAGTTAAAGATTCTCCAGTTGGAAGATTAAGTCGGAGCGCATCGACCTGTACATTGTTTTTCCAGAAACGATAACATACGTGTGGGCCTGAAGCCAAACCAGTACTTCCTACCAATCCGATTGTTTGTCCTTGTGTAACACGTTGTCCTCGTTTTACTAAAATTTTGGACATGTGCAGGTATTGAGTAGAGTAGGTGCCGTTGTGTTTTACCTTTACGAAGTTACCATTTCCTGCCGTGTAACCTGTGGTTTCTACTACTCCTGATGCCGTTGTAGAAATTGGTGTTCCCGTTGGAGCAGCATAATCTGTTCCTTTATGTGCTTTCCAAGTGTGCTGTACAGGGTGAAACCTGTTCATTGTAAATCTCGACGTGATTCTGCTGAATTTAATTGGTGTTTTTAGAAAGAAGTTTTTTAGCGTTCTTCCCTGATCGTCATAATATTCTACTTTTCCTGAAACGGTATCTTTTTCAAATGGGAAAGCATATATTATTTTTCCTTTATATTCAAAAAAAGCGGCTTCTAAGTCTTCAACTCCATCATACACTTTTCCGTTGATAAAGCGTTCGTTGAAAATAAGTCCGTATCGATCTCCTTTTTTTAGTTTGAAAAAGTCGATAGACCATGAAAATACTTTGGTAATTCTACTGGCTAATGCTGTTTCTACACTTTCATTTCCTAAAGTTTCGGATAAGGAGCTTTTTAAAACACCTCCAATAATTTTACGTTTAAAAGTAACGGGTTTTACTTTTTTATATGCTTTTGCAATGCTGTCTCTAAGGTCAATTACATAATAGGTTAATGCATCTGGCTGATAAATGAAAACCTGTAATTGGCTTGCTTTGTTTTTAGATCTAAGAATTGTATAAGGTTTGTTATAGCGAATGGTTCTAACGTTGAAAGAGTCTTTTATTTGCGCAACAATATCATAAACTTTTTTGTTGCCAATATTTTGGCTTTGAAGTAATGATCCAAATGAATCTCCTTTTTTTATCGTATCCTGAACAATATTATAATCAGCGTAATTAAAGCCAAATTCTATTTTTGTAGGTTGTTTTGGTTTGATAATTTTAGTTTCAACTTTTTCAGCGGTTTTATTACATGAAATAATAGAAACTAAGGCTATTATAATAACGAATGCTTTTTTCAAACTTTTAGATTTTTTTAGAAATTATACAGTTGTTTCATTTCCCCAGTTAGACAATTCATCTTCGGTCCACAATTTAGGAAAAAAGATGCGTCTTTGATATTTTGGATGCATATATTTTTGCCAATCGCTTCCACCTGTTGCTTCGCCATTCCCTTTACCACTTTCCAGTATGTATTTTCTTGCAGTATTTAAGTGTTGCATTACCCACGTAATATTTACCGTATAATCGTAATGACGCATTGCTTCGATAAGTGCAGTGTTTGATTGATCATTTTCAGGAAGCTGCGTAAATTTTTGCCAGATATTTTTGTTTTTGAATTTTGTAATCTGACGTAAAAACTGTTCTTTGTATTTGTTTTCGAATTCCTGTAGCAGATATGATTTTTTTCCGGTGTGATAATCCTTTCCGGCTGCCTGCCAATACAAATGCTCAAAACTGGTTTCAAGATCTGTATTTTCATCAAAGGTATCTTTGTACCTGCGATCGGTTAAATTAATAACATCTGTCGAAGCAAATTCAATTAATCGATATTGTGCACTCTGAAAACCACTTGCCGGAGTCAATGTGTTTCGGAATTTCATATATTGTTCTACTTCCATACCGTTTTCCATAATACTAAAGGAGTTGGTAAGCATGTCAAAATAGCGTGTGATTCTTGATAATCTTTCGCTGAAAAAATCGACCTGAATTTCTTGCGTTTCCGCAATTTGATCGATCTCCCACAAAATCATTTTAAAGATCAGCTCATTTACCTGATGGTACATGATGAAAACCATTTCATCTGGAAGTGTGGTACGCTGTGTTTGTAAACTTAATAAAGCATCGGTTTGTATGTAGTCCCAATAAGTAATTGGTTTAGACCAAAGCAAGCCTTCAAGCTGTACATCTGTCTTTTGATTGATAGCTTGAAATTTTAATTCTATTTCTTTTAAAATTGATTCTGAATTATCAGTAAGATTCATTATTTTTTTACTTTAAATGGATTTTTTAATCCTTTGTATTCGTCGAGGTCTGCTTTTAGCGAACCGATTGCCAGATCTGCTTTTATTCTAACCGGAACTTTGTTGTCGTCGTCTGTGATCCAAAGCGTTACGCTTTCTTTTTCTTTAAAAACTCTTCCCGCTTGTACCAATGGTTTGAAGACCATTGTAGAAACGGTTCCAAATTTAGTTGTAATATCTTGACGACCTATATATTTTAACTTAAATTTTGTGATTTCTTCATCAAAAAACATATCAATCGTTATGGCTTCGCCAGATTTTAGTTTGTCTATATTAGGATGATTTCTCAGGTAGTAAAAAGAGGAAATAATATCCTGAACATTATTTGTAAGGACGATAGTTTTTTCTGTTTTACGTTTATAGTCTTTGACTAAAACTTTGTTTTCACTTTGATTAAAAAAACCTTCCTGATTTTTGGTGTAACCACCTTCGTCAATTTTTCGAACATAGCGATAAGGTTCTCCGGTCTCTTTATCGAAATAACTTTCGTATAAATCTTCAACCTTAAAGAAAAATTTTGACATTCCGGTTGTATAGCCTTTTCCAACAGCATGATGTACTTTTTTGTTGCTTATTGTGGCGTCTTTAATTTCTAATGTGGCATATCCGGCATTTATAATTCCGTAGTGAATTCGGAATTTA
>Ga0247807_10002137_pt1 | contig 11039 bp, 11 predicted proteins | sample UWRJL074202C1_FD_179931 | JGI IMG/M metagenome (GOLD analysis project Ga0247807, IMG submission 179931) | Plant litter microbial communities from Arlington Agricultural Research Station in Wisconsin, United States - UWRJ-L074-202C-1 | ecosystem: Environmental > Terrestrial > Plant litter >...
GGAATGTGCGGCTCCGCGAGACGGGCCAGCGCGCGGTTGCCGTAGTAGCGGGCGAGACCCTCGGCAAAGGAGCGGGCTCCGCACGAGATCAGCACGGCGCGGATCGCCTCGGCCTCGGTCTCGGTGAGGTCGTGCTTGCCGATGAGCGGCTCGATGTCATCCCATTCGGCCGTGCTCGTCGCATAGGAGATCATGACCGTGCGCTTGCCCTCGCGCAGGTCGCCGAGCGTGGTCTTGCCGGTCTCGGCCTCGAGCCCGAAGACCCCGAGCAGGTCGTCGACGAGCTGGTAGGCGATGCCGATCTCGCGGCCGAAGTCGCCGAGCGTTGCCACGACCTCCTCACTCGCCCCGGCCAGGATGGCGCCGGCCTGCAGCGGGCACTCGAAGGAGTAGACCGCGGTCTTCAGCCGTTCCATGGTGAGGATGTCGTCGACCCGGGGCATCTCGGGTGCGCTGGCGAAGTCGACATCGATGAGCTCTCCCGCTGCGGAGGCGAAGAGGGCGTCATCCATGACCTCGATCAGACGGGAGCGGACGTTGTCGGCGACGCCGCTGCGGTCGATCAGCCGGTACGAGTTGAACAGGGCGAGATCGCCGGCGATGACCGCGGCTGAGATTCCCCTGTGTTGTGCGGCCTTTTCGTCGCTTCCGCGCGCCGTGGCCAGATCGCGGTAGGCGCCGGAGATGTTGGCGACGCCGCGGCGCACGAAATCGTTGTCGATCACGTCGTCGTGAACGATAAGAGCCGTGTGGAGAAGCTCAAAAGCGGCGCCGATGTAGGCGGCGGCCTCGAAGTCCTCGCCGCCCAGGGCCTCGTACGCGGCGAACACCATACGCGGCCTGAAACGCTTGCCGCCCGTGGTGTTGCTCTCGAGGGTCTCCCAGAGGTGAACGTATTCCGGACCGAAGGCCGAGGCGCGGTTTTTGGCTAGGCTGAAGAAGCGTTCGAGCACCACATCGACCTTGGCCTGCCGCTCCTCGGATACGGCCAAAACGTCGGAACCACTCACCTAGGCAGGATACCGCGTTGACGACACCGACAGCCGAGCAGGTCGTGCTCGTAGCGGAGGACGGAACCCCCGTCGGAACGGCCGACAAGGCCGCGGTGCACACCACCGACACCGCGCTCCACCTGGCCTTCTCGTGCCACGTCTACGGGGCGGACGGTCGCGTGCTCGTCACGCGCCGCGCACTCACCAAGCTGACCTGGCCGGGCGTCTGGACGAACTCGTTCTGCGGTCACCCCGCACCCGGCGAATCACAGGAGGAGGCGATCGCGCGCCGCGCCGCCTTCGAACTCGGCCTGCAGCTCGAGAACATCGAGCTCGTCCTCCCCGACTTCCGCTACCGCGCCGTCGATGCGTCCGGCATCGTCGAGAACGAGATCTGCCCCGTGTACCGCGCGACGACCGCGTCCGACCCGGTAGCGAACCCGTCGGAGGTCTCCGAATGGGAGTGGCTGGAACCGGCCGCGCTGCTCACCGCCGCAGCCGCCGCTCCGTTCGCGTTCAGCCCGTGGCTCGTCTGGCAGCTGGAGCAGCTCGGCGAGTAACCTAGACGCAGTGGTCAGAGCTGCCCGCGCTTCTTGCTCACCACTCTCGTCAGGTTCTTCCATGTCCTCCCTCATCGCGCCGATCGTCGATCACACGCTGCTCAAGCCCGATACGACCGCAGAGGATGTCGCGGCTCTCATCACCGAGGCGATCGAGCTGGGCGTCTACTCGGTCTGCATCTCGCCGTCGCTGCTGCCCGTGAACATCCCGGCCGACAGCGGGCTCAAGCTCGCCGTGGTCTGCGGATTCCCGAGCGGCAAGCACACCACCGCGAGCAAGACAGCCGAGGCCGCCGAGTCGATCGCGCTCGGCGCCGACGAGGTCGACATGGTGATCGACCTGGGTGCGGCGAAGGCCGGACGCTTCGACCTGATCGAGGCGGATGTGCGTTCGGTGCGCGGCGTCATCCCGGCCCCCCGCATTCTCAAGGTGATCATCGAGTCGGCAGCGCTGACCGACGAGGAGATCGTCGGCGCCACGCTCGCCTCGGTCGCCGCCGGTGCGGACTTCGTGAAGACGTCGACCGGGTTCCACCCGGCCGGTGGCGCCTCGGTGCACGCGGTGTCGCTGATGTCCGCCACGGTCGACGGCAGGCTGGGGGTCAAGGCGAGCGGCGGTATCCGCACCCTCGCGGACGCCCGCGTCATGATCGAGGCCGGCGCGACGCGCCTCGGCCTTTCGGGCACCCGCGCGATCCTCGATGAGGAGGCCGGCCGCGTCGTCACGGCCGCCGCGTCGACGTACTGAGCCTCAGCCCGCACGCCAGCTCACGGAATTCGGACCAACTCGCGGGAAGAAGCCCGCGAGAGTGTCCGATACCCGTGAGTCGGTGCTAGTTGCCGGGTCGCCCGGCGTCGATCTCGGAGACGTCGGTGCGGTGGAAGTTCTGGAAGCTGCGGGACGCCGTCGGGCCACGCTGGCCCTGGTAGCGCGAGCCGTACTGGCCGGATCCGTAGGGGTTCTCGACCGGCGAGCTCGTTTTGATGAAGCAGAGCTGGCCGATCTTCATCCCGGGCCAGAGTTTGATCGGCAGGGTTGCAACATTGGACAGTTCGAGCGTCACGTGTCCGCTGAAGCCGGGGTCGACGAAACCGGCCGTGGAGTGGGTGAGCAGGCCGAGGCGTCCGAGCGAGCTCTTGCCCTCGAGGCGCGCGGCGATGTCGTCGGGCAGGGTGACCAGTTCGTAGGTGCTGCCGAGCACGAACTCGCCCGGGTGCAGGATGAACGGCTGGTCGGGCGCCGTCTCGACCAGGTGGGTGAGGTCGGGCTGGTCCTCTGCCGGGTCGATGAAGGGGTACTTGTGGTTGTCGAACAGGCGGAAGAACCGGTCGAGGCGCACGTCGATGCTCGACGGCTGCACCATCTCCAGGTCGAGAGGCTCGAGGCCGATGCGTCCGGCGGCCAGCTCGGCCTTGATGTCCCTGTCAGAAAGCAGCATGCGAACAGACTACTGAACGGCACGGCCGCGTCTCGGTACAATCAAGGAGTACGCACGCGGATGTAGTTCAATGGCAGAACTTCAGCTTCCCAAGCTGATAGCGCGGGTTCGATTCCCGTCATCCGCTCCATCGGCCGCCCTAACTCGAGCGATCCAAGACTTCCTGAACGCGCGGACTGCGTCCGCGGGGTTCGATTCCCGTCATCCGCTTCATTCGAGAGGGGCGCCCGAGCCGAAGCCCGGACGCCCACCCCATCAGCAGCGACGACGCCCGTTCACGTCGGCGATCTTCCACACCTCGCCGTTCGCCGTCACGATGAACGCCGCGTCGCGCACGAAGTCGACCGAGGTCGGCAGGTCGAGAGCGGAGGCGACCACCGAGAACGTGCCGTTGCGGTTGGTGCGCAGCAGCTCGCCGCTGTCGGGCAGCGCCGGTGAACCCGCGGGAACCACACCGGGCGAGTCGCCCTGCGACAGCGCGTACAGCGTCCGGCAGGGGCCGAATTCCGCATCGACCAGCAGGCTGTAACCGGATGCGACGTTCCGCACCACCGGACGACGTGCGTCGAACGACACCACCCTGCCGTCGGCGGGAAGGTGCGGCACGGCGCCGGCCTCGGCCAGGAAGACACGGGAGCCCGCGACATCCAGCCCCGTCGGGACGATGTTGCCGAACTGCACCAGCTCGGAGATCGCACCCCGCTTCGTCACGCTGAGTACGCGGTTGTGGTGACCGTCGGTGACGATGAATCCGCCCTTGTAGACATCGAGCGCGAACTGCAGGCCGCTGGGGATGTCAAAAGCGGTGTCCGGCGGATTGTCCTGGGACCACCTACCGAGGTCGGCGACCACCGTGAAGCGGTTACGGCCGTCGAGGCGGTAGAGGCCGCTGATCGAGGAGCCTCCCACGTTCGCATCGACGAGGGTGACCAGCACGTAGGCGGTCCGGCCGATGAAGGCGACGTCGACCGCGCCGCCGAGACCGATCACCTGCGCGGGGAGGCCGGTTGCAAAGACCGAACTCGCGCCGGTGCGGGTGTTGATGCGCAGCACCGAGCCGGTCTGCGACTCGGTGACGTAGAGCGCGCCATCCGGACCGATGGTGCCGCCGCTGGCGCCCTGGATGCCGGACGTGATCAGCACCGGCTCGGAGGGCCGCGAATGTGCCGTCGCCCCGACGGCGGGGGTGGCCACGATGGTCATCGCGAAGAGCGATGCAACGGCGGCCGCGAACGTCAGGGTTCGCTTGAGGGTCATGGTGTTCCTTCCCGTAGGACTTCGGCGGGGCCGGTCGGCGGCGCCGCTGCGGGAGGACGGGAACACGGACGAGAACTCGTCGGGCCGCAGGTTCGCGGAGCTCGTGTGGAAAAATCAGGGCCAGCTTGCGCCGCACCTCGGGCGCCGTCAAGCGCGGTCGAATGTACCTGTCAGTTCGCCGTTAAAATATGAAGCGATTTCATTCGGTGGCGATGACGTCCCAGGTGCCGAAGTGCTCGAGGCCCGCCGAGGCGGCGAGCGCGATCGAGGCGGTGTTGTCCAGCTGGCAGCGGTACTGCGGCTCGAAGCCGAGCTCGAAGGCGTGGGCGGCGATGGCGCGCACTGTGGCGCGGGCCAGGCCACGCCCGCGGAATTCGGGCAGGGTGATCACACCGAGGTCGGCAAGAGTGCTCTCCCGCCACGGGTACATGCTCGCCGCGCTCGCGAGGCGCCCGTCCACGAGGGTGCCGACGACGAGCCAATGGTCCAGTTCGACGAACGCCTCATCGAGATCGTCTTCGGGGGCCGCGGCAACGAAGGCGTCGAACAGGGCGGCGTCGCCGGGGCCGAGTCGCCGGGATCCCGACCCCGGCCCGGGGCGCCCCTCGGCCGGGAAGTAGAACAGGTGATCGGCGCCGTTCATGGGGACGGATTCGAGAGCCGAGGTCACCTCGCCAGTGGAGACCCGCGGCCCTCGGAGGCCGGTGCTCTCGGCGAGGGCGGGAGTGAGGGTCAGCACGGCGCCACCGTCATCCGGAACAAGCAGCGACAGGGCGCGGTTGGCGGGCAGGGCGTCATCGACGATCACGTCGACGCCACCCGGCGCACCGACCCGCCAGAAATCGGTCACGGTCGAGGAGAACACGACTTCACACTACCGATCGCGCGGCTACCATCAACAGCATGGCCGACCTGATCCCCGTCCCCTCCCCCGGTGTTCCGCTCTACTACGGCGAGCCCGGCGACCCGCTCGTCGTGGTGCTGCACGACTGGCACGGACGCCTGCCGTGGCTCGAGGGATACGCCAACGGGCTCGTGCACGCCGGCTTCCGGGTCGCCGTCCCCGACCTGTACAAGGGCTGGTGCAGCACGAGCGAGGAGCAGGCCGCGGTGCTGCGCGGTGAACTCGACGTGGCGGAGAGCCTCGCGATCATCGATGAGATCGTCGCGGCCGCCCGCGCCGAGGGATCGGAGAGGGTCGGTGTCGTCGGCTCGTCCATGGGCGGGTGGCTCGCGCTGCTCTACGCACAGGGCGGTGGGGCGGATGCCGTGGTCGCCTACTACGCGACGCTCGGCTCATCGGAGCAGGGCGTCATCCCGAACCCGGTGCTGCTGCATCTGGCAGAAACCGACCAGTGGGATGCGGGCGCGGAACCCGACACCTTCGTCGCCCGACTGAAGGAGGACGGCACGCCGGTCACCGAGCAGATCTACCTGGGCACGGTGCACGGGTTCGCGAACGCGTCGATCCCGAAGGTGGACGCCCGCGCCGCAGCTCTCGCGTTCGCGCGCACGGCGAGCTTCCTGCAGGACCACCTCGGGTAACTTGGACACGTGCCAGTCTTCGACGATTCAGTTGTGTCCGCCGTCCTTCACCACATGAATGACGATCACCCCGAGGACAGCCTGCTCATCGCACGCGCCTTCGGTCACACGGATGCCACGGCGTCCGTTATGACCACCCTCGATGAGAACGGCGGCACCTGGGTGTACACGCTCGAGGGCAGCGAGATCCCCCTCACCCTCCTCTGGACGGACCCCATCAGCGAGCGCCCGGAGATCCGCCGCGAGATCGTTGTGCTCTACGACGCCGCCTGCGAGCGCCTCGGGATCACCCCTCGCCCGCACTAGCCGCTCAGGTTTTTCTCAGAAACGGCAATCCGCTGGGGCGGTAGTTCCGAATACCTCGTAATTCGTCGGGCGTTGGGCTCGTCGTGCAAGGAGGAAACATCATGACCAAGTCCCCGAACCGCCTGCTGGGAGTCGTTTTCGGCGCGGTTTACCTTCTCGTTGGAGTCCTCGGATTCTTCTTCACCAACGGTGTCGGTCTCTTCGCCACCGAGGGTGGCCTGCTGCTCGGCATCTTCGAGGTGAACCCGTTCCACAACGTGGCCCACCTTCTGATCGGTGCCGCGCTGCTCTTCGCCGGTCTTGCGAACGTCAAGGCGGCTCGCACGACCAACACGATCATCGGTGCGGCGTACCTGCTGCTCGGTGTGCTGGGCCTGTTCATTCTCGACTCGGCCCTGAACATCCTCGCGCTCAATGGTGCTGACAACGTCCTGCACTTCGCCAGCGCTGCCGTGCTGCTTGCTGTTGGCCTCGGTGCCGACAAGTCCGCACGCACCGCAACCGTCTAACGACAACCCACTAACACCGGAAGAGGAGAGCACCCATGTCACAGATCACCCGCACCTGGCTCGCGTTCGCGGCCGTCGGTACCGCTCTGATCCACCTGGCACTGGTCGTCAGCTCTCCTCTTCCGGTGGGCATCGTGCTCACCCTTGTGGGCCTGACCGAGCTGGTCTGGGGTGTCGCGGCCATGGCCGGCACCCGTCTGCTCGCACCACGCATCGCCCTCGCCGGCGCCGTGGTGCCCATCATCCTGTGGAGCATCGTGCTTCTGGTCGCCGTCGAGTCCTCCGACTCCGCGGTCGCCGAGCCCCTTCGCTTCCTCCCCCTCGCCATTGCGGCGCTGCTCGAACTGTTCGCCGCCGGGGTTCTCGCCGTGCACATCCGCCGCGAGAACTCGGGTGAACGCGCCGCACCGGTCGCGCCGTCCGCCGGTAAGTACCTGCTGGGCCTCTTCGTCGGCGCAGTAGTCGTCGCCGGGCTCACCACGCCGGCCCTCGCCGCGACCGAGGCCGGCCAGTACGCGCAGCCGCACGGCCAGCACGGCGTGGTCGACGACGGCGGTCACAACGGCCACTAGGCCTCGGGGGAACTGAACGTGCCGGTCGCACCACCCAGCTCGGTGCGGCCGGTACCTCCATTTAACGTGCTCGTTACCTGCCTCCGCTAAGCTAAGGGTTCCCTAACCTCCGGAGCCTGCCGTGTCTGAAGTCATCCCGTTCTCCCAAGCCCTCCGCGAGCGCACGCGCAGCGGACACAGCGCGAGTGAAGGCGCTTCGTTCATGGATGACCTGATGACCGGCAAGGGCTCGCGCGACGACTACATCGCCCTCGTCGCCCAGCACTTCTTCATCTACGAGGCCCTCGAGGCCGCGACCGCGACCATGTCCGATGACGCCGTCGCGGCGGCCTTCATCAGCCCGCACCTCATCCGCCTGCCCGCGCTCGAGGCCGACCTCGAGTTCCTTCTGGGTTCGGGATGGCGGGAGCAGATAGCTCCGCTCCCGACCACCGCTCGCTACGTCGAGCGCATCAACACCGTCGCGGCCACCTGGAGCGGCGGGTTCATCGCCCACCACTACACCCGTTACCTCGGCGATCTCTCGGGCGGCCAGATCATCCGCACCCTCATGCAGCGCCAGTTCGGCTTCGAGACCAACGGCGTCGGCTTCTACCTGTTCGACCAGATCGCCAAGCCGAAGGAATTCAAGGAGACCTACCGCGACCAGCTGGACGCCGTCGACTGGGATGACGCCGAGCGTGAGCGCGTCATCGACGAAGTCATGATCGCCTACCGGTTCAACACCGAACTGTTCGTCGACCTGGCCGACGCGAAGTCTGCCGCGGCCTAAGCCTGGATGGCGGGGATCGCCGTAACCCGCTTCATGAACCGCTGCACGTTGGGGTCGACGATGATGTCGCTCGGCCGCAGCGGCCGCGTCATGAACAGCCCGTCGAGCGCGCTGATGCGGCTGAGCGCGACGTAGGTCTGGCCCGGTGCGAAGGAGCGCTGGCCGAGGTCGACGATCGCTCGGTCGTAGGTCTTTCCCTGCGACTTGTGGATGGTGACCGCCCAGGCGAGCCGCAGCGGGAACTGCGTGAACTCCGCGACGATGTCCTTCTTGAGCTCACGCGTGACCGGCGAGTAGGAGTAGCGGAACTTCTCCCAGATGGCGGGCTGCACCTCGTGCTCCTGCCCGTCGATCTCGACGAATACCGTTGACGCGATCTTGGTGACCGTGCCGACGGACCCGTTGACCCAGCGCGGCGAGCCGTCGCCGCCGGTGTCGTTGCGCAGGAACATCACCTGGGCTCCGAGCTTGAGTTCGAGCTTGTCGTCGGCGGGATACGCGCGGCCGCCGAACTCGCCGCTGATCTCCGCGCGCGCGGTGAGCACCCGGCCGGGGAGCCGCGCGAGCTCGCTCGCGTTGATGCGGTTCACCGTCGAATTGGTCGTGGCCAGGGTGATGGCGCCGTCCGTCGGGGCCGGTCGGGCGCCGGTCTCGTTGAGGCGCCCCGCGATCTCGGCGGTCACCCGGCCGTGGCGCACGGCATTGAGCATGGCCTTGAACTCGTCCTCGTGCTGGCGATGGATCGTGGCGAGCTCGTAGATGAGCAGGTCCGTCTCCTTCCAGACCCTGGCGTCGAAGAACCACATCGAGTCGTACTGGTCCTCGAAGTAGGCGCGCTCGTCGCCGTCACCCGGTACGGGGGCCAGCTGGTACGGGTCGCCGAACAGCACGACCTGCACCCCGCCGAAGGCCTCGTGCGGGCGCTGGCGAGCCTGGCGGAGGCTGCGGTCGACGGCGTCGAGCAGGTCGGAGTTGACCATGGACACCTCGTCGATCACGAGGGTCTCGATCGTATTGAGCAGCTTCTTGAGCTCGCGGCTCTGCTCGATCTCGTGGTCGGCGATGACCCCGATCGGCAGTCGGAACAACGAGTGGATGGTCTGCCCGCCCACGTTCAGGGCGGCGACTCCGGTCGGCGCGCAGATGACGATCTGCTTGGACGTGTTCCAGGACAGGTGATTGAGCAGCGTGGACTTTCCGGTGCCTGCGCGGCCGGTGACGAAGATGTGCTCGCGCGTCGTCTCGATGGCGTCGAAGACCGCCTGCTGCTCGGGTGCGAGCGCCGGGCGGTTCACTCGTGCCCCGCTGAATCGCACTTCATTCCGACCAATCTAGCCTGTCCCGGCCGCCGCTGTTCGAGCGATCCACAGTGACGCGATGATCACTCCGAGTGCGCATTCGTTCAGTCCGGATGCGCGTTCGTTGACGGGCAGACAGACCGGTCTCTACGGTTACGCGGTAACAACCCAGAGGCCTGCTCCGCGGGTCTCGAAAGGAGTCACCCCCGTGATCACACAACCCCCGCCGCGTAGACCGGGCCTGCTGAGAAGCGCGGCCATCGGCGTCGCGGCAACAACGATTCTCGCCGGCATCCTCGTCGGCGCCGCCCCCGCCATGGCCGCCACATCGGTGCTCTCACCCACCGGCCTCACCACCACCGCCGGCGTCGTGGGCAGTGGACAGACCTACAGCGCACTCGCCGTGAAGGACCAGACCGGCACCCAGGACACCTGGGCCAGGTACGTTGAGCTCTCCCCGTCCGGCTCGGCCGCCTACTCCGGTTACCGCACCTACGCGCTCCCCTCGAGCGTCGCCCCCTCGAGCGTCACCGGCATCTCCGTCGCCGTGAACTACAAAGGACCGTCCACGGCCAACCAGACCTGGACCTGGGCGCTCTACAACTGGAACACCGCAGCGTGGACCACCGTCGGCACCAACGCCACCGCCCCGAGCTGGGGATCGTGGAAGGCCCTGACCTTCGCCAGCCCCGCATCGGCGAGCGGCCTGGTCTCGACGACTGGCGCGATCCGCGTTCGCGTCGCCGCCAACAACACCTCCGACAGCGCCAACCTCGACTACGAGGCGGTCACGGTCACGAGCGGCTCGGTTCCGCCCGTCGACACCACGGCACCCTCGACGCCGACCGGTCTCGCGGTGAGCGGCACCCCGAGCTCGTCCTCCGTCTCGCTCGCGTGGACCGCGTCCACCGACAACGTCGGCGTGACCGGCTACAACGTCTACCAGGGCAGCGGCACCACGCCCGTCGCCTCGGTGACCGGCACCAGCGCGACGGTGAGCGGACTGGCGTCATCCACCGCCTATTCATTCACGGTCAAGGCACGGGATGCCGCGGGCAACCTGTCTGCCGCGTCGTCGGCCGTCGCGGCCACAACGGCGTCGGGAACAACTCCCCCGGCCGGCTACACCCTGCCGATCGCCAACGACCAGTTCGACTACCAGCTGGGCGGCGCCTACACGCCGGCCTCGGGCGTTGACATCGTGTCGCGTGACCGCACCGCCTCGCCCGTGGCCGGCAAGTACAACGTCTGCTACATCAACCTCCTTCAGACGCAGCCGGACGCCGAAGACGAATCGGTGACCAACCCGACCTATGGCACGACGCAGTGGTGGAAGAACAACCACGCGAACCTGCTGCTCAAGAACAGCGCCGGGCAGGTCATCGTCGATGTGGAGTGGAACGAGGCGATCTTCGACACGCGCACCGCCGCCAATCGCGCCGCTCTGCTCGAGATCCAGAAGGCCTGGATACTCGGCTGCAAGAACGCGCCGAACGGAGGCTTCCAGGCGGTCGAGCCCGACAACCTGGACTCCGACCTGCGCTCCACGGGGCTCATCACCCCCGCGCAGAACAAGGAGTACCTCAAGCTCGTCATCCCGTACACACACTCGGTCGGACTCGCGATCGCCCAGAAGAACGCCAGCGACGCCTACGGCACCACCGGCAAGACGTTCGTGAACACCGTGAGCCCCGCGCAGGGCTTCGACTTCGCGATCGCCGAGGAGTGCGAGCGCTACATCGAGTGCGGTGCGTACAGCGCCTACGGCAACCTGCTGTTCGAGATCGAG
>Ga0247807_10002138_pt1 | contig 11038 bp, 12 predicted proteins | sample UWRJL074202C1_FD_179931 | JGI IMG/M metagenome (GOLD analysis project Ga0247807, IMG submission 179931) | Plant litter microbial communities from Arlington Agricultural Research Station in Wisconsin, United States - UWRJ-L074-202C-1 | ecosystem: Environmental > Terrestrial > Plant litter >...
ATAAATAGAATAATGTAATTTTTTTTTACCGGCTTTATGGAAAACCGGAAGAATTAACATCATTATACAAAACATAAGTAATTTTTAAAATTATGCCTAGAGCAAAGGTTCAAAGAAAGAGTACCTCGATTGATATGACCGCCATGTGCGACGTGTCTTTCCTGTTGCTTACTTACTTTATTTTATCAGCAACAGCAAAACAACCTGACCCTTTGGATGTAAGACTTCCTACGTCAACGTATAAGATCAAAGTTCCTGAAAAGGATATCGCTATCTTAACGATTGGTGCAGACAAAGTTTTCTTCGAAGCTGCTGGTCAGGATATCAAAGTAGCTACGCTGGAAAAAATAGGTGAGCAATATAAAATCAATTTCACGCCGGAAGAGAAAAAACGCTTTAGCGTTATCGGATCATTTGGTGTTCCAATCCAGAGTTTGAAACAGTTTGTGATGCTGGACGGAGATAAAAGAAAGAAATCAGGTCTGGAAACAGGTATACCTACAGACTCTACCAATAATCAATTGGCAGACTGGATTCTTCAATCCCGTAAAGCTGTTGCTGAACTGCATTCTGAAGGAATGAGAGTGAGTATCAAAGGAGATGCTGAAGAAGGCTATCCGATGGTCAAGAAAATTGTTGACATCCTTCAAAAACAAAAAATTAACAAATTCAGTTTAATCACCACTGCTGAAGGCGGTAGCAAATAATTAAAACATGGCAGAATTAGATACCTCCGGCGGGGGTGGCAAAAAGGGTGGGAAAGTAAGAAGTAAGAAATCGTCTACGAAAGTAGATTTAACCGCAATGGTTGATTTAGCGTTCTTATTGATTACCTTCTTCATGTTAACCACCACGCTGAATAAACCAATCGCAATGGATATTGCGAAGCCAGATAAAGATGATAAATCTGAACAGAGACTTGAATTAAGAGCATCTCAGACAATGACAATTTTATTAGGTAAAAATAATAAAGTTGCATGGTATATGGGAGAGGCTGGTAAATCAGCTCCTGAAGTGCAGAACTTCACAGAGATTAGAAAATCGATACTGGCCAACAAACAAAAAGTACAGGCTGCAAGTGGTAAATCAATCGTTATGGTGATTAAACCAACTTCTGGCGCAACTTATAAAAACTTTGTTGATATCATGGATGAACTAGCAATTACCGGAATCAAATCGGCTCCTGCAATTGACGATGAGAACATTACGGATGCTGAAAAGGCATTCATGAAGTCACAAAACCTTTTATAATATTATTAACATTTTAAATAACAAGCAATGTTCGGATCTAAAATAGATTTATTCAATAAGGAATGGCTTGATGTTGTTTTCGCTAAAAAGAATAAGTCTTACGGAGCTTACGAGTTACGTAAACAAAATGGCGCGAATACATCAAGAGCACTACTTTTTGCTTCGGCAGCTTTTATATTCTTGTTTCTTTTGCCTAAGATCATTACGCTGATCAAAGGCCAGCTTCCTGAAGAGGAGATTGTGAAACAAGTTGAAGTTGTTGTTGCGCCACCGCCACCGGTGGATCCAAAAACACCTCCACCGCCACCGGTTGAGCCACCGCCACCAAAGACGGATCAAATCAAGTTCCCACCTCCGATTGTAAAACCGGATAATCAGGTACGTGATGAAGATCCTCCTCAGATTGAGCAGTTAAAAGCAGCTGACCCAGGTCAGAAAACAATTGAGGGTGATCCGGGAGCTGATATTGTAGTGGCTGGTCCGGTAGGAGAAGGCCCTAAACAAGCAGCAGTAGTAGAAGATACAAAAGTTTATGACTTTGTAAGTATCGAAACTCAGCCAGGTTTCCCTGGAGGTATGGATAAGTTTTATGCTTACCTGCATAAAGCCGTAAGATATCCTCCTATGGCTCAGGAAAATAATATTCAGGGTAAGGTATTCTTATCTTTCGTAGTAGAGAAAGATGGTCGTCTGACTGATATTAAAGTTGAGCGTAAACTAGGTGGTGGTACTGATGAAGAAGCCATCAGGGTATTAAAGGCTAGTCCAAAATGGACTCCTGGTATCCAGAATGGTAAACCTGTTCGTGTTAAATATAACATCCCGATCAGTTTTACTTTATCTAACTAATATTATTTATTATAATGTTTGACTTCAATACATTTAAACAGAAATCGCCTCAACAGCGATTTCTGTTCATTTTAGGCCTAGTGATGCTAACCATGTACCTGGTACTTGGAGCTGCTCTGATCTTCTGGAAAGACATTCCATTTGAGATTAAGCCTACTTACCGAATCCTTTTCGGGCTTTTACTGATTGTTTATGCGATTATAAGATTTTTCCGTTTGATCAATCAAAAAGACAATTAGAATAAAACCATCATGTGCAGCAGAACACGAACTGAAATGAACAAAATTAGGTAGCACATGATAGCTTCATCACCATTAAACCACGTAGTGCTCTTGAGAACCATTAAAAACTTAAACACGACGAAAAAAACTAATTTATTCCAATGAGAAAGCTATTTTTTATCCTGCCATTATTTTTATTTGTTGCATGTAAACAAAAGCCTAAAAGTGATGATGGGGGGGGATCCCGTGTTTCGGGTACAGTAAAAGTACTTGTTGACGAGAGTTTTTCTTCAGTTCTTCAGGATCAGATTGAAGTTTTTAAGCTGGACTATCCTGATGCAAATTTCGAATTGATTCAGGGCAATGAAAATAAAATACTGCCTACTTTCTTAAATGATAGTGTAAGGGTGGCAGTTTTATCCAGAATGCTTACGCCAGATGAAGAGAAAGCTTATTCCAAAAGAAGTATTCCTATATTTACTTCGAGGTTTGCTATTGATGGTATCGCATTGATTACGGGAAATGATAACCCCGATTCTACAATTACCGCTGATGAAGTAATTTCTATTTTACAAGGGACTTCTGTTTCCGGAAAACAATTGGTTTTCGATAATGCCTATTCAAGCACTTTGCGCTACTTTAAAGACCTTGCAAAAATTAAAGATCTGCCTAAATCAGGTATTTATACTTTACAGAATAATAATGACGTTATAAAGTACGTTGCAGAACATAAGAACTATATTGGAGTTGTTGGGGTGAACTGGTTACTTAAAAGTAGCAGAGATCAGCAGGACTTTACCGCTGAGGTGAAAGTTATGGGTGTGAAAAACACGAAGGGCAAAAAAGGTGACGATACCTTTTACAAGCCTACTCAAAAGAATTTGATTGATGGTATATATCCTTTCCTGAGGAATATATATATTATTAATGCCGAAGGTAAAAATGGTTTAGGCACGGGTTTTGCAACATGGTTAACAGGCCAGCGAGGTCAGTTGATTGTCTTGAAATCCGGACTTGGGCCAAATAAGATGAATCCAAGAGAGATTAATATAAAAAAGGAAAATTAATATTATATTGAGCCCTGACCTGATAATAGTCAGAAAATATATAAAAAACGAATTAGCCAGCTTATACATTAATTAATAAAATAAGGAACGAATAAAACCTGCATGTTGCATGCAACCTTTATTACCATTAAAAAACAAACAGAAAACGGATGAAACCTGCATTTTTCATGCAAGCTTCATCACCTTTAAAATCAAATCGAAAACGAATGAAAATGACAAAGAAAGCAATGACCTTAAGTTTAGGTTTAGTAGTAATGGGTTCTGCCTCTTTTGCTCAAAATTTGAATGATGCAAAAAAAGCGATTGACGCTGAGCAGTACGCAAAGGCTACTTCTATGCTTAAATCACTAGTAAGTTCTCAGGCGGGTAAAGGAGAGAACTATTTTAATTTAGGTGATGTATATCTGCATAATGAATATGTAGATTCAGCTAAAGCAGTTTTCACTAAAGGAATTGCAGCTGACCCTAAGTACGCATTGAATTATGTTGGGTTAGGACATGTAGATCTTGCTACTAACAACGCAGCATCAGCAAAAACTAATTTTGATAAGGCTATTGGATTAGCTTCTAAAAAAGACCACACTCCATACTTATACATTGGTAAAGCATACCTGGAGCAATCCAAACCAGATTTCGCTGCAGCATTAACCAGCTTAACAAAAGCAGACGAAGTAGATGCAGCAGATAAAGATCCTGAGACGTTTTTGGCTCTGGGTGATTTATACGCGGCACAAAAGAAAAATTCTGAAGCATTAAGCAATTATTTACGTGCATTGAACATCAATGAAGGTTTAGTAAGAGCTAAAGTTCAAATCGGAAGAATGTACAAAGAGTCAAGAGCATTTCCTGAGTCTGAAACACAATTGAAAGAAGTCATCACAGCTGATCCTAATTATGGTCCTGCTTACCGTGAGATTGCTGAATTATATATGCAATGGGCAAACTTTGAGCCAGCTCATTACGATGAAAAATCTAAACAAGCTTTAGAGAATTACAAAAAATACATGGATCTCACTGACAAATCTTTTGATACAAGATTACGTTATGCACAGTTCTTGTTCTATGCAAAAGACTTCAAAGCTCTTCAAACTGAGACTGCTGATATTGCAAAATTATATCCTAACAACCAAAAAACATTAGTAATCAATCGTTTACAAGCATACTCTGCAGCTGAAAATAAAAGCCCTGAGAGTTTGAAATTATTAACTGATTTCTTCGCTAAAAACGCTGATACTTCTCGTTTAATTGCTGCCGATTACCTTTACTTAGGTAAAGCTCAATTAGTTGCCGGACAAGATAGTTTAGCATTAAAAAGCATCAGAACAGCAATTTCTAAAGATTCTACAAACGTAGAAGCCTTAGAAGATGTTGGTAAAGCATTATATACAAACAAAAAATACGATCAGGCAGCACAGGTTTACAAAGATGCGATCAAATTGAATCCAAACGGTAAAGGTTCATTAACTAACTATTACTACCTGGCATCAGCTGATTATTTTGATTATGCTAACAAAGACAGAGATAAGAAAAATCCAAGTAAAACTATTTTAGTAGAGGCTGATTCAGCTTTAGCACACTTAAATAAAGTTTCACCTGAATTTACCCTGGCTTACATTATGAGAGCACGTGTTGCCCGTTTAATGGATGATCAGACTAATCCTAAAGGTTTATTAGTTCCTTACTATGAGCAATACCTGGATTTAGTAACTGTTAAAAAACCTGAATTAGGTGCTGCTGAAGCTGAGAAAAGAAACTTAGTTGAAGCTTATACTAACTTAGGATTTGCTTATACGCCTACTGATAAAGCAAAAGCAGGTGACTACTTTAAAAAGGCATTAGCTATTGATCCTGCAAATGCAAATGCATTAGCTGGTGCAAAACAATTAGCTGCCCCTGCTGCAAAAGCTCCATCAAAAAAGAAATAGTTTTTTTAATATTATTTCATAAAAATAGCCCCCGGAAAGTATTCACTTTTGGGGGCTATTTTTTTTGCTCTTGCTTAAAATACACGTTTGGTTATAATCCGTTAGCTAGAGACTTTCAAGCTTCCTGATCTGTTGAAGAGCATTCGTGTTTTTTGAGTTCATTTTAAAAGAACGCTGATAATTTTTTATAGCCTCAATTTTATTCCCGGCTATTGCAAGCGCTTCTGCATAACTATCATAAGCATTGCTGCTGTCTGGGTAAAGTTCAGTATATAACTTAAAGACCTTTATCGCTTCCTGAATCTTTTGTTCACCCAATAACCTGTAACCAAAACCATTCATATCATCCTCACTGAGTATAAAACCTGCACCTTGTTTCTTTTTCAGCTGCTGTACCACCTTTAAAGCATTGTTATATTGCTGCTTGATTAAGGCTGTCTTTAATAGTTTAATTGAAGGTGAGAAACCAAAACCATTGGATTCTTTCAAAGCAGGGATATAATAACCTGCAATCTCATCTATAAAATACTCCGGATTAGCTCCCTGTAAATTAGTTAACACGATCACTGAAAGCTGATCCTTTGGATAAACAAAAAAAGAGCTTCTCATTCCACCTACCGGTGCTACTGCGGGATGTTCGTCCCGTACAATAACAGGCCAGCCAAGTGCATATCCGTTCAAAAATTTGTTGAGACCATCCGGTTTGCCATTATTCATCAGTGCAGCTGTCCAAAGCAATTCTATACTGGATTTCTGTTTTAGCAACTGACCATTTTGAAGTGCAATAAGCCATTCAGCAATTTCCTTCGCGTTAGAGATCATTCCACTGGCAGTTCTGAAAAACAAAGGAAATTCCATATAAGCCGTTGTTAGTTTCCCATTACTCAGCCACTGGCCATTTACATAATGTACCGTAGAGTAAGCACCAGCAGAATATGGTATCACATCATGCGCATCACCAAAACGAGTTAATTTCATGCCTGCCACTTTGAACTGACGCTCTTCAATAAACTTAGTAAAATGAACCCCACTGAGCTTATTAATGATCATTCCCAGCATAACGTATCCTGTCTGGTTATAGCTATACTTTTCACCTGGTTTAAATTGAACAGGTAATGTCTTTACTTTTGCCCAAGCTACAGCCTCATCACCACCACCTAATACCTGCTCATGCTCATCAATAATGTTTGGCAACCCAGAATTATTTGCGAGTACCTGCTTTATAGTTACCTTATTCCAAGCCTCAGGTAAACTATCCAGATACTTTGATACCGGTTCATTGATATTCAGCTTACCATCCTCCTGAAGCTGCATAATAGCTACTCCTACAAAGGCTTTCGTACAGGAATTGATAGAAAATAAGCTTTCATCTGTTGCAGCTGCTAAATTTTCCGGATTGGCCATCCCATAGCTGCTTAATTTAACCAGCTTTCCATTTTGGATAACCCCAAGCTGGACCGCCGGAATACGTAACTGCTGCATTTTATTTTTAATAAATGCATCCACACTATCACTGGTAAGACCGTTCTGTGCTTCTGCAGGCATATAAAAAAGCAGTGTAGCCAGGCAAATAAATAGTCGTTGTCTAATCATAATTTCAGATATTATTATTTTGTTCTAAATTAGCTAAAACGACCACATAAAACGAAATGTACAGTTTAACCACATCATGTAGAGATAATGGACCAAAGACTGTCCACAAGCTTCACCGCAAAGTATCATCATCAGTTTCGCCATAAAGTTTCTTCTCTAACCATATCATCAGTTTCTCCGCTCAACTATCCAACTACCAAACCCAAAGAGCGCATTCATCTTAAAAAGCGTCTGGTAAAAGACCAAACAGGGTTGCTTAAGGATAATTGAAAAAGACAAGCTAATGTGAGGCCATAGCGTTCCGAGCCCTTCAGCGAAGGCAATGCCGGCCGAACATAGCTTGTCTTTTTCAATTATTTGATTTCCTGCTTTTTTCTTTTACTTTTGTAGCCTAATTAAGATTATATGGAAACGCAGAGTTTACCCTCAGATTTTTTACCTATCATTTTCCAGGTTATCGTAGCCCTTGGCTTTGTTGTAGTAACACTTATCGCTACACACTTCTTAGGTCCCTCACGTAAAACCAGTGACAAACTAGGTACATTTGAAGCCGGTGTAAAAGTAGTCGGAAACGCGCGTCAGCCATTTTCCATCAAATACTTCCTTGTCGCTATACTATTTGTACTGTTCGACGTTGAAGTTATCTTTATGTACCCATGGGCTGTGAATTTCAGAGAACTCGGCTGGCCGGGTCTTATTGAAATGTTTGTATTTATGGGGACACTTTTGTTAGGCTTTATTTATATCCTTAAAAAGAAAGCACTCGATTGGAATTAATTATTTAGATCGGTTCTAAATCGAGATAGACTAAGCCAATTTGGCTCGAAATATTGTAGATTTGTGGTTCATTCTGTATTAGAATGAGCCTTTTTTGTTTTATGATATGAGTGACATCAATATAGTAGACGCGCCTCCAGGCATTGAAGGATCTGGCTTTTTCGCTACTTCTTTAGACAAGGTTATTGGTTTAGCCCGTTCCCATTCATTATGGCCACTGCCATTTGCAACTTCATGCTGTGGAATTGAATTCATGGCAACAATGGGTTCGCACTATGATTTCGGTCGTTTTGGTTCAGAACGTTTAAGTTTTTCTCCACGTCAGGCAGATTTATTAATGGTTATGGGTACTATAGCTAAAAAAATGAGCCCTGTACTAAAGCAAGTGTATTTACAGATGGCAGAACCCCGCTGGGTAATGGCAGTAGGTGCATGCGCATCAAGCGGTGGTATTTTTGACACTTACTCAGTTCTGCAGGGAATCGATGAGATTATTCCGGTAGATGTTTACGTTCCTGGCTGTCCGCCAAGACCAGAAGCTATTTTAGATGGTTTCGGTAAGATTCAGGAATTAGTAAAAAACGAATCTGGCAGAAGAAGAGATTCTGATCAGTATAAACAAATGTTGGCTTCATACGGAATCGAATAATGGCAGAAGTTAACAATAGTAGCGTAATACAGCTGTTAGCTGACCGTTTCGGAGCTAAAATAAGTGGAGTGAATGAACCTTACGGTTTACTGACTGTAGAGACCACTAAGGATGTAATCATTGATGTACTGAAGTTTCTTAAAGAAACAGAAGGTGCAGGTTTTGCTTTCCTTACAGATATCACTGCAGTTCATTATCCTGATACTAAACATATCGCTGTAGTTTACCATTTGCATAACATGGTGAACAAAATCAGGATCAGAGTGAAAGTATTTATACACGAACAAACTCCATCAATCCCTACAGCTACTGTTCTCTGGAACGGTGCGAACTGGATGGAGAGAGAAACATATGACTTTTTCGGCGTTAAGTTCGAAGGTCACCCTGATTTAAGAAGGATTTTAAATATGGACGAACTGAATGTTCACCCCATGTTGAAACAGTATCCTTTGGAAGATCCAAACAGAGTTGATAAAAAAGACGAATACTTTGGTAGATAAGAACATGAATCACAATCAACCAGTATATACAGACAACGATCCTCAGAATGAGCTGGTCACCTTAAACTTAGGCCCGACTCACCCTGCAACACACGGTGTTTTTCAAAACGTACTTCAGTTAGACGGAGAACGTATTGTGAGCGGAGTTTCTACCATCGGGTATATTCACCGCGCTTTTGAAAAGATTGCTGAACACAGGCCTTTCTATCAGATCACACCGCTGACAGACAGGTTAAACTACTGTTCATCACCTATTAACAATATGGGATGGCATATGACAGTAGAAAAACTGTTAAATATAAAAGTACCTAAACGTGTAGATTATTTAAGGATAATCGTCATGGAACTGGCGCGTATCTCAGATCACATTATCTGTAATACGATTATCGCACAGGATACCGGTGCAACAACGACCTTCTTATATCTTTTCCAGTTCAGAGAGCATATCTATGAGATTTACGAAGAAATATGTGGTGCGCGTTTAACAACAAATATTGGACGTATTGGTGGTTTTGAAAGAGATTTCAATGATATCGCCTTTGCTAAAATCAATAAATTTTTAAAAGAGTTCCCTGTTGCTTTAAGGGAGTTTGAAAGTCTGCTTAACCGTAACCGTATTTTCATCGATCGTACTGCCGGCGTTGCCTGTGTTACCCCTGAAGATGCATTAAGTTACAGCTGGAGTGGTCCTTTATTACGTGCAACTGGTGTGGATTATGACGTACGTGTAAGTGAGCCTTATTGTTCTTATGATGAATTCGATTTTGAAGTCCCAGTAGGTACAAGCGGTGATATTTATGACCGTTATTTAGTCCGCAACGAAGAAATGTGGCAGAGTGTAAGTCTGATTGAACAGGCGTTAGAGAAAATTAAACATGAGCCTGCCGGTGTTTTCCATGCAGATGTTCCTGATTTCTACCTCCCTGCTAAAGAAGAAGTATATAACAATATGGAGGCCCTGATTTACCATTTCAAAATTGTAATGGGCGAAATTGATGCACCTAAAGCAGAGGTATATCATGCTGTTGAAGGCGGAAACGGAGAACTTGGATTTTATCTGATCAATGACGGCGGAAGAACACCTTACCGTCTGCATTTCAGAAGACCTAGTTTCATCAATTATTCCATGTATGCGAAGATGAGTGAAGGAATGTTACTGTCTGATGCCATTATCAACATGAGTAGTATGAATATTATTGCCGGAGAATTAGATGCTTAAAGTAGAAGAACAACAACCTGTAGAGTTTTCGTCAGCTTTGATCGCAAAGTGTGATGAAATTTCAAGTAGATATCCGCAAGGGAAACAAAAATCTGCCCTATTGCCTGTACTTCACGAAGTTCAGGCAGAGCTAGGTTGGTTAAGCTCCGATGCGATGGATAAAGTAGCAGCATATTTAAAAATTGAACCTATCGAAGTTTACGAGGTAGCCTCTTTTTACAGTATGTACTTCTTACAGCCAAAAGGTAAATATGTTTTAGAAGTTTGCCGCACAGGGCCTTGCTGCCTGGTGGGAGCAGAAAAACTGATGGAGCATATGGAACAAACTCTTGGAGTGAAAGAAGGTGAGGTTACAGCTGATGGTTTATTTAGCTGGAGAGGTGTTGAATGTCTTGCTGCCTGTGGTTACGGCCCGGTTCTGCAAATAGGCCCTGAATACACTTTTTATGAAAACCTGGACAATCAAAAGGTAGACACATTGATAGAAGAATTACGCAAAAAATAATGGCCCGTAAACTCTTATTAGAACATATAAACGTACCAGGCATCAATACTCTTGATGTTTACCGCCAGAAAGGCGGCTACTGTGCTGTGGAGAAAGCTTTGAAGACTCTTACCCCTGATGAAGTGGTAGAAGAAGTTAAAAAGTCCGGATTACGCGGCCGTGGAGGTGCAGGTTTCCCTACAGGAATGAAGTGGAGCTTTCTGGCAAAACCAGAAGGTGTTGCCCGCTACCTGGTATGTAATGCTGATGAATCAGAGCCGGGTACTTTTAAAGACCGCTATCTGATGACTTACATTCCTCATGCTTTAATTGAAGGAATGATTGTGTCAAGTTTTGCATTAGGGGCGAATACATCTTATATCTACGTACGTGGAGAGATGATGCCGCAAATCAGGATTCTGGAGAGAGCAATTGCAGAAGCAAAAGCTGCTGGCTTTTTAGGAAAAAACATTTTAGGATCAGGTTATGACCTGGAGATTTAT
>Ga0247807_10002141_pt1 | contig 11031 bp, 7 predicted proteins | sample UWRJL074202C1_FD_179931 | JGI IMG/M metagenome (GOLD analysis project Ga0247807, IMG submission 179931) | Plant litter microbial communities from Arlington Agricultural Research Station in Wisconsin, United States - UWRJ-L074-202C-1 | ecosystem: Environmental > Terrestrial > Plant litter >...
AACGGCTCGTGCAGCTTGCCGTCGACGCGCTTGGTGACTACCTGCGGCTTGCCGACGGTGAGCTCGAAGCCCTCACGACGCATCTGCTCGACGAGGATCGCGAGAGCAAGCTCTCCACGGCCCTGGATCTCCCAGGCGTCCGGACGACCGATGTCGACGAGCTTGATGGAGACGTTACCGACGAGCTCGCGGTCGAGGCGGTCCTTGACCATACGGGCGGTGAGCTTGTGGCCCTTGATCTTGCCGATGATCGGGCTCGTGTTCGTGCCGATGGTCATCGAGATGGCGGGGTCGTCGACCGTGATGGTCGGCAGCGGGCGGACGTCGGTCGGGTCTGCGAGGGTCTCACCGATGGTGATGTCCTCGAAGCCGGCGACGGCGACGATGTCACCGGGTCCCGCAGATTCGGTCGGGAAGCGGTCGAGCGCCTTCGTGATGAGAAGCTCGGTCACCTTGACGTTCGCGACGGATCCATCGTGCTTGACCCACGCGACGGTCTGGCCCTTCTTGATGTTGCCGTTGAAGACGCGGAGGAGTGCGAGGCGTCCGAGGAACGGCGAGGAGTCGAGGTTGGTGACCCACGCCTGCAGCGGGTGCTCGTCGTCGAACGACGGAGCCGGAACGTGCTTGAGGATCGCGTCGAACAGCGGCTCGAGGTCCTCGTTGTCCGGAAGGGCGCCGTTCTCGGGCTTGTTCCAGCTGGCAGCACCGTTACGGCCGGACGCGTAGACGACGGGAACGTCGAGGATCGCGTCGAGGTCGAGGTCGGGGTGCTCGTCGGCCATGTCGCTCGCGAGGCCGAGGAGAAGGTCCTGGCTCTCGGCGACGACCTCGTCGATGCGAGCATCGGGACGGTCGGTCTTGTTGACGAGCAGGATGACGGGGAGGTTGGCCTCGAGGGCCTTACGGAGCACGAAGCGGGTCTGCGGCAGCGGGCCCTCGGACGCGTCGACGAGGAGGACGACACCGTCGACCATGGACAGGCCGCGCTCGACCTCGCCACCGAAGTCAGCGTGACCCGGGGTGTCGATCACGTTGATCGTGATGTTGCCGCCGGAGTGGTTCTCTTCGGCGTGCTTGCCGTTGTAGAGCACCGCGGTGTTCTTCGCGAGGATGGTGATGCCCTTTTCGCGCTCGAGCTCGTTGGAGTCCATGGCGCGGTCTTCGAGGTGCGCGTGCGCATCGAAGGAGTTCGTCTGGCGCAGCATGGCGTCGACGAGGGTCGTCTTTCCGTGGTCGACGTGGGCGACGATAGCGACGTTGCGCAGGTCGGTGCGGGTGGCGAGGGCCATAGTGATTTCCTTGACTGCTTGGCGAAACGGGGATCGCGCGCTGCTCATCTCCTGGGAGGGCACGACCGCGCTGGACACTCTAAAAAGAGGGGTCTGGGATGCGCAAGGACGCAACAATGACGCCCTGCGCATACCAGTCTACGTTACGGAGCGAATTTCGCAGCCTTTCGACCGTTCCGCTCGCAGCGAAGCCGAACCTTCCTACAGGAGGCGACGGCTTTCGCGACGCTCGCGCTGGCGATCGGGGTCGGGAAGCGGCACCGCGGAGATGAGCTTGCGCGTGTATTCGTGCTGGGGGTTGCGCAGGATGTTCTCCTTGCTGCCCTGTTCGACGATCACTCCGTGGTTCATCACGACGATGCGGTCTGCGAGCAGGTCGACGACGGCGAGGTCGTGGCTCACGAAGAGGCAGGCGAACTCGAGGTCCTTCTGCAGCTCGGTGAGCAGGTCGAGCACGCGCGCCTGCACCGAGACATCCAGTGCCGACGTCGGCTCATCGGCCACGAGCAGCGACGGACGCAGCGCGAGGGCGCGCGCAATACCGACGCGCTGGCGCTGGCCTCCGGAGAGTTCGTTCGGGTAGCGGTTGCGGAACGAACGCGGCAGCTCGACCTGGTCGAGCAGTTCCTCGACGCGGGAGTTGATCTGCGTCTTGTCGAAGTCTCCCGTGAGCAGCATCGGCTCGCCGATGCTCTGGCCGATGGGCCATCGCGGGTTGAGCGACGACCCCGGGTCCTGGAAGACGATGCCGATGTTGCGGCGGATGGCCCGCAACTCCTTCGTGGAGACATTGGACATGTCCTGTCCGGCGACCGTCATGGTTCCGGATGCCACGGGGATGAGTCCGACGACGGCGCGGGCGACGGTGGTCTTACCCGACCCGGACTCCCCCACGACGCCGACGATCTCGCCGGGGTAGATGTCGAACGACGCTTCCTTGACGGCCTTGAACGCCGGGACACGACCACGCTTCGGGTATTCGATGTCCACGTTCTTGAGCGACAGGGCGGGCTGCTCGTTGCGCTCGTGCGTGACGGTGTGCAGCGCCTCGCCGGTGCCGAGGTGCGGTACGGACGCGAGCAACTGCTGCGTGTACGGCTCCTTCGGCGCGGTGAAGATGTCATGCACCGTGCCGCGCTCGACGATCGAGCCGTCCTTCATCACGATGACGTTGCTCGCGATGTCGGCGACAACACCCATGTCGTGGGTGATGATGACGATCGCGCTGTTGAGGCGCTGGTGGAGGTTGCGCAGCAATTCGAGGATCTCGGCCTGGATCGTCACGTCGAGAGCGGTTGTCGGCTCATCGGCAATGAGCATGTCGGGGTCGCAGGAGAGCGACTGGGCGATCATGGCGCGCTGGCGCTGTCCACCGGACAACTGGTGCGGGTAAGAGTCGAACGCCTTCTTCGGGTCGGGCATCTCGACGAGGGCGAGCAGCTCGAGCGCGCGCTCCTTGGCGGCCGACGGCGTGAGCGGGAAGTGCACGCGCAGTGCCTCGACGATCTGGAATCCGATCGTGTACACCGGGTTCAGCGCCGTCATCGGCTCCTGGAAGATGACCGCGATCTTCTTGCCGCGGGCGTTGCGCAGCACCGACTGGGTGGCGCCGATCATCTCGGTGCCGTTGAGACGGGCACTGCCGGAGGCCCGGCCGTTCTTCGGGAGTAGGCCGAGCAGCGACATCGAGCTCACGCTCTTACCCGAACCGGATTCGCCGACGATGGCGAGCACCTCGCCCGGGCGGACGACGTAGTTGATGTCCTTCGCTGCGGGGATCCACTCACCGTTGACCAGGAAGTCGACGTTGAGGTGGGACACCTCGAGGATGGGCTCGTTCATGTCACGTGACGTGGACGGGGTTGCGGTCGACATGGACGCATTCATGCTGCGACCTCCAGCGGGATTCGGGTGATGCAGAACGGACGTGCGAGCATAAGGCCATGGACAGAGCTACGACCCTGAGGCCGTTGACAGGGCGCGTTATCGCGATCGTTGCCGCCGTGATCGCCCTGCTTGCTGCGGGAAGTGTGTTCTTCACGGATGACGCGACCAACGTGTTGCGCGGCATAGCTGCGCCTGTCCTCGTGGTCTACGCCGCGTGGCTCCTGTTCTGGAACCCCGCCGTCGTCATCGACGACTCCGGTGTGCTGCTGAAGAACGTTTTCCAGACGGTTCATCTCCGCTGGCCGGCGATCGACAGGATCGACACGCGCTGGGCGCTCACCCTGTTCACCCCGTACGGGAAGTTCACCGCTTGGGCGGCTCCGGCTCCGGGACGCCACGCCTCGATTCGCATCCAGCCCACCGACATCCGCAATCTTCCTGAGTCCAGTTACCTGGCCGGATCGGTTCGACCGGGAGACGTTCCGAACACGCCGTCCGGCGACGCGTCCACGATCATCCGTCTTCGTCTGGAAGAGCTCAGGGACGCTGGACATCTCGACGACCGCAAGCTCGAGAGCGACACCGCGGGCGTTCGCACGCACTGGGTTCGCATCGCCGTGCTGGTCGTTCTCGTTGCGGCGAGCATCGTGAGCGCGCTTCTCTAGCGAGTTCACTCGCTCGCACCCCGTCGTTCGCTGTCGGCGCGCTGGGCGTCGCGGCGGGTACGACCCGTCACGTACGCGAGCATCTGGCGGTACGGGCCCGACGAACCGGGCACGCGGCGCTGGCGCGGGTCGAACGCGTCGCGGAGTCCGTCACCGATGAAGTTCACGCACAGCGCGATGACGATGATGAACGCACCAGGCCACCAGAAGAGCCACGGGCGGGTCGAGAACGCGTCGCGGTAGTCGTTGGCGAGCTGGCCGAGCGAGACGTCGGGCGCCTTGATGCCGAACCCGAGGAACGACAGAGCTGCTTCGAGGAGGATGGCCGCGCTCATGAGCAGCGTGGTGCTGACGATGACGACACCCACCGAGTTGGGCAAGATGTGACGGAAGACGATGCGGGAGTTCGAGGCTCCGGCAACGCGTGCCGCGTCGACGAACTCACGCTCGCGCAGTCCGAGGAACTCTCCGCGCACCAGTCGGGCGAGGGAGGTCCAGCCGACGAGTCCGAGGACGATACCCAGGACGACAGCTCCGAGGCCACCGGATGCGCGACCGATGACGGCGCCGAGCACGATGACGGGGATGACGATGATGAGGTCGGTGAAGCGCATGAGGATGGCGTCGACCCAGCCGCGGTAGAACCCTGCGACTGCACCGATGACGATTCCGACTACCGCCGCGATCGCACCGTAGATCACCATGACGGCGATGGACTGCTGCGTTCCGCGCATGACGCGGGCGAAGATGTCACGGCCGATGTTGTCCTGGCCGAACGGGTGGGCGCCGAAGTCGAACGGCAGCACCCAGGTTGGGTTCGCGTTGTTGACGATCGGCAGGACCGATTCGTAGTCCCACTGCCACCAGCCGGGGATCTTGAAGTCGTAGATCACGATTCCGACGGACGAGTACACGAGGATCGCAACGAGCGCGAGAACGACGAGGGCTGTCATGGCGCCCTTGTGGCGGAAGAAACGACCGCGGACGATAGCGCCCTGGCTGAGTCCCTCGACCTCGCGCTGCTCGATCGTCAGCTCGTTGTTGCCGTGCGGCTCGTTGAGGCTCGGATCGTTGGGGTTCATCAATGAATTGGTCATGTCTAGCTAACTCGGATTCGCGGGTCGAGTACGGAGTAGAGGATGTCGGCGACGAGGTTGAAGACAACCGCGAGCGCACTCGTGATGAGGATGAACGCCATCAGGGGATTGAGGTCGATGTGCGTCAACGCATCCTGGAAGATCGATCCCATTCCCTTCCACGCGAACACCGTCTCGGTGAGCACCGCTCCGCCGATCAGTCCGCCGACGTCGAAGGCGATGATCGTGACGACAGGGATCATGGCATTCCGGAAAGCGTGGCGCATGATGACGGTGCGCTCGGTGAGGCCCTTGGCGCGAGCCGTGCGCACGTAGTCCTGGTTCATGACTTCGAGCAGGCTCGCGCGGGAGTACCGCGAGTAGCTCGCAACCGAGATCAGCAGCAGGGTGACGGTCGGCAGCGCGAGGTGGGTCGAGGAGTCGAGGATCGTCTGCCAGATTGATCCGTTGAGCCCCGGCGTGGACGCGCCGATCGTGGGGATCGGTCGGCCGTTCGTGTTGGCGACGTAGTCGGGCCAGACCTGGAGCACGCGGTCGACGACAAGGAGCAGCGCGACGATGCCGCCGGTGATTCCTGCGCCGCGGGCGGCGACCCACTTGTCGTTCTGGCCGGTCACATAACCGACGACTCCGCCGATGACGATGAAGGCGAGGATGACGGCGATAGCGAGCCATGCCGGCGTACGGGTCGTGAGCACGTACTGCAGCGGATACCAGAGCGCTCCGCCGACGACGGCGACACCGAGAGCGCTGTAAAGCGCCCTCCGGTTACGGAGGCCCGTCGATAGCGACGTGACGATCACGGCGGCGAGAGCGCCGAGTCCGATGATCAGGAAGGTACCGAGGCCGGGACGGGTGAACCAGTCGGTGAGGAGCAGGTAGACGAGGATTCCGGCGGTGATGAGCGTCGCAGAACCGAACACGATGAGTCGTGGTTTCGGGTCGCCGCCGATGATGCTCATCCATACGAAGCCCGAAACAAGAGCGACGACGACGATGACGATCGGCGATATCCCGGGGTCCGCGAGGAAGTTGTTGAACCCGATGGCGGCGTACTGCTTGAGCAGCACTGCGACGAAGAAGACGGGGAGGGAGAAGAACAGGAACGAGAAGAACGTGACGGTGTAGTCGTATCCCGAGTACTGGCGGAGCGCGGTGGTCATACCGACCGCGATTCCGATGACGACGGCGATGATCGTCGCAATGGTCACGAGCTGGATGGTCTGCCACATGGCATTGCCGACGAGTTCGATGACGGGCTGACCGGCGATGGTCGTGCCGAGGTCGAATCGACCGACGAGGCCGCCGAGAACACCGGCTAGCCAGAGAAAGTATCGCGCTGGCGCGGGTACATCGAGATCGAGAGCCTGGACGCGCGCGGCGATGAGCGCTTCCCGGTTGGGCGCAGGACTACTGCGCAAGTCTTCAAGGGGGTCTCCTGCCACTGCAGCGAGGTTGTAGATGATGAAGCTCGCGCCGAGAAGTACAAATACGGAGGCGACAAGGCGCCTCACGACGAAGGTAAACACAGGCCTACGTCATCCCTTTCTTTATGGATTTCCGCCGCCGCTCGCCCGGATGGGACAAGCAGCTGACGTGGCAAGGGTGCCAGGGATTCCCTGGCACCCTTGCTCGTTCACATCAGCGATGGAACTCGGTGACTCCTTAGGAGGCCGGTGCCCACTCCCAGAAGTTCCAGAAGTAGGTCGGCGAAAGGAATGCCGGCTTGACTCCCGTTACTGTATCGCTCCAAGCCGTGAGGCCCGGGAACTGGAAGATCGGGACGGTCCAGTACTGGTCGGCGATGAGCTTCTCAGCGCTGATCAGCGTCTCCTGCTGGGCAGCAGGATCCGTCTCGGTCTGCAGGCCGTCGAAGAGGCCGTCGACCTCGTCGTTGGACCAGCCGTAGTAGTTGTTGATTCCACCGGTCTGGTAGTTCGGGCCGGACTCGCCGATCGCGAGGCTCGTCGACTGCCATCCGAAGAGGGCGATGTCGTAAGCGTCGGTCTTGGTCGAGAGGTCGACACCCCAGGTCTCGGTGCTCGCGTCAACAAGCTCGATACCGGCGAGTTCAGCGGACTGGCGCATGAGCTCGAACTCCTGCTGGCGACGCGGGTTGCTGGCCGCGTACAGGACGCGGGCCTTGACCTTGTCGACGCCGGCTTCCTTCAGGATTGCCTTCGCACCCTCGATGTCGACCGTGTACTTCTCGGCGTAGCCGTTCTCCGCGATCGACGCCTCGTAGTTGTCGGTTCCGGGAACGAAGACGTTCGAGTTACGCAGTTCAGCGTTGTCCTGGAGCGGCTTGATGATCTTCTCGAGGATTTCCTCGCGCGGGACGGTCTTCATGAACGCCTCACGTACGGCGAGAGCGGTCTCTTCCGAGTCATCGTACGAGGAAGCGTCGAACGGGCCGCCGTTGGTGACCTGGAGGTCGACGTGCTCGTACGTTCCTTCTGCCTGCCCCTTGTACTCGATGCCATCGAGTGCTTCGACCTGCGTGAGAAGGTCAGCCGTGGGCTGTCCTGCTGCAATGTCGACGTCACCGTTCTGGAGAGCCTGGATCTGTGCCTGCGGGTCGGCGATCACGCGAACGGTGATCTTCTCGTACTTCGGCTTCGGGCCCCAGGTGTAGTCGGGGTTTGCCGTGAGCGTGACGTACTGCTCGGCCTTCATGTCGGTGATGGTGTACGCGCCGTCCGACAGAACCTTCTGGGGCTCGTCAGGCATGTCCGAGAAGCGGTAGTCGTTGTTCCACGACTCCGAGACCGGTGCGAGAACTGCTGCGTCCTTGTCCTGGATGGCCTTGATCAGCACGTCCTTGGCCTCGTCGCCGGTGTAGTCCTCATCCGGGAACGCGAGCTGAACGGTACCGTGCGCTGAAACGCCGATACCGGTTCCGGTAGCGACCTCCCAGTCGACGTACGGGGAGCTGTAGACGTAGGTGAGGCTGCGGCCGTCGTCGCCGATGGTCGGGGTCTCTTCGACGAGGTCGAGGCCGTTGCCCTCGACAGCGCCGCTGTTGAAGAAGACGTTGTCGCCCTGCTCGGTGACCGCGCCGGTCTCTTCGTCAGTCGTGACATCGTCGCTCGTCGTGGTGTTGAGGTGGGTCGTGTTGGCGGCCCAGTTCAGCAGCATGTCAGCGGCGTCGACGGCGGTGCCGTCGCTCCACTTGACACCGTCGTTGACCGTGTACTTGATGGTCAGCGGGTCGTCGGAGACCTTCTCGTACGTACCGAAGTCGGTGTTCTGCACGAGCTCGGGAACGTCGTTGTAGTACGTGAAGCTCGAGTTCGCGAGGTAGGTGATGTTCGTGTTGGCGGTGGCGTTACCGCTCACGCTGAGGTTGTTGTACTCACGGAACGTGTCGTTCCAGGCAACGCTGATCTCAGTGCCCTCGATGACTTCGGATTCCTGCTCGGGTGCCGAGCAGCCCGCAAGAACCAAAGCACCGATGGTGACCAAGGCACCAGCAGTCGCAATGCGTCTGATTTTCAATTTTCCTCCTGTGCAAGATGCGCTAACGGCAGGACGAAACCCAGCGTTCTGCCGCGCGAGATAGAAGTACCCTAAGTAGGGGCCCGCCGCTTCGCCAAACTGTAGAGAGAAACGTTACACAGTGGAAACGAATTCAACTGAAATCTGCGCAATGCGAAATTATCCTGCGCAGAAAGGGTCGATTGTGCACGTTTCATGCATTGACGCGTCACGTGCACCCCGAACAGGGGTCGGGGGCCCCGAGCTACGGAACGTCACGTGTGCAACCCCTATGATGCGCCGCGCGGCCTCCTGGTTTCCTCCGTGCTGACCGGCGAAACCCTCCTGTCGCGAGGCCGGATTCGCGCGGAGATACTACTTGTTCTCGCGCTCTCGCTGGGCGCATCCGCTGTCTATTCGGTCATCTCGATCATCAATCGGATGACGCAGCAGATCGCCCTGGGAGACCAGACTGCGACGCTCAATAACTCGCTGAGCGACCGCGAGGTCTTCGATCTCATCTACCAGCTGCTCGCCATCGTGTTCGAGCTCGCCCCGGTGGCGCTCGTCGTCTTCCTGCTCTGGCAGCACTCGCGCCCGCACCTCGCTCGCTTCGGGGTCGACGCGACCCGGCCCCTGAGGGACGGACTGTGGGGTATTGCGATCGTCGCGGCCATCGCCATCCCGGGTCTCGTCGTCTATATCGGCGGACGCTGGCTCGGCATCTCGGTCGACGTGAACCCGAGCGCCCTCGACACCTATTGGTGGACGGTGCCCGTCCTCATCCTGTCGGCAATCCGTGCCGGGCTGCAGGAGGAGTTCATCATGATCGGCTACCTCTACGCTCGCCTGCGCGACCTCGGTTGGGGCACCTGGCGGATCATTCTCGTGAGCGCCGCGATCCGCGGCACGTACCACCTCTACCAGGGGTTCGGCGCGTTCATCGGAAACGTCGCGATGGGCATCGCGTTCGGGTGGCTGTACGTCCGGTTCGGGCGATTGATTCCGCTCGTCGTCGCGCATGCCGCGCTCGACGCCGCGATCTTCGTGGGGTACCCGTGGGCTGCGGCGACATTCCCGGGACTGTTCGGCTGAGCGCGTCATCCGCTCTACTAAAAGACGAGCAAATCGCAACCCATTGACGCCCCGTCGGCAGGCGTGACTATGGTGGTCTGCCGCGCAGGGAGGCGTGGTCGCCCGCCACGGGTGTGAGCACGAAGAGGTGACTTATGAGCGTGGGAGCTCGCGATCCTGGTACTGCCCACAACACGACCGATTTCGAGACCGTTGAACGGTCTGACGAGTTCCGCACACTGAAACGACGGCATCGAAGTTTCGTCTTCCCGCTCGCCGTCGGGTTCCTCGTCTGGTACTTCACCTACGTGCTCCTCGCGGACTATGCCCACGACTTCATGGCGACCAAGGCGATCGGCAACGTGACCGTCGGCATCCTCTTTGGACTCGGGCAGTTCGTGACGACGTTCGCGATCACGACGCTCTACGTCTGGTATGCGAATCGCAAGCTCGATCCGCTCGCCGACAAAATCCGGGGCGACCTCGAGGAGGCCTCGCGATGATCGGCATCCTGGCAGCGAATGCTGCAGCCCCCACGACCGTCGGGGAGCCCATCCTCAACATCTCGATCTTCGGAGCCTTCGTCGCCATCACGCTCGTGATCGTGCTCAGGGCGAGTCGGAACAACAAGACGGCAGCCGACTACTACGCGGCGGGGCGGTCGTTCACCGGACCGCAGAACGGCACGGCTATCGCGGGTGATTACCTGTCTGCGGCATCCTTCCTCGGCATCTGCGGCGCAATCGCCGTGAACGGGTACGACGGGTTCCTCTACTCGATCGGGTTCCTCGTGGCGTGGCTCGTGGCGCTGCTGCTCGTCGCGGAGCTCATGCGGAACACCGGAAAGTTCACGATGGCCGACGTGCTGTCGTTCCGGCTGGCACAGCGGCCCGTGCGCGTGGCCGCGGCAACCACGACCCTCGCGGTGTGCTTCTTCTACCTCCTCGCACAGATGGCGGGCGCCGGCGGACTCGTCTCGCTGCTCCTCGGCATCAACGATCGGGTCGGCCAGTCGATCGTCGTCGCGGTCGTCGGGGCGCTCATGATCCTGTACGTGCTCGTCGGCGGGATGAAGGGGACGACGTGGGTGCAGATCATCAAGGCGGCGCTGCTCATCGCGGGCGCCTTCGTCATGACGATCTGGGTGCTCGCTCTCAACGGCTTCAACCTGTCAGAGCTGCTCGGTGCCGCAGCGGCCGCGAACGGCGAGGCGGTGCTGAGCCCGGGGCTCCAGTACGGCATCTCCGACATCACGAAGCTCGACTTCGTGTCGCTCGCCCTCGCGCTCGTCCTCGGCACCGCGGGACTCCCCCACGTGCTCATGCGCTTCTATACGGTGCCGACGGCCCGCGAGGCGCGTCGATCGGTCGTCTGGGCCATCTGGCTCATTGGACTGTTCTACCTCTTCACGCTCGTGCTGGGCTACGGAGCGAGCGCGCTCATCGGCAAGGAGACGATCCTCGCGGCTCCGGGTGCGGTCAACTCGGCAGCCCCGCTGCTCGCCTTCGAGCTCGGCGGGCCGATACTCCTCGGCATTAT
>Ga0247807_10002142_pt1 | contig 11031 bp, 4 predicted proteins | sample UWRJL074202C1_FD_179931 | JGI IMG/M metagenome (GOLD analysis project Ga0247807, IMG submission 179931) | Plant litter microbial communities from Arlington Agricultural Research Station in Wisconsin, United States - UWRJ-L074-202C-1 | ecosystem: Environmental > Terrestrial > Plant litter >...
GACCTAATGAACCAGAATCTGCAGTCGGTGAACGTCAACGATTACCAGGGCAATCCATTCCAAATGGATGTGACCTATCGGGGATTTACGGCTAGTCCGCAAATTGGTACTCCACAAGGTTTATCCGTATTTCTTGATGGCATACGTGTTAATGAGCCCTTCGGCGATGTGGTCAATTGGGACATGATCCCGATGAATGCATTGGCCGGTGTGGATGTGTTCCCAGGCTCAAATCCTATATTTGGCTTAGGCACACTTGGTGGTGCTTTCTCCATGAAAACTAAGGACGGCTTTAGCCATAAAGGCGTGACCGCAGAAGTACTGACCGGCTCTTTTGGGCGTAAGCAGTTGCAGGCTACCGGAGGTTGGAACAATGGAACTGTGGGCTTGTTTGGTGCGGGGAACTTCTTCCTAGAAGATGGCTGGCGTGAGAATTCGCCAAGCAGGGTAAACCAGATGTTCGGCAAGGCCAGTTACCGTGGTGAGAAATTGGATTTGAACCTAAGTTCATTAGTGGTCTGGAATGACTTGGTTGGGAATGGCCTTGTTCCCAGTGAAATGTACAAGCAAGACAGGAATGGCGTATATACATCACCTGACTCTACAGAAAACCGTTTATTCCAGTTCCAATTATCCGGTAGTTATTTTGTTAATGACAATTTTACGGTAACGGCTCAAGCCTACCGCAGGGACAGCAAACGTCATTCTGTAGGGGCAGATGTTTATACTGAGTTTGAAAATCAAGCAGCAAGACGCAACCTAGCCCCTGGCGAACAATTTACTTGCCTTTTTACAACTACAAACAAATTCGGCTTGCCAGATTATTATGTGGTTGACATTCCAAATAGTGACCCGTCTCAGGCAGATCCAAGCTTGTTCAGCTTCCTGTTTGCCCCAACACTTGCTGACGCTTTTGCCGAATTGCCAATGAGTTTTTTTAATAGGGAGGATATTCCGGCTGAGTTGGTAGCAAGAGCGCAAAATGACTTTCTTGTTCAAAAGAATTTTCAGCAATCTTTTATTTTTACTGCAGCGGCAGGGGGCACTCCCACACTTCCACCAGGGCCAGAGACGCCATATTCAAATGGCAATCCATCATATCAATATGCTACGTCGGGTGGTGCATTAGTCTCAATTAAAGACTCTGACCCAATTTCCTTTTACACCAATGCTACGCAAAACTTTTATTACTACACGCCAGATAATGTGCCAGGAGATGGAGTTCCTACACTCCACTTATTATTCATAAAGCCTCCAACTAATGGCGATGTTTGCAAAGGTGATACGAACCCAGACAGACTGGAAATTCCTGGCCCAATAGGTGGAAATCAAACTGTCGATGGTGCTGCCTACAATAATGGCACAGGTACTGGTGTCGTTGAGGGAACCCCTACTTCCGTACTTACGGAAAATCAGATTAATCAAATCACCGATGGTGCCTCGATACAACTCAATTGGAATTTTGAGAAACATAAATTCATGGTGGGTGCTTCGATTGACGCCCCCAGTGCAACTTACAAAAGTGGCCAGCGCCTAGGATTGCTGGATGCTAACCGTAACGCCTTTCTCGCCCCCGATCAAATTCGTGATCAGTATGCTGCTGCAGATACGGAGATCAGCAACAATAATTTTACTGGTAGGCAGATAACCAAGAGTCTCTATGCCAGTGAAACATGGAGCCCGATTGAAACCCTTCATATCACAGGCTCTGCACGCTACAACGATACCCACGGTAAAAACAAGATTGCTTCCCGTACTTTTGGCTCTTATGTATTTAATCTGGCTCAACTTGAAGCATTTCCTGATTATTTCGATGTCTGCGCTCCTGGTCAGACATGCCCGACAGGATATGTAATTCCTGATGCTTCTAACTTGCTTAATAAGCCTGAAAAGGAGAAGTTTAGTTATTTTTCGCTTAACCCTTCGTTAGGTGTGAGTTGGCAGGCCAATCCAAACCTCAACCTGTTCACTAATTGGACTCAAGGTACACGTACCCCATCAGTAATTGAGTTGGGATGTGCTTTTGACGACACACTTGTCCGAATTGGTCCAGGAAAGTTTCTGGAAAAAAGTTTGGCAGAAAATAGGTCTTGCTCTCTGCCCTCAACACTTTCTGGAGATCCCCCATTGCCACAAATTAAGGCGCAGACCATTGATGTCGGTATGCGTGGCAACTGGGGAGAAAATTTGCAATGGAATGTGGGGGCTTATCAGACCGATCTCAAGGACGATATTTATCTCGTTTCTTTCCCTGGTAACCGTAGTTTCTTTGACTCCATCGGCAATACTCGTCGACGGGGTCTAGAGGCGGGCATTAAAGGCAGTTACGATAAATTCAGTTTCAAGCTGAACTATGCCCTGACAGAAGCCACTTTTCAAGATTCCTTCATGCTGGCCTCAAATGACAATAGCAGCGCATTTGAAGACGTATTTGGCAACAATGAATTTGGAAAACGAATCCAAGTTAAGCCTGGCGATCGCATGCCAGGCGTGCCTCTGCACAACCTCAATGCAACGTTAAGTTATCTTGTTACCCCAAAATGGCAGGTGAGTTTGATTGGAGTTGCGCATTCAATGTCCTTTGTGCGTGGCAATGAAAACAACAAGCATCAGGCTGGTGTTATCACCTATGACACGATAGAGGTTGATAGCGGCGGCACAATACAAGTTCCACGCCGGGTGACATCCAATCCAGGCACTGTGGATGGCTATGTAACCTTTAACTTCCGCACTAGTTACCAGTTCACCCCAGAGTGGCGTCTAGGCTTACAAATCAACAATATCTTTGACAAAGAATACTTCAGTGCGGGCCGGCTGGGACGCAATCCTTTTTCACCTTCGATCTATGGTGCAATTGGCCCAGATGGCTATAACCACAACTCAACAGATTGGGCGAGCACCAACTTTTTGGCGCCTGGTGCGCCGCGAGGTGCATGGCTAAGCCTGACGTATGAATTTGCGCCAGGGAAGTGATCTTGAATCAAGTGATGTGTGAAAGGGCATTTGTGAACTGCCCTCCAAAATTCATCCGCAACGACTTAGAACTTACAAGGCGCTAAACGATTGTGGAGAGTTGGTGTTGCAGGCAGCCACAAATGCCTGCTTATTCTACAGTAATGGAGAAATAGCATGAAAACTCTAACTTTAAAATTGGCAGTTCTCGGTACTTTGGCTGCCGTATCAGCCCCGGCAATGGCGGATTGGACTGCATTGCCAGCAAGCGGTGGAAGCAGTGCCTACATTGCGTGTAACCCTACTGGTAACTTTGGTTCAGGCTCAGGCGCAAGCGCACCTGTGAAACCTACTTCTACAGCCGATGCCTGCGCTGTAATCCCCAGTACAGAAACAACTGTGCCGGATTCTAACTTTTCAGGGGCAAATGCAATACCAGTAGCCTCCGCCACACGTACAGTCACGATGAATAATGTCTATACAAATTTTACTAACGTAGTTATCGGTGACGTGAGGGAAATTGTATGGCGTAGGCAAGTGACTTCAAGCCCAGCTACTTATCAATGCATATACGCAATGAAGGTGAACCTGACAAATGTTGATTACAACTTAACTGCAGCGGGCACCCAGAACTTTGAGGTAAATGATATTGCTCGTGGTGGTTGGACAGGTTTAACTACTGATGTTGCCTATTCTACAAAACCAACCGTTGCAGAGCCTACATACAGGATTGGTCGTGCTTACACATCAGTGCAACATCGTGCTACTGGATACTCTTCATTACCACCTACTGGCTTAGGATCAAACCCTTCAATTAATGGCTTAAATTCTTTCCCCGGTACTGCATCGGCTAGTCAACAACAGGCTGATTACGATACAAACTGGATAGATTTCACTACAGATGCAAACTTCCTGGACGATGACGGCAGCACTGCGGCTTCTTCCGGTACTTACTATGTAAGAACAGCGTGCTCAGCAACAAACCCAACTGCAACGGCCAATGCTATTCGCCTACGTCAGACTTTCCAGGAGTTAGCTGGAGATGGTGTTACAGCTAATCCATTTATCGAAGTACCGGTAACTGGATTCTTGCCTACCCTGGGTTCCGGTGTAGTGACACCTGCACCTAATGCTCCTACATCACCTTATTAATTAATCAGGTTTGAGAGCATTTGGCACTATGTAAAAACAAGTTACAGCGTAGTTTCATGCGCTGTAACTTGTATTGCCAGTGTTAAAAATTGATTTCATATGAAAGGAAATGACATGGCTACGAAAATTTTTAATTCTACAGAAACAGAGTACACAGGCACATCAAGTGCGGATTTTGTTGTTGGAAACAATTTGGCAAACGCCATCGATGGTGCTGGAGGCAATGACATTATTTATGGTGGCGGTGGTGATGACACCCTAATTGGCGGTACGGGTAATGATGTGTTATTTGGTGGCGATGGAAATGACATTATTGTCACAGGCACTAGTGATGGCGTTACCAATACAGGCAACAATATTGTGGATGGCGGCAATGGTGATGACATCATATTTACTGGATCTGGTAATGACATCATTTTTGGTGGTGCCGGCGATGATTTGATAGTTGCAGCTGACGGTAACAACATTGTCGATGGTGGAGCAGGCTCAGACAGCATTAGTACTGGTAATGGGAGCGATGTTATCTTTGGTGGTGCTGGCAATGATGTAATTGCTGCTGGCGACGGGGATGATGTTTTGGATGGCGGTGACGGCGCAGATTACATTGAAGGGGATGGAAGTACTGCCGGTAATGAAACTGTTGTCGGTAATCTTTTCAATGTTACTTCCGATGATGTATTAATTGGCGGTAGCGGTAATGACACATTCAATATTGGTGAAGAGTTTGAAGGGCTCACAATTATCCAGGGCGGTGTTTCTGATTTGGATAACTCGGGAAATCCAGCCAGGTACGTGGATTTAAGCGAGGAAGAGGGTGAGGAAGAAGAGGGTGGCGAAGAAGAAGGCGCTTTGTATGGCTTTGACACAGTTACGGGCGAGTATGTCGAAATCGAAGATCAAGAAATGTCGGAGCAGGTCCAGACCGATGTTCGCTTGAATATTGTTACTCGTCCAGGTTCAAGCGCAATCAGCACATTCGCCAATACTATCGCAGGTTATAACGCCGTAGATACATTGGCTTTTAATGAAAGTGGTGAGTTTGACGAATCATTAGCTTTTACCGGAATTGAACGGATTGAACTCGCTAGCGGTGTAAACATCACCTTATCGGCTGAGCAATTAGAAAATAATGGTGAGTCTTTAGGGTTGGGATTTCTGAACCCAGGCACCCATATCTACGGGGTTGCCGGTGGACCTGCTGAAACTGTCACGATTGAGCTCGAATATGAAGAAGCCGAGTTCGAGCCTGCTAGCACAATCGTAGGGGCAAGCGAAGTGGAGTATGACAAAGCGGCCATCGAGTTTGACGATTACTCCGTTGCCAATCTTTTCCACAACGTTGATATCATCTACGACGCCAGCGAAGGCGAAGCAGGTAGCTTTACACGTGTTGATGGTGCTAACGAATCAGCCGGTGCCAGCGAAACCTTGATCGGTAGCGAAGGTGTGGATTACGCAACGATGCGCCTGGGTGACGACACAGCATACGGCAACGGCGGTAACGACCTGCTGGTAGGCCATGGCGGTGCGGATTACCTGGATGGCGGCGAAGGCGATGATATCTTCCTGATCGGCGGTTTCGGAAGCGGCGTACAAGGCACTACATCCAAGGCAGATGACGGCAATAAAGAGTGGATCGCCACTGGTGCCAAGCATGACGTGATTGTCGGCGGCGATGGCGTGGATACACTGCGTATCACTACCGGCATCGGCGCTAACAACACGACCAACGGCAAGATTGTCCTCAACAACGACAACTTCAAGAGCATGGAAGTGGTACAGGTTGGCGGTACGGTTGGTCGCCTGAATGTAGAAAATACAGACCTGCAATTGCTGAACGACCACTACTACTTTGCAGCCAATGGCACTGTCGCTAATTTGTCGAACACGCTGGGCAATAACGGCGGAACTATCGACAATGTGGTGGTCGATGCTTCCGGCGTAACCACCAACGGTTTGTTATTTGAAGGCAATGCCAATAACCAGACGTTCATCGGTACTAGCCAGAATGACAGGTTCGTCGGCAATGGCGGCAACGACAAGCTGACTGGCGGTGCCGGGGCGGATACGTTCGTATTCGGCAAGGTACACCAGGACGTGGTGACAGGGTCTTCCACCACCGTTCAAACCTATGTGGATACTGCGTTCAACCTGACAGGTTACGATACCATCACCGATTTCACGCGTGGTAGCGATAAGCTGGAACTGAACACAGACCAGTACGCCAAACTGGCACTTGGTTTCACCTCTGCAAACCTGAAAGTAGGCGCAGGTGCCGTTGCTGGCGACAGCAATGATTACCTGATCTTCGACACGACGACCAAAATGCTGAAATACGATGCAGACGGTAACGGTGCAGGTGCGGCAGTCAATATTGCTGTACTGACAGGCGTTTCAACACTTACAACATCCGATTTCCACATTGTTTAATTGCATGTGAGATGAATTGAAGTAAGTGAGTTGGGCAGGCACTAAGCCTGCCCATCCTGTTGATCCGTATGTCTTTATGGTAAGTATGCCGTTGAACCAATCTATTCTTAAGAAATCGTTGCTGGACCTTGCGCCGTATTGCCGCCAGGTGTTCTTCTTCGGTTTTTTTACCAATTTCATGGTGCTTGCGCCTTCGTGGTACATGCTGCAGGTCTATGACCGCGTCATCTTCAGTCGCAACACCACTACGCTGGTCATGCTGACCTGCTTCGTCGTTTTCCTGTACCTGGTGATGGAATCGCTGGAGTGGGTTCGCCGCCGTATGATGTACCAGGCATCACTGCAGTTCGAGGACGAGCTGCACCAGAAGGTGTTCAATGCCGCGTTCCAGGCCAGGCTGAAGTCTGCCGGCTTTCCCATCCAGCAGGTCTTCTCGGATTTCAAGATGCTGAAGGATAGCCTCGCATCGTCCGCCTTCATGAGCCTGGTCGATATCCCGTATGTGCTGATATTCGTCGTCGCTATCTTCCTGATTCATCCGGCGCTGGGTTACTTGACCCTGGGCGGACTGCTATTGCAGGTGATGATTGCCGTATTCAACCACTACCGCGTGCAACCGCGCATGCTGCAGGCCAACCAGTTTGCACTGGAAGCGCAGACCTATTTCACTAGTGCTGGCAAGAAAGCCGAAGTGGTGCAGGCCATGGGCATGCTGAATAGCCTGCATGCCCGCTGGCTGAAGAAACAGCAGTCATTCCTCCTTCACCAGGCACAAGCCTCCGAGATTGCTGGCAAGAATGCCGCCGCGTCTAAACTGCTGCAGGTCATGCAGGCATCGCTGGTGCTCGGGTTGGGGTGCTACCTGGTGATCAACAACAGCATGGGGTTCGGCGCAGTAGGCATGATCATCGCCTCTATCCTTGCGGCAAGAGTGCTGTCGCCGTTCATCCAGATCATCGGCCAGTGGCGCACCCTGGTGAATGCACAGGACGTGTACGCCCGCCTGGAAAAACTGTTCGATAGTTTCCCTGCGCAGGAAAAAAGCATGGCCTTGCCTCCGCCCAGCGGCCAGGTGTCGGTGGATAACCTGAGTTTTGCAGTGGCTGAGCTCGGCAGTAACAGGAGCCCGTTCCTCAGGAACATCCAGTTCCAGCTCAATCCCGGTGAAGTGCTGCTGGTGGCGGGGCCTTCCGCATCGGGTAAATCCATACTCGCCAGGCTGGCCTGCGGACTGCTTGCACCCAGCAGCGGCAAAGTGCGTTTCGATGGGGTGGATGCCTACCAGTGGAACAAGGAGGAACTGGGCGAATACATCGGCTACCTGCCGCAATCCATCGAGTTGCTGGACGGCACCATTGCCGAAAACATCACCCGATTTGGCCTTGCCGATGACGGAAAATTAATGTCGGTGATTGAACTGCTCAACTTACAGGATTTCATCGCATCCCTGCCGGAAGGGCTCAATACGCAGATCGGCAGTGAAGGCCAGTTCATGTCGGGCGGACGTCGGCAGTTGATCGGGCTCGCCCGCGCGATTTACGGCGGCCCCAAGATCGTCATCCTCGATGAGCCTAATGCCAACCTGGACACGGCCGGCGAACTTGCGTTGCAGAACATGGTGGGCACACTCAAGCGGCAAGGCACGACGTTCATCATTATTAGCCATTTGCAAAGCATCAAGGCCATTGCCGACCTCATGTTGGTCCTGATGTACGGGCAGGTGTATCGATACGGCAAACCGGATGACGTGATTGCCTCCATGCAGGCGCCGGTTGCCCAGCCAGGCAAGTCCGTCGCCCCTTTGCCTGATGCCATGGCGAGCGCAGCATGAAAGCGATAGCAGGGACAATGCCAAGCAATACGGTAGCTAACGAGGTTGCTGATGCTGGAGCTAGTGCGGCTGGAATTAGTACTGCTGGATATGGCATCGCCAGCCCGCTTCGCCGCTACCTGAGCCTGTTCAGGGGCGAGCTTGTTTCCGTGGCGGTATTCAGCCTGGTGACCAACCTGCTGATGCTGGCGCCAACGCTGTACATGCTGCAGTTGTATGACCGTGTGCTCATCAGCAAGAACGAATTGACGCTGTACGCCATCACGCTGATCACCTGCCTGCTGTTCCTGGTGATGGCGTTCAGCGAGTGGATGCGCTCCATCATCGTCATCAAGGCGGGCGTGCGTTTCGACCAGTTGCTGAGCAGCAAGGTGTTTACGCTGGGCTTCACCAGTGCCTTGTCTTCGCAACGCTGGCAATCCGGCGAGGCCATGCAGGACCTGACGTATATCCGGCAGTTTATGACAGGTAACGGCCTGTTCGCCTTCTTCGATATGCCGTGGACGCTGCTGTATATCGCCGTGCTGTTCATCCTCAACCCGATGCTAGGCATGATCGCCATCGTGTTCTGCCTGATCCAGTTGGGCCTCGGTATCTGGAACCAGCGCAGCAGCGAGAAACCTCTTCAAGAGTTGGGCGATGCCAGCCGGGCCAACCAGCGCTTCCTTGATAGCAAAGTTCGGAACATCGAAACCCTGCATGTCATGGGCATGATTCCGCATCTGTACAAGCGCTGGCTGCGTATGCAACGCAGTTGGAACCTGCTGGACAGGGATGCTATCGGCATACAGACGCGTAACCAGCTCATCAATAAATTCGTGCGCTACACCATGCAGTCGCTGATGCTGGGTGCAGCGGCCTTGCTGGCGATACAAGGCAAGATATCCATCGGTGCCATGATCGCCTCCAATGTGCTGATCGCCAGGGCGCTGCAGCCGTTCGACATCATTGTGGGCACCTGGAAGCAATTCAAGCAGGCGCAGCAGTCGTTTGCCCGGCTCAACCGACTATTAGCGACTGAAACGAAAGCCGAACATGCGCTTGAGATAGATCGCATCAAGGGACATATCACCTTGAAAAACCTGCATGTGCAGCTGGAAAATAGCGAGCGGCCAGTGCTCAGGAACATCAACCTGGAGATAGTCCCCGGCCAGATACTCACGGTGATGGGGGCCTCCGGTTCGGGCAAGACTACCCTGGTGCGCTGCCTGGCTGGTATCTGCCCATGGCAGGCGGGTGAGATGCTGATCGATCATGTGCCTGTTGCCGATATACCGCATCAGCAAAGGGCGGATGCCCTGGGTTACCTGCCGCAGGATATCGACCTGGTGGAAGGCACCATCGCAGACAACATCGCCCGCTTTTCGGCGCCGGATCCAGTGGACGTCATTGCTGCCGCCAAATCCGCAGGCATACACGAGAGTATCCTTCGCCTGCCCCAAGGCTACGACAGCCCGATAACGGAGTCTTCTGCGGTGCTATCCGGCGGGCAACGGCAACTGCTGGGCCTGGCCCGTGCAATCTACCGCCAGCCTGCTGTGGTGTTGCTGGATGAACCCAACTCCCACCTGGATGAGCACGGCGAGGCCAGCCTGCTCGCCAGTTTGCTGAGCTTGAAACAGCAGGGGAAAACCATCGTTCTGGTGTCGCACCGTTCCAGCATCCTGAAGATCACCGATCAGTTATTGATCCTGCAGGACGGCGCAGTCCTGCACTACGGACCGCGCGATAGCGTGATGGCAGAGCTGAATAAAGAGCGCCAGCAACTTAATGCTGCGGCGGCATGAAGATGAAAAAAGACCGTTATGGAAATGCGTTATTTACCGTCATTCCTGCATACGACTTCGCAAGTGCTTTAGCACTTAGCGAATCGGAGTGCCCTTGTGGTGCGTAGGCGGGAATCCAGTTCACGTGAAAATTAGCTGTATCTCAATAAATCATCAATTGTGAATATCAGCCTTGCCTGGATTCCCGCCAGCGCGGGAATGACAAATAGAGTGGAATGACGAATGGGATTGGGAATAAGGAAGTGTTGTAGGAATGACGAAATTGAATTTACTGAAGGATATGAGTGAACATGAGTGCAGTCGCTAGACAAGTCGATGTTGGTTCGTATGAAAGCCCGCAGGTAGTGGCGCTCAACGGCTATACCAGCAACAAGCGGTCCGGCCGCATGGGCATGCTGGTGCTGCTGGTCGGCCTTGGCGGCTTCCTTCTGTGGGCGGCACTGGCTCCGCTGGATGAAGGCGTGCCGACTGAGGGCGTCGTCAATATCGAAGGCAGCCATAAGGTCATCCAGCATTTCACCGGCGGTATCGTCAGCAAAATACTGGTACGGGAAGGGCAGGAGGTAAAGGCGGGCGATGTACTGATCAACCTGGATGACACCTCCATCCAGGCGCGCGCGGACGAGATCAGCCAGCACTACATGGGTTTGCGTGCACAGGAAAGCAGGCTGCTGGCGGAAAAGAAGGGTCTCAGGAATATCACCTTTCATCCGGATGTCCTGCAGAATCAGGACAATCCCTACGTGCGCCAGCACATGTTGAACCAGACCCAGTTGCTGCAGGCGCGGCAGGAAGCCTTGAGTGCCGATATATCCGGGCTCAACGAGTCCATCCAGGGGCAGAGGGCGCTGATAGAAGGTTATGAGGGCGTGCTGACCA
>Ga0247807_10002144_pt1 | contig 11026 bp, 8 predicted proteins | sample UWRJL074202C1_FD_179931 | JGI IMG/M metagenome (GOLD analysis project Ga0247807, IMG submission 179931) | Plant litter microbial communities from Arlington Agricultural Research Station in Wisconsin, United States - UWRJ-L074-202C-1 | ecosystem: Environmental > Terrestrial > Plant litter >...
CTTCCAATCAATAATTGCTTGATCTGCAGCTGATCCAGTGTTTCCCAATCCAGCTGCTTCTTCCGCGGTCGCACTTTTGTCAACAACTACTTCTTTCGCATAGCCCAGAATCACACCTTGAAAACCCATAAGTTTCATTGTGGAGATAGTCGCTTTGATTTCTTGTTCATTCTCCCCAGCACAGAAATGGTCATAGATCAGCTTCCTTACAAAAACCCGCAAGACAGGGTTTTTATTTGGGTTAAGAAGCCATGCATCTTCATGGCATACTCTTGCCATTAACGGGAGACTCAATTTAACCAGACGAGGAGAGGAAAGTATGTAAGTCATAATGAGAGAGCGGATGAGAATTCCTGTGGGCATTACCGAAAGTGGCGGAAGCTCTCTAGAAGCATTTTGCACTTGTGTATCAGCTTGAGCCTCTTGTATAGATAACTTTCTCACAGTCGATGAGGTCAATATTTGACGCCGCTGACCATATCGAATACTCCGTGATACATGGGGGAAGCACGCCGCAATTATGCTGGAGTGCCGTGATATAACCCGGCATCGCTCCATGGCAATGTGACGCTTTGTTTAGGGAGCTTGGAACTATCTGCTCCAGAATCGTGACCGTCAAAACTAAAGTAGATGACTACTAGATCTTACAAGTAATACCTTTCGTCGGAGGAGAGACATCAGGTTGAGGTTCCCCGCTACTTCGGGGGTGTGGTTGACCTCGAAAAGCTCCATAATTATCCAGATGATGAATCCGGTTCAGGAAGCAGTACACAGCATCGTGCATACAGGTTTAGAGAGCTAGTTTGCACTAATAAGCTTGTCCTGCCTGACTTAGATACGAGTCTCTTATCGCGATTAAAGTTCACCCCCTCAATACAACGTAGCTGTCCAGCGCCCCCACTTACGATCTTCCGGAATACTCAACTATTCATGATTTGCAACAGTTCTTCCATCCATTAAAATGGACAAATCATACAGGCCTAAACCCGGCCGTGATCGGTACTTCGAGCAATGGCCGACTATGCCTTGAATAGCCGCTGGTAGTAATGAAGCTATCCAACCCACTGTGGCCCATATACACACTCGTAACAACACCAGATGACGGCATGCAGAGCAAGCGCGCCATCCTAAGATTTCACAATCACTCCGAGAAATACATGAGATCTAGCTTCTATTCGCCCGAAGTTGATGTGGAGTGAATATGAGCGATAGTATATGCGACTAATCGAGGGGAAAGGTAGTTGCACACTGCTTGCGCTATACAGTCTTGACGCTACTATCTTCAAGTACTTATCAGATCATCAGCTTCGCAATAAACAGGAATACTTATAGTCCTAGCATTATTACGAAGTGTAAACATATCCTAGCCTAGGTGATAGATAATGTCAGAAAATTACTCATTAACCCAGTCTCGCTAAACAAAGGGGCTAACTAATGTGCCCTGTTTTCTGTTCTCATTGTTGTGCATATGTGGACTGGTGCTTGTCGCTATCGTTCCCTCAATTGTGCTTAGTCGGTTCTTGAATCAAAGGAAAATACTCTCAAGAGAATTAGAGATATAAATTACAGTAGTGTAGTTCTAATGCAGGAATACATCATGAGCATCGGCTTTGTGGGCACAGCGTTCAACAAATATATGCTCCGTTCTCATACCCTCCGTTACTCTTCTCATTATGAATTAATATATCTGGCAGTGTTACAGCATGGAAAATAGGCTCAATTAAGCTCACATGAAGCGCTTGAGCATGTAAAACATATTTCTTTACAAAACAGTCAGCAGCTTTCCTATCTTTTGAACATTCATTCGCGAGTTCGCCTACACCTCTTTTAGACCAGGCTCCTTCTGATATCATCAACACTATGTAATCAGTTGTGTTCTGTGAAGCACATCTTCTGTTTGTTTCTTTTGTCTGTAGTTAGCTTGTTGAGAACTATGTAGTTATCGATCTCACTGCATTTCGTATTTGCTTCTGGACTTTGGAGTTCTTGGTTTTTAATCCCTCCACGGATAATAAAACCTCGTAAAGCTTGTAATCGAATCTCCAAATTCACAAAAAGACTCGGTATCATCACCCATTGCTGCGATACTCTGCCCGAGGTATTTCATGATTGCCAATAGACAGTTCTCGCCACGGGGAACTAGCTCGTTGACACATTCCTCATAGGCTCAGGTATTCTTTTCTTGCTTCAACCCCTTCTACTTCTTTTTCTTATTTAGAAACAAAGTCTCACTATTGTGCAAATGTCTCTCCAAAATTTATGTTCAGATCCACAGGGTCTTGAAAGGAATGTAACTGATCAGATTCGTGGTGAATCTTGCACTCTCCTATTTTAGTGGAGACGTTGACGTTACACACTTATCAGTCCTATTCTCATTTCCACAAAAGTCGCCGCCATCATCTCCCCAATTCTCTCCATCAACAATAGTCGGGTCTGTCAGACATCCCCTTGGCAGTTTTGAGCCTGACTTGGCGGAATATTCCGTTTCAGCTCCTTCACGCTTATTCTCGTGCCTTTTATCACAATTTGTGACTGATCAATGGTATAATAACTTTAGGAGGTTTGAGAATCATAAACTGCAATCGAGGTTTACTCTAATACGATAGATCACATAACGCAAACTGTGCATGTGAAAAGACAAGTGTTTGCTCAGAAGAAAGAGCTCCACTAGAAATTCATAAAATTATATTCTAGATCGAAAAAGTTTAATGATTCATTCTGTTTATCAACCCAATCTACAGTTTCCAGGTATCTATTGCTCCACCTTCACTATCTACACAGTGTATCGATAGAAGGTAGCATTATCACCTTTTTGTCTCTCCTCGTACTTTTGCGCATCCGTGTAATCTTCTGGCTGCAAATTATTATCAATTGCCCATTGTTCACGTCTTGCGTTCTCACGGCGCAGGTACCAAGACATGATACAGGTTAGCACGAATGACATGGCAACGGTCGATGCGAGTGTGACATGTCCTGGGATAAATCTGTTCCGGTTAGTTACATTACCCACAATGGTCAAGTAGGTTGATGTTTTAGATAGCTTACCTTGGAGCATATTTAGGCAAGAAACAGTATGCTGAGATAGCACCGCCCAAATTACCGAATCCAACATGCATGGCAATACCGACACCACGCTTCAGACTGCCACCGATGTTGTTGCCGTTCCATGCAACTCCCATAGGGACAAGTGGGTAAATTCCCGATGTCGCGAAAAAGGTTCCGGTGTATTGAATGGCTGGCTTTCCAGAACTAGCAAGTAAGGCGAATCCAAGGATTGCAGAGAGCTCGAAGACACCCATGAAGATTCCACGCTGCTTCAACTTATCGGCTCCGTATCCTGCAGCAATAGTGAAGACACAGGCAACAGCATATGGAGGAATTGTCATAAGTTGACTGGTCTCAGACGTGTAGCCCATATTTTTGACGATGCTGTAGCTTAATTAGAACCTTGACGGCATGAGATGATGAGAAAGAATGCTTACGTCGGTAGAAATAGAGAGATAGAATAAAGGGGGGTGTAGATTCCGATAGTAATGAACATGTGGACGTAGATCTTCCAGTCACGGAAAGCCTGATAAGCATACTTGAGGTCAAACTCATCAGCAAGTGAACCACGATCAGCCTTAAGACGACGTTCGACCTCGACTCGCTCTTCCTCGGTCATGAATTTGGCGCTATCGATAGTCAGTTGCTGACAACCACATCTAGTGCTGTTGGAGAAGAATACTCACGTGCGGGGATAATCGTTAATGGCCCAGTATGCTACGAAAGCAACAAGCAAGGTGAGAATACCTTCCAGGATGAAAATCCAAGACCAGCCCCCACGGCCTCCAACACCACTCATCTTTCCGATGGCGAATGCTAGGATACCACCAAACGCTCCTGCAGCAGTTGCAGCTGAGAAGAAGAGTGCCATCCGAAGACCACATTCGTGACGGCAGTACCTAGTCATTCATTAAATATTTTATTGGGATAGGAACAAGTGCGAGGTAGCTTACCACATTGTAATGTAATATGTAACTCCGGGAAACAGTCCACCCTCGCAAATACCCAAGAAAATCCGCGCAAGAAGCAGTCCTGTGTAGTTCTTGACAAAACCCATAGCAATTGTGCATACAGCCCAGCCACTAGTTTTTGAGTTAGCCAAGATTTGAGAAGCGACTAGTGAAGCAGCTTACAGCATAATGATTGTGATCCAGAGGGATGGTCGAAGTCGTTTCATCATCATATTGGATGGGATCTCGGCTGCAACATAGAAAGGAAAAAATACTGCCAATGCGTTGTTGAATAGGATAGACCCTTTTTTCATACCCAAATCTTCTTCCAAGTTGAAGAGTTTTGCGTTTCCAATGTTAGTACGATCGAGGAAAGACAAGCTAGTTTGAAGGTTAATACCATACAAGCTATTGACTCCTACTTCACAATGAGCAAATGATGGACTTACAGGTAAAGCAACGACAGAAAGGGCACTAGATGCCAGTCGAGCTTGCGAAGAAGCTTCTTGGTCCTGGCAGCGTCGAAATGAGGCCCATCGTCAGCGTACTCAGGAGGAGGTATCGTTTCTTGAACATGGCCAGTAGCTTTCAAATCCAAATCCACAGACGTATCGCTATTGTTGATTTTCTCCATGGTGACGATAAGGTTACTGGGTCACTTTTGAGGCTGGGAGTATGAAATAGTAATCATCACAAGACGGGGGGAGGAACGTTCTTATATGGGTTTCTGAAGTTTATTTAGGATGGTAAGCTACCTGTGCTCCAGAGGCGCAAACCCACAGATTGGATTGTCCGTGCTGTCTTCTCATGGGGCCCCAGATCCTCAATGTCTTGGATTTCTCTTGGTACACCTTAGCGGTGGTGGATAAGTCGACCTGGGCGTGTCTCAACACATGGCCAACAAGCCACTCAACTAGGGGTACACGACGCCCGTAGAGGGTTGATGGAAGTACCAAAAAAGAGAAACCATGGCCAGCTTGGTCTGTTTGCAGAGGAGATTAGCTCCCTGATCAAGTTCTCTCGAACTTGACCAAATTTTCCCCGTTCTTGGGAGACATAGGCCAAGCGGCTACGACACAAAGTGCTGAAGTCACACAGCCTCGACGTTTGCTTCCAGCTCTCTCTCCGGTCACTAGTTCTCCCGTTTCCATTAAAACCGTCGAAAGATTGGAGCATGTCCGGTGGAGAGTTGGAGTTACTGCTTGGCAGCTCTGGGCGCCGTAAGCTGAGCGATGCCCAGTTAGATCAAGACGCATCTCGACTGCTGAGTGGTACAACGCTTCGGACGAGAAGAACGCCACGGTTCAGGGTACACATCGCAAATGGCTTGACTTGCCAAGCCGGACGAAGGGTAGAGCAGAGATGACACTGGAGGACGGATGCCAATTAGCAACTTTCCCTTAAAGCCATTCGCTGCAAACTTGAGAGATAAGACGCACGAAAGTCATACTTATGTGGGATGGTATCGGCCGCCTGATTAAAATAATAGGAGGTTATTATATATTTTCATACAGTTCTTTGAGCTGGATAAAACGCACGAATGTCATCTTACGATAGACGCTATCGGTCGCCCGACGTGAAACCACGAGTTTTGTTAGTTGTGTTATGTTATTAGGTTTGACCAGATCATGATGTTGAAGTTGAGTTTCAGAGAGGATCGATGGCTTAAGTCCAAGGCTTTGAAGGCTTCGGCAGTGGCGGGGATGTGAGGGTGAGGGTGAGGATGAGGGGAACTCACGGCCAGATGGCCACGTTGATCTACACCCATTTACAGTATTTATCCCGTTCTCGGGGGGTTCCCCTTTTAGCTTCTCAATACTACGGCCGGCAGTGAGAATCGGTAAAATTATTGTTGGCATTGGCATTGATCCTTAAAAGTCAGAAAGAGACATGAGTCGCAAAAACAAAGAACTGTCAAGCAAACCGTAAGAATAATCACCACTTACAAACCGTATCTATCAGTGAACTCGAATTAAAGCTAAATTACCATGGTCTTTTAATCCTACGCGTCCGCGCAGGGCTGCATTGTTGGGATCAATATTATTATCATTTTCCCTTTTATCCGACTGGCTGAAATCATTTCTTGTAACCGAGTGAGGTGGATTCAATAGCTTAAGACGCTAAACCCCAGAATTCCCCAGCGGGGTCGCAACATTTGCTCTATAGGGGAGCATCACATCACGTGCGGATTCTTCTGCCTGTTATAATTAACCCATCGGTCCGCCAGCCATACCCTCGGGTTTCCAGCATATATTATGATACATGACAACTCTTGGACGATGTTTATGGGACTAAGGCCAGATTGTGGATTAAGGCTAAGGATTCATCACACTAACAGGACTCATAACTCCAGTAAGCAGACGCACATACGTGGGATTTGCATGAATGACTGCTTCCAGAACCAAACGCGAAGCCTGTCACAACTTCACACCGGTTCCAGACGATCTCGCCAATAAACTAATTCGGTAGTCCGGTTATGCATACAACGGTTACGCGATGTTGCATCTAACGTTTTCTCGGTTACTCGAAATGGTATGACTACGGGGCCCCTGGCCGGCTTAATTTGTTAAGAAGGAGGTACCAGGTAAATGGAATATTAATTTGTATGCAATGCTGGGGCTTTTCGGATCCTTTCCCTATTTGACCAAGATACGATGATATAGGAGACCCTTTAAATTGTTGAGCTCCAGATTCGCTTAAAATAGGGGTCGCCCCCCCATAAAGTACTCGTGGAAGTCTAGTGGCTTTAATCTTATCAAAAGTGTTTAAATTTGCTGATTTTGTACACGCACACGTGTACAAAATAGAGACTTCGCCGAGTTAGCTACCTCGATATTCTATTGAGATCGATTTATGTGCGTATTGAACCGTTATCAACGCACAAGGAGCCACGAATGATGCCATAATGTTTCCAAATGCCGTTTCTTCACGTCACATCTGCATCTTTGAAGTCTCACTTGTTGGTCGTACAAATCGATTCTGTACGTTTGATTATGTTCCTACACATTATGCAGGTTGTGCTTATTCCTGAGATGTAACCAATCTGTCAGGGATATTAATAAACGTAGCGAGATGAACCTTGCCCGGCGTTCCAAGGACCAGTCTAGAATTCGTGCCAGCAATGCCTCACATTTAAAATTCCCCATGTTTTCGCTAATCTGTACGCCGTTTCCTGACATTGCCGTCGGCTGTGCCACGTCCATACTTGTAGACCTTTTCGGGCCGCTCCCTTGCCGCAAAGAGTAAAGCGGCCCGAACTGATCTCAGATTCTGAAGCGAAATACGTTACAGATTGCAACGTGTGTGTAGAGATCTTTATTTGAGACTTCACAAATTCAAGCATGTTGCTTCAACAGACGTAACGAGCTTCATTAAGGGTATTTTGTCTCACATAGCGGGAGCGAGAAGCTCTTGACATGAGGAATATCTTGGGAAAGTCGTATGTGACCGATTTATGAATACACATGTATCTGGTACTAACCCTTAAGGTAATCAGCCAAACTCACTCGCTATAAGAGAATAAATGATGAATATCAAAGCAACAGGCTCAAGTTGCATTACGTGGATTTTATTGTCTGAACTGGTGCGTGTTTTCCGGACATTTGATCGTGCTTTTAGTAATTGTAAAAATGTCTCAACTTGAAAACAGAGCCTGCTCGAACATATCTCATCATGTGACTTGAATCGTGAGTTACTACAGAGTCAATTACTTTTGAAATTCTGTCAATCCAAATCTGTAACTAGAGTTCTGAGCAGGATCGAAAGCCTATGAAAGCTCCAAGGTACATTTTCAGTCTATAGATACTTTTGCAATTTACAACCTCAAATTCAATGTTGAAGCTCTGAATGAACAACTGGGGACATATCTTGACCAACGAATAAATTTTCCAACTCCACCTCCATCATTTCAATAGTTGATCAGTACTCTAGGTTCAACGCCCTCTAACTCTATCTAAAGCCATTCAAGGGAAGCTGAATCCTTCTTAGTGACGCTCGAAGGAAAAAATCCATTAAGCTGTATCGAAGCTCTGTCGAGAGTTCCGTTCTAGCCAAGCGAATTTGGACCTTCTCTGTGACTAATATGATAGATTTGGATTATCCTTCCAGCCATCACAGCACTCATGGCTTGAAAAGTATCCAACGGATTTTAAGCCTGCTAATATCCAAGCCAACCCTAAGCTTGTACAGGGCCAATCTTGAGAGAGAAAGAATTGTAATACAATGCCGAGGCGAGAATGGCTGTGGAAAAAGCGCCGCATCCAAGAAACATGCTATAGAGCGAGATTCGATATCGTTGGAATACTTGCAGCTGCTTGGGCTTCTCCCCAGCCATTCTCACCACCTGAAGCCGCGTAGTGACCTTGACGATGTTGTTGATAATAAAAGCCGTATAGGAGCAAAACATGATTGCGTGCAGCCAGAAGATGGGGCTCTGAATGGGATGCAAAAATCCGAAGCTTAAGATATATAGACACGGCGGGAAGCGGACAGTTATGAGCAGTATTAACCTGACGTACTGGATCTTGTGGGAGAGCGCCGAGGTTTTGGGCGTGACGCCGTGGAATCTTAGGAGACAATCGCTATCTGTCACCAGCTCCGTGATCGTTGATGCGAAGAATAGATACAGCGGGCGATGTGGGAAATCTGTGGCGTAGTGCGTCACCAGGTAGGATAGAGACGATAGGTGATGCACAATGTAGCCATTGATATGGTCCAGGCGAATCAGATCCGATGTCCAGAGGACTCCCATCGAAGCTAAACATACTTTGCCAGCTACAGGCCTGTGAGGGGCTCCAAAGGTATCATTCATCTCGGATGAATCCCGGAATGCCGCAAAGCAAACAGGCGTCGAAAAGAATTTAATTAGTAGTCTCATAATGAAGGCGATGTATTGCAGATCTTTGCGTTCACGATAGAGCTGCTCGTAAAATGCAGGATTGACATGACGATATACTCTTTTGATAGCCTTTTCAACAAGATAATACGTAGCCAAATATATCAGCATAGCTGGGAAGGAAAGATAATCAACATCCATTATTGAAGACATAATAATTCGACAGCCAAAAGAAAGCGGTTATCTCTGTCGCGCTTAACTACGAGTGATTACACGGGAGAAAACGATCAGAGTTTTGAAATATTATTCTGTATGAGTACTATATATGTAAAATAGCTAAACTCCGGTCTTTGAAATGTTGCAATGGAAGACCATGCTAACCAACATCCAACAAAACTCTCAGGCTTTCATAGTTCTCTGCAGGTATTCCCATCAATGATAGCCTTTCCACCGAGTTTTTTGTTGTAGAATTTCAGCACCAACATTCATCTTATGTGAGCCTTAGGCGTTAACTAACCAATCACAGTGAGATACGCAGCAACGCACCAATGGTATTCAGCTCTAGACTCAATAGCTTCGTGTCTTGGCGCAGGCAGCTTCACAAATGACAACCCAAAGAAGGCCACAGATGATACTGATACTGAGCAAGGTTGGGTGGTGGATTCAGCAGACAAACCCCCAGGCTGTGCAAAGATGCGAGCCTAACTACAGTAGGTTTTTTCTCTTGCACGCTCTCTTATCTTTCACTTCTTAGGATCTATCAGGAAACAAATGGCACCCTTAATACAGTTCTGGTCAAGTAGTTTATCAATTTGATGCCTGCAGTCTGAATATATCTAGGTGATAGGCTCGCAAAAAGTGATATACTTGATACCATTATCACACTCACTTATACATGCTCGAGATATCTCAAGAGTGGGATTTTTAAAACGAAGAAGGCAATTGATCCTCTCACTAACTAACACTTGAAAAGTTCATAATAGCATGCACCACATACATAGATATAGAAGAACTATCTCTCTAGAGATTACTGGTTGATATGGCGACCCTGGCCCCCGGCATGGAGATGTTGTTATCAAAAGACCCCTTAAGAATAACTTCAGATGAGAAGTAGCATAAGACTTCTATCGAAACCGTTTTCGCGGTGTTGGCAAATCTCCTTACTATGTACCACACATCAGTAACGGTGGAACGTAAGATGCTTTTGTGAGAACAACTTTGGAATCAAGCTCGTTAAGTGGTGACTATCATTTATCGATGCCACATGTTCACTCAAATCTCCAAATCTTTGGTTATGTAATAGGTATTGTCGGAATAACCGACCAAAAGTATACTAGTAATGCAGCGTCATAATCGATGATGACAACATTTCCTCCATTCGCCTATCAGCTACCTTGAAATCAACCTAGTCTTTTAAAAAGAGCTGCTTAGGTATTAAAGAAACTAGTAGCTGCTGACCCACGTTTCGTCCCAAAAGAGCGTGTTTCGTAGAGTGCGAACTGTGACAGGATAAAGGCCCCTCTTATAGAATAAATTAATACTTCATCGACCCAACATGGCTCAAGCCTGTGAGGTTATGCATTGCTGACATTGTCCTCCTTCCTGATTGAGATTCTGCACAAACACAACCATTACAGCCGAGAACCTGCGAATGTCAGTACTTCATAATAGTAATTCAGTTTCATTCAAAGAGAGTCTTACGCGGCGGTGGCAGTGAAAACATCAATCCTATGAGCACCACAACCCAAGAGCATAAGCCCGCTGGTGAATGCCAAAGTAAAAATAGCAATTGTTCCCAACAATTCACCATCTCCATGAAGTCGGGATAGTACCGTTATAGCGACTACAGGTAGTGCACAAGCTATGATCATAGCCACCGCGGATGTAAATTGCAACATTCGACGTTCAGAGAACGTGTTCAGAGTCGGCGGTGGCTCGCAGGAACATGTAGAATTCTGTGGTATATCGTGACGCTGCTGCCTCGCGACTGACTCAGCTTTTTCAAGATCAGAAGCTGAAGGTAGTATTTTGCCATTTTTCCTCCAGTTGCGGAACCTTATTAGGAAGGGAACCCATTTGGTGCCGACCCAGCGAGTGAAGCTGTCTAATTTCTCGTCGCACCGAGGAACTACAAGATCTAGCTCATCCTTTTCCTCTTTCCGCGACCACAAAATCCCCCAGAAAAGTCCTAGGAATT
>Ga0247807_10002145_pt1 | contig 11021 bp, 17 predicted proteins | sample UWRJL074202C1_FD_179931 | JGI IMG/M metagenome (GOLD analysis project Ga0247807, IMG submission 179931) | Plant litter microbial communities from Arlington Agricultural Research Station in Wisconsin, United States - UWRJ-L074-202C-1 | ecosystem: Environmental > Terrestrial > Plant litter >...
GGTCAAAAGGGGGCTCAGGCTGTGACAGTTCATGCGAAGTATGTGCTCGCTACTCTTGGGATGATGAATATAAAACCTACTAGAGAAAGTTGTAAAGAGACAGCGTCTAGCATTGGCTGCGTTCAACAAAGGACTCATATCAAATCGAATTTTTGTTGCAAAGGATGAAGCACCTTTGGAAGGAGACTGTGAAAAAGACGCAATGCTGAATTCTAAATCAAGGTTAGGAAATGGATTGTGAGTACTCTGTACTTTTATTGTATATTTTGGGATTAGGATGAACCGGGGACTTTTGTATTTGCCGGTTTGCGGCTCCTGTCTAGCTTCAGGGCCAAGGTTTATAATACCCATTTCATGCAATTGTTATGTCATAGCAGTACAATAAAAACAAAGACTAGTTGCCAAATCTTTATACTTTCAGTTTTAATTGTAGCAAAGATTCTCGTTCATCATCTCAAATTCCGCTCTGTTATTCTTGGATGAGTCTTCCTATCATTGGCTTAGAAATTTGCAAACCTCACCATGATTTGAACCAGTAAAACCTCCCAATCTACCATGTCGTTAAGTCATAGCCGTTGCCCTTCTCAATGCCACGTTTCCAAGCATCTCTTTCCGAAATCATACTTCTCCATGCCGCCAACTTGGGGAATCGCGTCTCAAAATCTACCCAGCGTCTTTGCGCCATCGTATCCAGTGGCCAAATCAGCATGACATCACATCTCCCCAGCTCCTCGCCATTGAACCACTTCTTGTCTCCTAACTCATTCTCCAAGAAGGATAGTGTATTCTCAAGTTCTGCAGCGGTATAAGTCTTTTGGATACCTTTGCGTACGGCACTCGCTATATACTTGAGCGGCCACGGCGTTTGCTTTTCAGCAATGTCAAACAGGAGCTCAATTGCGGTCGTTGGGCCCAAGGTCGCACTGGCAAACGAAGTCAAGATTTCATCATTGATCCAGTCACGACTTGCAAAACGCCCGTTGGTATCGTACTGACGTAGAAGATAGGTGGCAATGGCACTGCTTTCGCTGATGACTTGTTTGTTTGCAAGTTCCAGGAGAGGTGATTTGCCAAGTGGGTGGATGGCTTTGAGCGATGGTGGGGCTCGATGGCTTTTAGGATCACGTTCATAGAGGGAGAGATGGTATGGAATGTTGAGTTCTTCTAGAAGCCAGAGTATGCGCTGCGACTGGGAGTTCTGTGGATGTAAGTGGTGGTGTTATGGGGAGAAAGGAGGTTTTGGCGGACGTTGAGATGATGAAGGGTAGGAATCCCCCCGCCTGTGGCAATTTCAGTTCCTGGAGTAGCCATTTCCAAATGATGATTGAATAGGTGAAGAGTGTGGAGCAAATGAACAGCGGGAGTTCCAAAGCAATCAAGTGGTCTCCAATTGGGTTTCTGTGATCAATGTTCTTTTTAAGCACGTATGTATACACAACGGAACTAGCTGCACTGTAGTTGCTCGGCTACCACGACTGTTTCAACGTTTCTTTTGCCACTGTGCAACCCTAAAACAACCAGACTGAACCCTGTTCGCCTTAACCTTATTGTAACCTTAAATGGCATACTGCGAGTACTTACTTGACTCAGACGGCTTCCTCATCTGCCTTGAGTTGAATCATGCAAAGTGCATCTCTGCTCCTGAAATGTCTGCTCGAGCTGTACATTAGCTCTGCGACTCTTTCCCAATTGCAGGCATTGCCCTTAGATACATCTCATTCAGCTGTAACCCCACGGTAATTGACTTTTTTACGCTAACCCCCGCGCATGAACATGTGCCGGCGGTTAGATTTTCCGACGACAGGACGTCCACCTGCTTACTCGAATATACTTCCAACTTTGTCCTTGTGTCTTAAATGTTATAATCGTTGGAATCAGCTCAGCTGGTTCTATGAAGTTACTAAGTAATATTATATTGAAGAATTATTATACCGAGGGGAAGTACCGCAAGAGAAAAAGTTGTGGTAATGTCTTCTACCAAGCCAATTGTACTTCACATTGGTGATCCCGTTAAATGGAACAACGATCAATACGAACAGTTCGCAAAAGATTTTACCGTTATCCGCCCATCGAGCGTGGAGCGTGAACGTGACTTATTTAAAAAGGGATTGAAAGAGAAGACGTGGGGAGATTTTAATGCTATCTTCAGACCGTTTTGGAACACAGGTGGAGAGATGGGTAGAGTAAGTAGTTCAACCACATCTAAGTGGAAATTTGGAGAAGAAGGTCAAGCTTTACTGTTAGGTTTAAGTTTTGAGACTTTCAATTAAGACCGTTATTGAGGAAAAGAAGAGCTGCTAACTCAGAGTTTGCTTCGCAGTGGGACCAGGAGTTGATCTCTTTGCTACCTAAATCGTGCAAGATATTTGCATCGGCAGGGGCTGGTTTTGACTGGGTAGATGTTGATATATTGGCAGCTCAAGGTATATCAACTCATCCGTCGAGCTTCACCATGGCTAAAAGTTTCCAGGTATCATATACTGCAACAGGTAATACCACTTTCTTGGATTTTTCTATGGAATATATCCAAATAATTACTCTTAGTGCAGCAGCATCATCAGAGTCCGTAGCCGATTTTGCGATATTTCTCATACTTTCCACATTCCGCAATCTCAACTGGTATATTTCGCCCTTCACGCTCACCACTGGCGTCATCTAATGAATTCCCAGGTGTACCACAGCCGCGCGTGCGTCTCCAGCTGCCTTTCAAGAAAGCCACAAAAGTACAGCAGCAGCCTCGCTCAATCCACGTGGTCATACCCTCGGAATCATAGGACTAGGTAATATCGGATATCTAATTGCTCGCAAAGCACTCCTGGCGTTTGGTCTTCGTATTGTGTACCATGATATCGTCCGCAAGCTTCCCGCCCAAGAAGCCGAACTCCAAGCTACCTTTTACTCGGATCTTGACGAAATGCTGGCCATAAGCGACTGTGTTGTTCTGGCAACACCAGCCGCACCTAAAGGCGAGAAACTGATAGGTAAAGATCGCTTGCAAAGATTCAAGAAGGGCAGTCGGTTTGTAAATATTGCACGCGGGACGTTGTATGTATTTGCGCTTCCTCTCCTCGCCAAAGTACCTGAATTGGGTATTATAGCAGCAAAGGATTGCTTTCCAAGCGAAAGTTACCCCCTTTTTCCTAGCGTATAACTAACCTCGGAAACGTAGGGTCGATGAAGAAGCCCTTGCCGATGCCCTCGATGAAGGCATCTTGGTCAGCGCTGGTCTCGATGTACATTCCAACGAACCAAATGTAAATGAGCGTTTAAAAGAGATGCGTCAGGTCACTTTGACATCTCATAATGCCGGAGGCACTTTAGATACGTGTGTCTACACTTTCATACCTATGGCATCTGATCTCTGATTGCATGTTGTTATTTATCATCCCCGATGAGAATTATCTGAGATGATGTTGCTGATTATTATAGACATATCGGCTTCGAAGAGCTGTCGATGCGCAATATCGATGTCGTGTTGAAGGGTGGTCAACCATTGACACCTGTGAACATGCATTTGATGGTTGTTCAGAATGAATCGGTACCTTGAATTTTCGCGTTACAAATGCTATTAAAATAGAAAATAGTCCAACTCTGCTGAGATGCTAGAATTATGAGACTTCCAAAACAGATAATAGTTTCATCATCTTGCAAACCCGGCAACTATAGTGGACGTCTCTAGGATTATATACGCAAATTTTAGATGATTTTGGGAGCATTATAAGTTGTTTTGATTTCAATAAAATTCGTGAATTGCATACTTAAGTAGTGTATCAGTGTTAACTTCATGAAAGCACCTACAGTAAGGGCAGTAGTCTGGTTAGAACTCTCCAAAAAAGGCACATGAAAAAAAAATTCGATGTACCATAAACCAGTAATACCAGCTGAGCAGAAGCCACAAGGAAAGTATGCGGCTATTAACCGCTGTCTTTCTATTCCTGGCGCTTCCTTTTCGCATCCACCTCCTCGAGGTTCTTCTTCCCCTCCTCTTCTACCTTTGCCGCACTATCATCATTACTGGCGGAAGGCGGACCATCAGGGCCGGCACTCAAGTTGTACAACTTCTTAATTCCCTTCAACATCGCCTCAAAGTCAACTTCCAAGTCCTTCAACAGCCCATCATGCAAATCAAATACCCACCCGTGCACCACAGGATAGCCGTCCTTCTCATAACTCTGCTGCACCGCAGCAGTCTTGATCACATTCCGACACTGCTCCACCACATTTAGTTCTACTAGCCTCCTATATCTTTCTTCTCCTTTCAGCGCATCTAGTTCATCCTCGTGCAATCGATATACATCGCGAATGTTTCGTAACCAGGGATTCAGGAGCCCCATATCCGCCGGCGTCATAGCAGCAGCTACACCACCACATCCGTAATGACCGCATACCACGATGTGCTTGACGTGCAAATGACGCACTGCGTAATTGATGACTGACATTACCGAGAGGTCGGTGTTCGGTACTAGATTGGCGATATTGCGTGTAGTGAACACTTCGCCAGCACCTAGGCCCATGATTTCATTCGCGGGTACACGGCTATCTGCACATCCGATATAGCTTCATACATCAGATACTATTTTAGAATAATCAGAGGAAGAGAGTGCTTACAGGTAATCAGGAATTTGGCCGGAGGAAAGCTTAACGAAGTACTCCGGGTCGGAAGCTTTCATGGCATCGACCCATTTCCGGTTGTTATCAAAGATTCGTTCATGGCTCGTCTCAACGAATTGTCTAGTCATTTCGTCGTCTTGCGTGGGATCAGAGGAAGCTGAGGATGAGGAGCAATATCGGTTTCCAGCCTTTGTACACTCTTGATAAGAAGTGAATGCGGGGTTATGAAACGATGGTTTGAAGCTTATAGGATTGCAATTGAATTTACGAAAGGAAGTTAAGTTTTGTCTCAGGGGTTTTAAAGAAGGTTGAAGAGCTCGGAACATTGGTACAGATCTACAGACAAGAATTGTTGAGGAGAAGGAACATTGTAGTTGTTGACTCAGGTTCATGCCAAGCCAACGCTTTCCCAGCTTTGTGGAGCTATAGCTGCACGTGACTTCGCGATGGCTGTGTTTAGATCCACCATAGCTGATTTGAACTGCTCGTTCTTGGGTGGTTTTCCTAACCTCAAACCTCACGTCGCTCTTGGAAAGATTCATTTAAGCCTGATAGATCCAGCGCTCGTTTTCTCTTATATTCTCATGCTTGATGATTTGATGTTCACAATATGGTCTAAACACAACCTGAAATATCCTAGCTCAAGGAATGGTCACCGCGAAGCAACAGTTGGAACTGTTGGACCAAGAATGCGCAACTACAATGCCCATATTATCTATTTTGCTTTCGCCAAGGCAACAGGCAGATTTTGGACTCTCTATAGACTGTCTAGAGACATAACTTCTCTGAGCCCAATCTGGTTTTCTAGCACTTTGGTAAGATCAAGCCTTCAGTGATGAAAATAGGGCCTGGTACTATTTCCATCCAAACGATATACAAAATACAAGTTAGGCGCAAAAACATGACAAGAATACCGGCGTCTTTTAATCACGACAGCAAAATAGAAGGACGCCCAGGAAATATCATATTAGATCCTCCAAGACTATACGCAACTGACAAAGTGAACTGCAAATCTTTAGATGGTTTGTATGGGACATTAACCGTGGTACTTCATGCAGTAGACAATTGAGCCTATTTTGGTGCATTATCAGTTCCCGGGAACAGAGGAAATCCAATGCAGCAAAACTTGGGGGCAGCCACTTTATCAGACCCCAACGTTGAAGCCACCACATTTCAAATCGCTTAGGAGACTAGGCTGGAGCCATCGTAGGAGAAAAAATGAAGTCCGAATACCTGCGTGGTGCGCAATCTGCCGACATCTGGGGCCCTAAATGTAAGGATTCTCATGAATTAAATCGTTATTCCAGTCCTGGCATCCACGCTCCCAATCCTCAGGAATTGCGCACACCTGAACATGAGATTTTGTCACACGATACCTGACCACCAAAGGACGGCAATACACCATCGCTAAGGTCCTAGTCTCTTGATCAATCAGGATCTACTATTTTATACACTTGTGCCACACGTCATCCTTCGCTATCAGATTCGGAAAGGCTCCCCGTGCAGCCCTAGGCACACGCTCTCGGCACGTACACAGATCAAAATCCCCAGCCTCGAGGTCCCTGTCAATAATTATTAGAATTAATGGTGGGGTGAGTTGCAGACGAGGATAATTATAGAAACGATCCCTCAAGTCCGGTACGTGTTCTGCGATAAAGAGCTGCTTTGGTTATTGAATTTATGCAAGATAAGCTTCAATGCATCAAATAGAATGGTGCTCAAGGTGTTGTGGATGGACTTGGAAATGGTACGTAGAATATGATCCCCTGGGGGTTGGCCCAGAGAGCCAGTCGTGTGAAGCTTCGAGACAGAATTGCTATCGTTCAGGGCATCGCAAATCTCGGTTCAGTGTTTGAGGGAATTCTGAATTTAGGTATTAACATGTGAGTAATTTAGTAATGTTTCGCTTTTATGATAAATGAAGCTATTTACTATCCAACACAAGGTATCTTGTCATTATGGCCCCTATAAACGCCGACATCCTACTTTCTGGGAAGACATGTATCTCTAATTCCGCAAGTGCATGAAATGCAGCAATATAACATAATCGTAGACACAACCCGCACCATTATTTTACCCAAACCCATAGCCATGTGGCAAATGTACGCAAGTTGTCTTTCGTGAGCCCATCATCTGGGAACTCCAGACGTCCTTTTCTCGTTTCGCTAGCTACTTGCACTGTATTTCGCAGATCGTTTGACCGCTCCGGACCCCAATTTTGTAGGCGGAAGCCATGCTTTCGGATCTTGTAGCCAATTATTAAGAGTATGAAGACGGGGACCTAGTTTCAATTTAGTGTGGTAGTTCTAATGTATCATCTTAAGACTAAAACTCACGCTTATGTATTGAGCAACGAATTCGCGTTTACTGAATGGGTTTTGAAGAAATGCTTTGGTCCCGTTAAATAAGACCAGAATCACACATGCTGATAGCCCATATCCAGCTTTGAGCCACTGTCCGTGGGATTTATATGGATATCGTGGATGATTGCGATCGTAGCTTGCTGCTTGAGCTTCTGACGTGTTGCCATATAATTTGACATCTTCCAGTCTGAAAACTTGTCAGTAGAGGTCCCAGACGATTGGAGCCTACGTACGTCCGAAAAAAGCAAAGATAAGTTGCGCAGATGATAATGAACACTATCAAACATGATACCACACAGTTGGACGATAATTCATTCATTCTCTGTCAAATTGATTAGTATACGGGATGTTTCTGGACATATGAACAACATACCTGACCAGGTGCTCCTGTGCGTCCCATATAACCGATCAACATAAGTGAACATGTTACCAACACGGCTCTGATCGGTACACCATTGTGGCAACGCTTCAGCCTACGGGTGATGAAGTTTGGCCCAGTCTGGCCTTGCAGTGCTAAAGTGTACAAAACCCTGGAAGCAACATATGTCGAATTGATGGCGCAAGTGAAAGCGGAAAAGACGAATACAGCGTTGAAAAAATGTGCGGCGGAGGGAATGCCAGCTTCAACCACAGCAATGATGAAAACCGAGTGAGAACCAACAGATTGTCCACCGCCATTGATGAATGGATGGTCATATGGCACAACGAAGGACGCCGTCAGCATTGCCAGCGTATAGAGAATTGTGATCCGCAAACTGACTTTGCGAGCAGCCATTTTCATACTTTCTGAATTGGAGAGCGATCTTGATTCGGCAGCCGTAGCTGCAACAATGTCCATGCCAACGTACGAAAATATCGAGTTGACGATACCGGTCCTTCATATAAATCAGCAGGAAACTCTTAGACTCATGTTTAACTTTTCATACCAAACACCTAAGAATGTCCCTACACTACCTACGATAGTCCGCTGCACATCTCCAGACTCTGTCTTGACTTGGAAGTCATTTCGGAAAAAACCCCATGGACCATTCCAGTCTAACCAATAGCGTTAGCACTGGTCATTAATTATGATTAACTATTTAGTTTTACTCACACTTGGTCCCAATAGGTTCGTCGTAGTATGCATTTGCTCTTGCTATAACCAATTAATTTTGTACACTAGCAGATTAAGCTCAAATGTGGTCACTTACGTTGTATAGTAGCCAGAACAAGCATCAGTACAATGAGCATAACGATAAATATCAATTTAATGCAGCCGAAAATGTACTCAAATTCTCCGAAGTACTATTAGATCAAATTAATTCTAGCTGTTGACGAAAAAAAAGATGCTGCCAGTCAAGAAGTTACTAACCTTCACAGGGAACATATTTATGATAATCACCAGTATCAGGAAGAGAGAAATCCAAACGACAGGGTCCACATCTTGACCAACAGTCCATTGTAAAAATGTCTTGCCATCATCGTAGTGAAATCTCACCGATTGCGAGACTGCAACAAGTTCATCGGCGGCGATAATAACGTATGCAAACCTTTTTTAAGTTAGATAGAGTCGATCCAATGTACTGAGAAATATCACTGCAACACTTACCAATACATCCATCCTATTGCAAATCCAACACCACGATCTAGGAAGCGCCTTGGAAATTCCATCACCGGGGCATTTACCGGCATCAGGGCTGTCATCTCGCCTAGACACGAGATGACCGAAGATATAACAGTTCCCATGAGAATGTAGCACATAACTGCGCCTCCGGGTCCAGCACGGGAGAGCGTTCTGCCACTTCCGAGAAAGAGTCCTAAACAATCAGCTTCTTGTCTTTTCCGTTACAGGTTAATAGAGAACAACCGTACCGTTTCCGATAGTTCTAGAAAAAGATGATTGTTAGTCTTTAAGTATAGAGCTACAACTGATGATACCTACCCTGAGAAAGCAATCATCTACCTCAGAAGTCAGCTAACAAACGCAAGGCCGCCATATATCAATTAACTTACATTGATCTGACGTTCATTCAACACTCTCCTAGGTACATGTGAGCGTGCAACATTCAAAGAACTTTTGATCAGTCCGATACATACCACACCTTCTCTCCTCGACGTTCTCTAGTCTCCTCCACCTGCTCGACCTCGTCCAAATCGATGATAGATGGCGTGCGTCCATGCTGCAAATCTGAATAATCAGTTGAGCGACTCATCTCACCACTTTCATATTCAATCGTAAACTGCGACACTGCTTGAGGCTTTTCGTGATCCATGGCCTAGGGGAAGTATTCCAGTTTGTGTTTCTCCACAAAATGGATGGAAGAAGGCTAGGGGATTATAGACATAGATATGTACGGCACAGTCTAGATGCACCAAGTCAATTATAGGAGCAGACCCTTGTTAGTATGGCACACAGACCAGCGCACATCGTGGTACCCCTACAGTAAGTCGCGGGGTAATTTCCCACCGCTTGACAAGTGATAGCTGCAGCAACAGTGCAAAGGAGGACAAACCGCCACTGTTTATGCAAATTTGCGCCATCACCTACATGCATTTTTCTTTTTCGAATTTTTGTTCGCAAAATTGCTTTGTATGAGCATCATCCAGAAAGAATATCTCAATCCCCTTTTCTTGTCTAACATGTATTTTCTCTGTTTTCTCGGCTCTGTGTAACGACGTCAGCTGCATTCAGCTCGTCTCCCGAAACTGGGATCGCTAGCCACAGATCATCTATTTGGCGGAAGCTCAAATGTTCCCGGTCGATCTTCAGCACCTTAAATTTGCGTTTTCAATCCTCTGAATGGGGATTGGCCCTTGAACATGATGCCGGGCTCGAGCTCGAGGCCAACCTCACCACTACCGTACTCTACAGTACCACCAACTCTTTAGTATTTAGTTCATGGTGAGTAGCAGGTAGTCGAAACAAGACGAGCAGGAATTCTAGCTAAATTCGAAATGGGGACAACCCGTTTCTGAAGGCGGAGAGGCGACCCTGGAGATGAGCATGGGTAGGTAGGTAGTTTGTTTTGTACTAGGTGGTATAAGTGGATTTGGAAGTACTGGGCAATAGAATAAGCATTTCTCAAATAGAGGTCTCTGGGCGACAGGGCATTGGGTACACTGGGGCTTTGAAGATATTAACCTACTCGGCTTCCACGATGGAAGATGCACCTTTCCATGAAAGAAAAAGTGCTGTATTACCAGGAACGCTTTGAAGTCAATCCAACGGTTCCTTGGAGAGCCGTGATTTCTCCTGTACAGTAACTAAGCATATAGCAATTAGCATAATTCAAGTGGGAGAGGGCTTTTACTTTGTCTCTCCCGCGTGCCCTAGGCGTTTTACACAACAGTTCAGTAGACTATCAGAGCACCCCATTTGTGGGAATTTAACCACACAGCTCGCAAGGGTCGTTGTCTCGACTATCGAGCTGCGGGCAGATCAAGGTCAGACACGGGAGGGGCACAGGGACACCCTGTTGGCGCTATCTCCCGATTCGAGGTTACACGCATAGGGTAACTTTGTCTGGTGGTTATTGCATGGCTACATAGCGTACTGTAGAGGATTCACACCTACACAAGACGAGAAAAGACAGACACAGCACCCTTTCCCTCCGGATTCTAAACGGTCTGACATTGCCACTTGCGGCTGAGCGCCACTTTCCCGATCAGCTTGTGCATGCTCTGTACATACGGTACTTGCGTAGTCCTGGACGGTAGTAACCATTGCAGTATTCCGTACAGCTTGTCAAGCTGGCTCTTCAATGGAAATTGGCAGCGGGGGCCAGGCACCTTGCACCTTGTCGTTATCGCTTGTCACTTGGGGCAGCCCAGGCTTTGCGACAAAGGCTCCGTCTCTCTTAGATCTTCAGCCCCGCGAATCAATTTCAATCATAAATCCTTTTTGAGCAACGAAACGCACTATAACAACGGGCAAAGGTTCGGGAGACGGCCCACGTGGCGGTCAACGTCAAGGTGAACCCCTCACAATGGCGGTGCCGGCCTCGTCGTCGCTGTTCATGAGCCTGGGAAACACCTGGAGACTGTTGTCGTTGCGTAGCGACGTCGACG
>Ga0247807_10002146_pt1 | contig 11019 bp, 9 predicted proteins | sample UWRJL074202C1_FD_179931 | JGI IMG/M metagenome (GOLD analysis project Ga0247807, IMG submission 179931) | Plant litter microbial communities from Arlington Agricultural Research Station in Wisconsin, United States - UWRJ-L074-202C-1 | ecosystem: Environmental > Terrestrial > Plant litter >...
GGATTTGGTACTTTGGCCAGCGTATGGATTGGGGTTTGGAGGTGTGATGCTGACGAGGGAGTTGTAGAGCGTAACAAGGGTCAGGATGCTGAGGAACACATTCGAAGTCTCGAAGGGGAGCGACGACATCTTGGGGAGATCCTTCTTCTGAGGAGGATAAGAAGAGACGCAAAATGCTCAAAGGATAGGAAAGCTGGTAATTGAGGACACGCACTTCTCTTGGAGAGTACTTGCTGTCGCTTTAACTCGACGCGGTTGCGGTACGTGAATTGGAACCCGACGTTCTACACAGGTACTATTCGCGCGCCACAAGCTTTAAGTTACGTATGGCTCGTGACTCCCCACGAGTGAGTTACTTGGGAATGAGCACTGGAGATCTCGATATCAGAACCCTCGAGCGGCGGTCACGTCAAACAGTGCTCATTCTGAAGAATCCTCAGAAGCTGTTTCATCAATACGTTTGATATACCCCTGCAGCATGTCGCTTCGTCCTCGGCTCGTTCCTCAAACCTCTCACAACCTCACTCACCTCAGTTGATTCTCCCAAGCAAGACCACAACCACCCATCACCCCATCTACTCCCCGCCTTATCCTCTCTGAACCGAACTTGCAAGATGTGGGAACCATATCTCGTCTTCATCGCCATCACGACCGTTCTCTTCATGTTCATCCTTGGCACCTCTGAATCCGGCGACTCGGGATTGCAGAACTTCGGCGACGACGGCGGCCAGGGAGAGAAGAGGAAGAAGACGCCATTAGAAGTGGCGGGTATCAAGCCGTTGCAGAGCTTCGAATGATAGTATGGGAGTAAACACCGGAAGGACCAGCAATCTGCGGGCAGATTACAGGAACTGGGGCATCCGCGAGGGACCTGGTAGGAGTTGAATACTCGCCGCTGGTTATACGTCACAAATCGACAGTGATACAACGGGTGGAAGAAAGAAGAATCACTATCGACTACAGCTTTACGAACTTTGTCCGCGACAGAATACTGAGATGAAGGAGCAATTGCTCGCTTGGACAAGCATGCATGCTCTTCTGCGGCACAATTACGCTAAAAACAAGGGTTCAGGCCTCGTGATCGGATCCGGAGAGGCTAAACCGCGGCAAGGGAAAGACTGGGTCTTTGCTAGGTGAAAGGGTTATTCGAGGATAGGAGGTGTATACTGTACTTAATCAGTACGGTACAGCCTATACGATGGCCGCCCAGGATGCAACACCATACGAAAGAGAAGAGGTACAGATAAGGACCTTGTATAGGGGTGAAAGAAACAGCTCTCTAATGGGTGGTTTTAGGCTTCCAATTTGGCTTCTTCCTGTGATTGTGCCACACTACCAAGATACGCTGGGTAGCATTGATATAGCCTCCTGAAAGCTTTCATTTTCCCTTCTCCATATATTAGCGGCATAGTTACATCAGAGATACCAAATAAAGAACAGATTACTCGGAAGATTGAACAAAGTATATTCCAAAGAAGCGTGTTTGCTAATATATATTATTGCTTTCTGTATGCTAACTAGGATGAGCGTAATTTTTCTTTGAGGTAACTTACTCGCTCTCCAATATATGATTGCTCTCGAATATAATGGTATCTTAGCCACTCTAGAGGCTCTTAATAATGCCATGCTAATATATATCTTCCCTTTGTTCGACCAGCTATGCATAATGAACCAGCCTGCTATCCATAAAGACCTCATATATGATAAGTTTGTTCCCCTGAGTAATGCTCGCAACGAAATATCCGTGAGACAAAGTAATGTTCTCTCAAAAGAGGCAAAGAGAATCTTTCCATAGATGCAAGATATGTTATCTTTCTAATATCGAAAAATGGTCCTCACTCCAATCTTTGTCTGTCTCAATCTTTATTCAGTTATCAACGGTCACACCACCATTATAAGCATACAACTTGTGGGATTCGGGTAACGAGCCTGCAGTAAGAGCGTACTCTCGGTCTTCCTGTGTAGGTAAAGTTTCTGGACGAATGTATCGGCACGTCAAAGCGAAGCGCAAAGCCCCATGTGGCTGTAGACAGTGCTACTCACATGTTAGTAACAATGTAAATTGAAGATCAAAAGTTCGCTCACCTCATAAAGCTTCTGAATTTTCGCACCATGCTGGACTAAAATGTCTCCATGCTCTTGTCGAATATTAAGCATCGAAAGCTTGGTTCTACCAGCATTGCGGGATGATGGACCAATTTCGGTATTCTTCTTGGGTCTGAATTGCATAGTTGACGCGCATCCAAGCGAGAGACTAGCAACTGTCGGACCTAACTCTTTCTCGCCATCATCATGGTACTATCAACGATTAGAACATGGTCAGCGAGCGAACACAAGGCGACTTACACCCATGTGAGCATTGCCAAAGTATCCAACAGACAAACACTCGTTAAATCCCTGATACTCTTCACCAAGTTCCAAGGATCGAACAGCCCAGTCCAACTGGGTTACTGCCTGGAGAATGACTTCTGGTGTTTCTGAAAATGGTTTGGAAATTTGACGAGCTACAAATTTGTAAGGTGCACCCTGTCCAATATCTGTCAACCAAATATGTACACAATGTAGAAGAATCAGGTCTTACCCAATTTGCTGCCCAATGTGCAGTTAACTTCTCGTTGGCATCTATATGGATTAGTTTTTGGTCACAACAAGGGAGTGGACATACTGACCTCCTTTGTTTGCGACTGGATTTCTCTTAGTCCCAGGTCTGCTATTTGCATTTCTTTAAATAAAGCATTTGCTCCGTCTGATCGCTCGTTGAGAGACATTGCGGGTCTGAAGTGGTAAATTTTGCCAATTGTCTCGCCTACCTCATTTGGGAGCTCATAGACAGTGATATTGAATTTTCCAATATCGATCTTATATGTTTTGATTAATTCATGGCAAAACATCTTGAATGGCTTTGCCCCTCTAAGGGATGCATTCTCAATGGGGATGGCATATTGCTTGACTCGGTGAATGAATTTGCATCCTTGCGTTTCGCATTCCCATCTGTCAAAAAAGATACGTCTGATGCAGGACTTACATTGAGGGCAGACAATACCGTACTTACACTCTTGCTCATATCCATATTGCCCAAGATGTGTACGGTCTTCGTCCATCAGAACAGGTGGAGATAAGGCAGGGAACTTGAAGTCAGATACTGATGGCTTCTTCCAAACCTGCCTCTTGTTCATAAACTCCTCGTTGTAGTCAAGGGTATCATCAGAGACATGAATCTCAACTCCATCTCCAGCAACGAAGAAAAATTTGAAATGCTGCTGACAGTCGCAGTCAAGACATGTCCAGCCTTGTCGGAAGATCTCTGGACTCGATTTTTGGCAGTGTGGACAAATCTGTGATTTGGGTATAACTGGCTTCAAGATAGCTGACAAGGGGGTGGGACCAGAGGTGACCGGAGCCCACCAAGACTTCCTTTCAATGTCAATCTTTTGTAGACGCACCATAAAAGTTGCATGACCGTTCAGTTTCTCGCACCAAACATCGGTGATGAAAAAAAACGCCAAAACGTTGAAACGATGAGGCATCTGAGAAGGGACGTTGGGGTTTTTGGATCCTGATGTATGGTCAACGTGGAGCTGATTCTCAACGAAAGAAGCTACTTACCAGCAATAACACCGATGGGAATGCCTGCCTCCATACTATTGATCAAAGCCTGTACAACACTGTCACCGCTTCTCTGATCTTTACCCTGATCGTACTCTCCATTCTTGCCTTTGATGCGACAACCACCGGCCCTGGTAATGAGAAGCTCTTCATTGAGCTTATCTCTACGCGCAAAACCACCGTCTACCAACATACCGTAAGCAATTTTGTCCTTACAGTAGACTCCTGCTTGGTAGTGATTGAACCATGCGTGAAGAGTTTCACATAATTGCTGTTTCTTCACTGCCCAAACTGGCGGTGCCCCAAAGGGAACCGGAAGGCTAAGAGAGTTGGTTTCGAGTAGTAATGGTACCTGACGGGAGGATACCAATTCGTGAGCTGTATCGTCAACTTTGTCGAAGGAAGCTGTGACCTTTGCTCGTTTGGTAGATTCCGTTGCCTTACTTGCCTTTGCAGCTCGTTTGGAAGGCATATCCACAGGCTTCGGGAATTGATAGAGCGGATGATCTATGCACGAAGTCAGTATGAGAGCAAAATATTGAGTCTCAACACATGACAGTGTATGACAGAGATTGGAATATACTGAAATTTGCGACGAGTGGTATGATTGATTTAGGGACCGAGGTATAAATGAGTCGACAAACACCTTCAAGTCCAAGAAGGATTCTTGAAATATGATTCGACTGATTTGACTGATTGGTAGTAGTGGTAGATGTGAAGAGTGGTAGTAGTGTAAATGTGGTGACAATAATATGTGAAAATGTGCAGATGTGCAGATTAAAAGACAAGAGGGCCGAGAATGTTTAAGTAGTTGAAGTTTGGACACGCCTGTCACCCGAAAGTGAATGGGCTATAGAACCGAGAGTGAATAAGATCAGGCTGGAGAAAAAGCGAAGGGGTCAAGAGTTTCGGGGAGTGAATTTGGTGTTGGAGTTCCTTCCAACTCCAAACTGTAACAATATGCCCAACATTCGCGAAATTGATGTACAATGCAAATTTTTCTAAAGATTTGACAGGTATGTGAGATATAGACAGGTACTTACTTAAATTTTGTGAGGTTTTGGGAGGTTAGGTCGTAAAGGTGTGATAGGTAAGCAACTGGAGTTCTGATAGATTTGCTGTGTGATGTTAGTAATTACCAAACCTGCAAGATTTGAAAAAATTTCCAAGACACCCAGAACGCTGGACTTACAATCGGGATGGTAGAAGGTGTAGGAAACTCCAGTGGTGTCAGATATATGTAGGTGGTTGTAAACAACTGTGTTACGTGATGTTATATGGATTGGGTGATTACACCAGTAACCAACGTGAAAATATACCAAGTAGATTATTTGCGCTAGACCTATATAAAGGGGAAAGAACAGTTTTTATACCATGAGTTTAAGATGTGAAAAAGGATCATTGTAGCAAAGGAATTGTTTTATATATAGTAAAGAATGTTGCCACCTAGTTAAGAATCACAAATCAAATGATTCAGAAACACATTAAAATGTGATGTGTTCGCTCGGGAAGTAGAGCAGTGATTGTGCACCAGAGAACTTTTTGTAGTGCAGTGGTTCAAGCCGAGGAGGAAGGAACGATGGACGTGGTCGCCCAAGTTCTGGATGAACCTCTAATCTTCTCAACACCACCACCTTACTGCCCACGATTATACTGAGTCAGGGGCAATAAAACATACTTTGAGGTTAAGGTATATGTAAGGATTGGCAGGTGTGTCAAAATGATGACTTCCAACAGCTTGGCGATAACTTTTGTTTCCAGTAGTAGGTATGATTAGAGACTCCATGATTATATCACTGAATTCAGAATCTGAGCTGGTCAAACCCCGACAGGCTAAACTCTAGAGGGGCTGCCTTCACATTTCCTGTCGAACAATAGGCTAAATTTAGCACATGATCTCTGATACCACAACTATAATATGAGATTCCTCATATAAAGCTAGACTCATGCAATAACAAAAACACACTTACTAAGGAAATTTCACCTGAAGTGAATCAACGGGGCAGACACAACCAGCTTAAACAACAATATCTGAATAATATAAAGTTACTAGCATTCATTCGGATGACAATAAGTGATATATTGATCAGGGGAGGCGTTATTCATGAGTTCCCCCCTCCATTCCCAAATACAAAATATAGCCTGGAGCAAAATATCAGAAGGCTTTGAGAATATGCTTTGGAACTTGTCCACTACTGCTGAAATGCAGACTTAGAGGACCATTTCAACTCCAAATTAAGGGAAGATACTAGGATGGAACTGATAGAGAAAGACTGGGAAGCTATATAGACACTGGAAAAGATTGTTCGTTTGCTATAATCTTTTTTGATAGAGGTCACCATATCACCAAATTACTTAGTATGACACTGTTGTTGTTTGTTCTAACAACAAGCAATATTCCAACATAGCCAGCCTTCCTTAAAGCCTCTTTTGATGTCATCTGTCGTTTGGAGATCGCAATGATTTTGCTTTTTCTCACGACTTGTGGAACCTGCCGATTGTTGATAAATTTGATTGGGTGAAGAAACCGGACGTTCCACAAATATCAAACAAGTTCTGAGCAACTAATCGCAACCCCTTCAAAATGTCAAACTTCTATCGAACGTTCTGAGTCCATCACCTGCACGCAAGGTTGACATCGCTGTCGTGATTTTCTTGTCAGTGTAGGTAGTGGCAGCTAGTGTTTGCCATTATCCGACCCCATTGGGGCCATTTCAATCTGCTTGTACTACGTTGCTGTATGCCCGAACAAATCATCACATGGACAACAGCTCAAGTAAAGCTGTCATATCATGAACTAAAGCTCAATAGCTTATGGATCGGGAATGACCTAGTGCGAGGAGGCTGCATACTCACGCTCCAGTGGTTCTCCTTCTAGTCTTATTAATTTCACGGCGACAACGATCTATTTGTGCACTGCTTGTGTAGAGGCGAGCACATCAAGCTATCGAGCCAGAGCCTCCCAAAACATTACAACCTCAGGAACCGTCTTCTGCCCGTCTACATTCACATATTGACGGACGAGGAGTGACCAATGGCCACCTGTAACTGTGAGCAAGGTGGTTCGGCAGCAAGCATTGAATCAATGTCAAAGATTGCATGGAAATAAGGACAATCTATCCAGCAACATCTCCTCTTTCTCAGCCACCAGTTCTTTCTTCTTTGTACTAAATATCTCCTATATCTCAAACCCCCTTACCACATAGAATTTCCTACCAATGTTTATGATTTCAAGTTGTGCCTACAATCCTTGTCCTTTGTTATGGGTAACTCTGACCCAAATCTTGTTTGTCAATTCCGCAAAGCATGATTCCGATGCGATGTGCATTTGTTGTAGTGATTGTTGCTGTCAACAGAAGTAAACCCTGAACATAGCCAGGTATCAAGTGATGCCGCGTCTAGATATAAGGGGGTAGACAGAGCCGTAGTAGCTGCAAGTCCACCGGCACTTCCGTAGGCATTGCGAGGTAACTAGACAACTCCGAGAGAAAGGGGCCGAAGCCCTGCGGAATGATGCTTTCTTGGCTAAAAATTTCCCTGCCTTCATAGCCTTGAGCTACAATATCAAAATGGTGGACCTGGGCGATGCTCGCTGGCTGTGGATGTTGTGTCCCGAAGCAAATGAGGAGGAGTGATCGAAATGGTGAACGCGAGTAATGTATGTCTACGCCCAGAAAATGGTAACATGACTCGCGGTGCCTCGGCGACTCGGTGTGATGTCAACCCACCTTCACCCCGCGCATTGGAATGAAAGTGCGGCAATGCGGCTTTACCCCAGTAGCTATCTGGGGTAAGTACCAAACCCGAATCTTTTTATTCATAAAGCTTCTACTACTTCTCGTACAATTACGAGAGCAAAGGCGAATAGCTACCACATCCTCCTTACAGCTCCAGCCAAATTTATCGTCAAATCATCTTCCAAGTTCGCAAGCAGGTGTTTATCTAGTAGGAACAACACCCAAGAAGAGAATCTGAGGTCAAAGCACTCCTATTGAGTTGAATTCACAACACAGATCTTTTCTCCTCTGGAAAGCCTCAATATGGTGTTCACTCCGCCTTCATGGGTGCCAAATTTCCCTGGTCAGTTCTTGTCGTCATTCTTACAGATATATATACAGCTAGAAATCTAACCAGTACAACTGTGCAGCCCCTCCTAGTGACGTCCCCATACATGAGTTCATGCTTTCCGATAATCACCGTGGAGTCTCAACATCCAAATCTCGAAATCCATTCACTTGCGGTCTCTCTGGCAAATCATACACCTATGCCGAAGTATCAGAGCGAGTCGAGTATCTTTCACGAGCACTCCACAAGGAACTGGGATTCTTCCCCAATGAGGGCACTGAGTGGGACAAGGTTATTGGAATATTTGCACTGAACACTGTATTAATCCCAAAGTGCAAACTTTATTCTTCTCTGAGGTTGATTGCTGATGATTATTTTACAGATCGACTCCATGACTTTAGCCTATGCGACATCCCGTCTCAATGGTATATCTTCCCCCGCAAATGCCGCGTATTCTGCTTCGGAGCTTGAATTTCAGATGAAAAATGCGGGTGCCAAGGCATTATTTACTGTAAGTGGTATAATTCCAGCTTGCTAATCAGATATGTCTAATTTGGGCGCAGTGTATTCCTCTGCTAGATGTTGCGTTAGAGGCCGCGAAGAAGGCAGGTATCCCGAACGAACGCGTTTATATCTTGGAAATGCCGAGTGAATTTACTGGAGACAAAAAAGCACCTTTCAAGACTATTGGCCAGTTGATCGAGGAGGGAAAGAAACTGCCAAAGGTGGACGCGCTGAAGTGGACGAAGAGTCAAGGTGCTACGCAAACAGCATATTTGTGCTATTCCAGTGGAACTTCTGGTCTACCAGTAAGGACTACCTTCCCGAGCTTCTAAAAATCTAAAATGAGTTGCAAGATGGCTAATTCATATGACTCACAGAAAGGCGTCAAGATCAGCCATCAAAATGTAATCTCAAATATTATCCAAATCGGGACTTTTGAAAAACCTACTAGAGCCCTAAGAAAGGAGCCAACTCAAGTTGCACTCGGTCTATTACCCCTAAGTCACATTTATGGCTTGGTAGTGATTGCTCAAGCAAGCACTTGGAGAGGTGATGAGGTCATAATCCTACCCAAATTCGAGCTCGAGCCTTATTTGAACTCAATCTCAAAATACAAGATCCAGACATTATATTTGGTAAGTTTCAATGTTGTAGACTCTGGTAGATGTAGCTTATTCAAGAAAGGTCCCTCCAATTATCATTCAGATGACCAAGAACCAACAAGCATGCTCCAAATACGATTTGAGCTCTGTGGAGTCTATCTTTACAGGCGCTGCACCATTAGGTGGTGAAACAGCAGAAGACTTACAAAAGATCTACCCATCCTGGAAGATTCGACAAGGATATGGTACGAAGTCATTGCAAGTTTTTGGAACCGTTTGCTAACGCCGCTTTAGGATTGACTGAAACATCCACGGTAGTATGTTCAAGTCCGGAAGACGATATCTGGTTCGGCTCCAGCGGATCTATCCTTCCGGGATTTACGTGCAAGATTGTGTCTCCCGAAGGTGTCGAGTTGACAGGATATGATGAGCCTGGAGAATTGGTTGTGCAGTCACCATCGGTTGTTCTAGGATACCTGAACAACGATAAGGCCAACGCTGAGACATTCATCGCCGATACGGATGGCAAAGGAAGATGGATGCGAACTGGTGATGAAGCTGTGGTCCGCGTAGCACCTTCTGGCAATGAGCATATATTTATCGTAGATCGAATAAAGGAGCTCATCAAGGTCAAGGTTAGTCGCCCTAAACTGTCACTTTGTAATATGACTAACATGCTACAGGGCCTTCAAGTAGCCCCTGCCGAGCTCGAGGCACATCTCCTCAAGCTACCATCTGTCGCTGATTGTTGCGTTATTCCCGTCCCAGATGATGCGGCTGGTGAAGTTGCCAAAGCCTTTGTTGTGAAATCCTCGTCAGTCAGCATTGAGGATAATGACCGAATCACCGCAAGAGCGATAGCCAAGCATGTTGAAGAGCACAAGGCTAGACATAAGTGGCTAAAAGGTGGTGTAGAATTTATTGATGTGATTCCCAAGAGTCCCAGCGGCAAGATTTTGAGGAGACTTTTAAGAGACAAAGAGAAGGAAGCTCGAAGAGCCAAGGGCGCGAAATTATAAAGCGGATATCTTTGCAGATTATATCATTCAAGCACATAGCTAAGGCGCTGTCTTTTAAATACACCTAGTTTTCATCCTTCAAACCTTTGTGAATTTTTCTCATTCAGGAACTATTTGACTTGGACACTCGAAACTTCAGGTAGATAGATAATATACTCACCACTTACCAAACCGGAACGGGCCAGGCTCGGAAACTGGATGCGGCCCGGAGTCCGATGATGGAATGGCACAGCGGGGTATTATTTTTTTTGTTGCTCTTGGCATAATTTGTCAGAGACTCCGCCACTACTAAAAAAGTTTAGACATCAACATCGATTTCAAAGCAAGGGAGTCCAGCTCGGAATTTAAACCCCTCCAAGAACTTTGCTTCCACTTCACCAGTCACTCAAATTCTCACACCTCTATACTCCCACCTAAATCCTGCAACAGAGACTCGCAATGTCGTCCGCCCACAACCCCACCAACGAGCAGGATCCCGAAGATGAAGAAGAGGATGTGATGCTAGATCCCAATGAGGCCGCTGAGGAAATCATGGACGACGGCGATGCAGCCATGGATAGCGGAGCCGAAGATGAAGGCGAAGACGAGATAATGCAAGAGATCCTCATCCAAAACGATTCCTCCGCACACTTCGATCTTCACAAAGACAGCATATATTGCATAGCTCAACACCCTTTATACCCAAACATTGTGGCTACGGGAGGGAGTGACGGGGATGGAGATGACGCTCCGGGTGTGGGATATGTGTTTGATGCTACACCAGAACCGTCGCCGGTCTTGCCTAGGAGTTACCAGAGCGCCCCAGAGGAACAAGTTGAGAGGAAGGGATTGGAGAAACTGTTCACGTTGGAAGGCCACACCGACTCGATAAACGCCTTGACTTTCACGCTGCCTAAGGGCGAATTTCTGTTAAGTGGTGGTTTGGATGGGAAATTGAGAGCCTATACCGCGAAATCCAAGGACTGGAAATTTATAGCAGAGGCACAAGAGGTGGAGGAGATAAACTGGCTGTCCCCTTGTCCGAACCCAACGTTTCCGAACACGGTGGCTTTGGGAGCCAATGATGGCTCCGTATGGGTCTATACAGTAGACCCGAACTCCGATGCGCCGTTGCAGATAGTTCAGTCGTATTTCTTACACACCGAGAGTTGTACGGCTGGATCGTGGTCTGCAGATGGAAAATTATTGGCTACAGTTAGCGAAGATGGGAGCTTATACGTGTG
>Ga0247807_10002147_pt1 | contig 11018 bp, 22 predicted proteins | sample UWRJL074202C1_FD_179931 | JGI IMG/M metagenome (GOLD analysis project Ga0247807, IMG submission 179931) | Plant litter microbial communities from Arlington Agricultural Research Station in Wisconsin, United States - UWRJ-L074-202C-1 | ecosystem: Environmental > Terrestrial > Plant litter >...
TATCATGCGATCCATGATTGTTTGGGCGGTACTGTCTAGGATAGACTACAGGTCGATTTCTTTCGTGCCAGTTTGCGATATAAGCCATCCCGAAACGGTGTGTGGTTGCATCGAATTTCGTTTTATCGGTCATTGAGTTTGTCCTTTGCGCATTTGGCGGCTAATCTTTTATTCATGAAATTAAGAACCTGTTGATGCAATCCCTCGAACAGGATTTTTCCTGAATAATCCTTTGCTTGCCAAACATTCCTTTCCTTATCGAAATCAATGAAATCATCATAATGCCAATCTTTTATCATCATTCCACCTCCCGCGCTGGCAAGTAGGGCTGTAACAGGGCTATCAAGTTCTTAGCGATTTGCTCCATATCTTCTTGATCAATAACCTCTCTTGTATCCTTATCAATGGATTGACCGTATGCAATCGTTTCCAATGATCCATACACCTGTTGCAGCACGTCTGCTGGCACTTCGACTAAATTATCTGGCATATCTATTCTCCTGATTGATAGATTTTAAAAATCTTTGATAAACATCAGCGGCTTCATCTTCTGTATCATAGTAACCCAAATGAACTTTAATGTTGTTATAGCTGCATCGGGAAATCCATTTACCTATTTTCTTGTGAAAATGCGCGCCTGTTCGTGTCTTTTTATAGCCAATGCCATGGGTGACATTCTCTCGCACTGTTACATATTCAAGATTAGAAAGGGCATTATTAGATTTGTATCCATCCATATGATTGACGATATATCCATCTTTCAATCCTAAAAACGCATGTACAACAACCTTGTGAACTTTAAGGCATTTCTTCCTATTATCCTTAGAGGCAAGGAATTTCATATATCCAGAACCATCATTGGATTGAGATATAGGCTTTCCTTGCAGTAAATGACGCCTGCCGTTTTTATCAAACATAATTCTTTCAACAGACCTTATATTGCCAAGATCAGATACCTCATAAAGTCCTTCATATCCTACAACGGATTTCCATTGTTCAATCACTTTTGACATCCTTCACCTCCGGCATCCCATCTGCACCCCCGGTCTGGCGCTGATCGCTGGATGGTTGTGATGCACATAGATCATGCTTTGGAATTAAATCATCATGAGGGATAAGATCCCCCATTGGCAACTTATCATCATCACCCACACCCTGCGCCGTTGCCGGGCTTTGCGGTTTATTAATATGATCTATCACATTGATATTCCCCGTGTGGATTAAGTCGAAAATTTTGATAGCCCGGTTCAATACCTCCCATTCCGGTATATCCAGTTCATTCGACATGCGTTTAGCCACATATTTTGTCTCGCTCTGCGCCGTTTCTGCACTTTGTGATTGTCTTTGATCATCTAAGTACAGGCCAAGGTATAGTTTTTCCAACGCGGTAAGGTCAACCATCACACATCTCCTGTTGGTTTCGGCGCGGCTGCGATCATGGCGCGGTAGGATTCCTCGGGATTAAACCAGACGTTTCCACATTCATCTGAATTAACACCTTCCTCTAATCCCACAATCATCTCCTCTGTCGGCTCTTTGGGCACCAGCACCCAAGCGTCCGGCACTTGATCAACTACTGGTTTAGTATCATTGAACCCATAGACAAGGACTTCACAACCCAATGGCAGCGGCGGGGCAGAAGTGTTCTGTTGAGCGAGAAATTTTACAATCTCTCGATGAATTGGAGAATGCACTTGAATACTATCAACCTCTAACAAAAGCTGGTTGATTTCTATAAGCCAGTCAATAGCGTTGCGCGGCGTAGTCATGTCGTCTCCTTTTCGGTATAACAAATACAACAATCAAATTCTTGGCATGTTTCATCTATCGGCAAATCATCCCATTCAGGACACCAATGTCCCTTTGCACCTGTGAGAAGTCGTCCCCAATAACGTTGACAATCATCAATCCAGTCTTGAGAACTGGCGTTGATCATTTTGAATTATCCTTATGTTTCTCAATAGTTACGTACACCTCTTTAACTTTACACTCTTCAAGGCCACAAGTATCTTTCAAAGCAGCTTTTCTGGTTGAAAAAACTAAAGGACAACCATCTCTGTCTTGAATTTTATTACCATGATAAACACCGTACATTTTCTTCTTTTTCATTAGTATAAATCCTCCGAATAAAGAACTGCATTTGAACGATAATCATCAATGAATTGACCTGAGATAATCGCTGCCTTGTAAGCTTCTTCACGTGTCATATAATCACCATATTGGTCAACGAAACCTTGATCAGCATCAGCCCAATCACCCTGTTGATGACTCTCATGGATTTGACCATGCATGATCATATCGAAATGACGAACACCACAGATAATCTGACCGGTACGAACGTTTCGACAAGCTGCACAGACAACATGAATACGTTCTTTAATAGTTTTCCATCGTTTACCATGTGGAAAGGGTTCAACAGATTTAGTCATCTTTCTGTCTCCAAATAATTTTCTTGCTGAACTCTTCAAAGTATTCGTCCAATTTACACAAACCTTCAACAAAGAGAACAATCGGCCATAAAACTCCGATGAGAATTGAAACCATCACGTCACCAACTGTAATATATCTTCGCGTTACAGCGCGATAGATTAAAGCTCCAGCATATCCGACAAGCCAGTAAATATAAATGATAAGCATTGTGTATTCCTTTCTAAAAGAAGTGAAATTCTGTTTCAAAACCGTCCAAGATTTTATCAATATAAAATTCAACGGCTTCAGAAAAACTATAGAAAGGTACAGCTCCGCTTGAGCCATAGGTTTTATACCTAATCTGATAACCCTTCATTTTAAACATGGTGTCTCCTCAATGTAATGGATAGTTAATGGCCTCAATCGTATGATCCCAGCACATCCGGCAATCGCCGCACTGGTTACCGTTCGAGTAGGCCGGGCAATTCGCCGGGGCGTCTGTCACACCGACAGTCGAGAAGTTACATCCTTGCGGTTTCTTCTTGAACGTCTGACCAACCATCGGGTGGGATACCCTAACAGTCAGGTTCGGGGCGAAGACATTACCTTCAGCAAGAAACGCGGTGACATAACGGGCTTCCTTGGTGGGCAACCACATATCTAAATCGGGACAGCGCAGGGCGATCCGGTTGATGGTCTTGAGCATCTCGACCGATTGAAGATCACCGCTGTCGAAAAATCGAAACCGGTTCTCCTTGCGCTCGACACCGTTCATTATGTATTTCTTTCTGGTACCGCCATAAACGCCCTCCAGAGCCTTCACGAAGGCGTCTTCAAATTGTGGGTGCTTGGCCGCTTCCATTCGTCTATTCATCGCCTCCTGCACGTTTCCGTAGCGATACGCCCCGCGCAGGGCATAGCACTTGTTACAGACCGAGCCGGGTATCTTTGCCAGCTCTGAGCCAGTCTGACATGCCAGCGCATTCAGCGACCAACTCCAACCCGGCATCTTAGAAGTTTGACTAAACCCGCCTATGATTTGAGAGGCTTCAATGTAACTCATGGTCATAATACTAATCCTCTTTCGTTAAAACCTCAACGAAAGATTGAGGCATCGAACAATTTGTCAGTTCAAGAAAACGTTTCCCGAACAGCGGAGCAATATCTTCGGCTGTATAACCGGCCAGCCCGGTGCCAATCGGCGTGATCAGGAAGTGGTTACCGTTCATGATCTGAGCAACGGCATACAGGTAATCAATATGTGGTGCGATTTGATCAAGCGGGAGGGTCTGAATATTCTCATCCTTGGTCGGGATCGCAAAGGTCTGACCGGATAATCCACCACCCTGTCCTTCAGTCGCGCCGAAATCCAAGGCTGTGAGCGCAGCTCCGGCGGCATGCGCCCCGCGATGATTACTTCCAAAGACGAAAATCTCGTCGGGTTGCAGGGTCGTGATCATCGGTGCTGTAAATCGATACGTCATTTTAAACGTTCTCTCTTTCGATAAAGGTGAGCCAGAAACACTTGCACACTGGGTTTGTGACTGGTCTGGGCAAGGAATTCTCCATCGAGAATATCCGCGTCCAGTTCTTGCAACGTGCAAGGTGGTGACAGGCTTTTGGGTTTAAGACTTAACAGATAGGCATCGATCATCTGCTGCGTGACCACAGGTTTGACAGGTGCTTTCACAACCGGACGGGGTTGCTCAAACATAAACTCTTTAAGATCATCCATACGGACTTGCCCGTTATAAGACCATTTGCCAGTGGTTGGCCACCAATCCAGCCTTAGTCCCATGTGATCACGCCGCCAATGATACGGTGTAAATTTCGTCCAGCCGTCTAATTGTTCGAGATACTTTTTCGATTTATCAAACGACTTCGGGAAATCACCGAACCATTCTAGTGAATTATCATTTCTTCTTTTTCTTGCCATTTGGTGTGGCCCAATCGATACGGGTTTTAAATGTCGTCTCGTCGCGGAATTTGATCGCAGCAAAACGGTCATTGACCGGGAAGCCACCCTTCCAACCTTTGGTATAAGTCAGATACTCGACGACTTTTTCGTTTGTGTTGTAAACATCCATGATAGCTCCTGTAAATTTAAATTAAATCTCCGGGAAGGTTGAAAGGAATAAAGCCCTTCCCGGAGACACTACCCTTGCGGGTATTCTTTAGTAACTACCGTTACAGAAATCGCAGTCATCATAGCCGCAGTCATCATCTTCGACACCAGAGATACACTGATTAGTCTGTTCTTCCGGTTTGATACGTACCATAGAGCCTTGCATCTTCACGTAGTCATCCACAGGAATTTCCTTCAGCACCTCGTATTTACAACAGCGCATCTTAGCATTGTTGTAATCCTTCGGTACTGAAACGACATCCTCCGGGGCGACGGCGACCAGCATCAAGCGTGGGCCGAACGCTGTGTAACCATGGGTGCAAACGTGGAACCCTGAAGAGCAAAGATTTTCACGGTTGTCATCCACTTTGCCGCGTGGCATCTCAAGGATTTTACCAACAGAGTTATCAAACTTGCCTGAGTGAACATCGTGATAATTATCACGCACCCATTTATACGCAAGGAAACGACCGTCTTCGGTGATCGGCATGTCGCCGTTTTCCAAGAACAGATATAGTTCCTTACGCGATTGATAGCTTGGGTTACGCATCAGGCTTTGCAGGAACTTCTCCATATAAGAGAAATCAATCCCTGCAGCGTACAATTCGATGACACGCTGGGCGATCACATCATCGACACGCTCGTCACCGAGAAAGACTTCGCCGCCGCGCACAGTCAAAGCACCGGAGCTATATGTCTCAATCAGTTTGGATTTGTCGATGATGATTTCAATTCCCGCTATATCATTCATAGCAAGAGCCGTCAGTAATGCTTCAGCCAGTTTGTGTTCACGTGATATTGTGAAAGGTGTCGATCTGTGTGGCAGATAAACGGTGATCGTATTGTTGGTGATGATTTTAGCAAGTGTCATGTCTTAACCTTTCTGATTGGTCATGTAGTCGTTCGTTAGTTTAGGACTGGCGTCTGCCAGTTGAACATAGTGTAAAAGTTCTGAGCTGGTGATCATGTAAGCGCGGCTGTGCAGCATCTTATCAAGCATCGGGTAACGGCTCAAGACTTCTTTTACAAAATTATCTGAATAATTTTCGCCTTGTGTTAAATCAAGGGTTGAAACATCCAGATAGCTTCCGTTTGATAACGCTCCTGCAGCTTCAAAGAAACCGTTAACAAACTGTTTAACGATCCAATACTTTTCAGATTTAACATTATTCAGGAAATCAACCCCGTCGATAATGTCATCCATTAAAGTATCAAGACGCTTACGCAGTTTACGCATTGTTGAACCGGGAGATAATTGTTGTAGTTCCTTATCCTCCATTTTCACAATGTGACGCATTACCTCTTCGTCTTTATGGATCAGATTACGCATCTCAAACATCCGCAGCATAAGCTTCTTATTCGCTAAGATTTTCTTCACGGAGTTGAGTGTGTGATCGAACGCATTAATCCAAAGAGGATTGTCCAGCACCAGTTTCTTATACGTAGAGTTGACACCGAACAATGTTCGTTCAACGCCTTGCCCATCTACCGGATTACGTTCCGTAAACAGACCAGCTTCTTTCATCGCAGCCATCGCTTTGATTGTGTGACCTTTATTATCACAATCTGACCATGCTGCGGCTGTAGCTTCTTTACCCGGTTTAACAGGAGTCCGTGACCACATCATGATATAATATCCACCTTCACGAACATCTTTCGTCACGTCATGTGACCAGAATGTTCCTGATGAGTGTGGTTTGATACGATAAAGTGTTTTCACAATAGGTGCCGTTATTGGCGTATCACGTTTTACACGCTCAATCTTTGGCAGTTCTCTCAATTGAGACGACAGTTTAACCTGATCATCAGGTGGATTACCCAATTGATCAAGAATATCCTGACGACGCTCTGCTGGAACATCAAACACAATGACACGATGTGTAGCATTTTGATAATTGTGCTTGATAAAGCTATTGATCGAGCGAGGTTTCGTATCCATGAAAACGAATTGGGTATCCTCTTCAACGAAGATACGCTCTTCCTCAATCGTACCAGACACACGTGGATTTTCTTTTCCTAATTCAGATTGTGAGTAGTTATAGATCAATCCAAAGTCTTCACGCTTCTCAACGTTATAAGGTGTTCCGTCATGATAAGTTGACGTCATTGGCTGACCCTGCTCATCTAGTTTCGGCACCATATCGAACGTTATGATTGGAAAGTAACTGTTCTTGACGTTCAAACCGTTCCAGAACAAACGATCCTTGATGAAGTTTGCAAATGTTGAACCGTACTCATTACCGCCGATGTAACTAGCATGTAACATTTTTGCTTCCCACAATGTCTTTGCAGCTGCAAATTCCTTTTGGAAATGTTCTGGTACATGCTGCAACACTTTCGTAACAGCTTCAATAATATTCTTCTGTGTCCGTTTATCGTAGTTAAGTTGTTCACGAGACGCTGTGATATTCACATCACCCATCGGGAACAGGATATCTACTGGGCATTGTTCAATGAAACGCTTAACATCCTCGGGACAGTTTTCCAAAGATGAACTGTTGATCGGATAAGCAACAGGTCCCTGAATAGCATAACATTTACGATTAGGTGTATATTTATTCGAAGACTCACGCAAGCGGTAATTTGGTCCGGTTAAACCGTACTCTAATGGTTCGATCACGACCGATGTGTTACCTGTAATGATCGGTGTGGTTGCAAAACGTGCAAACACAGTTTTAACGCGTTCAGCAAATGTTGAGAAGTCGCTCTGTTTGACAGACATCGAAATCTCAACACCATTACATTCATCGGTTGGTTCTTTCTTGATCAACGTAATATTTGGTGCGCCGTCTTCTTCGACATAAGCCGAATAAAACGATACAACACCATTGAAACGTGACGTGATAGAAAATTGATCGGTGTAAGCAAAAGCAGATTTAGAACCCAAACCCATAGCACCGACAAAATCATTACTATCTGCCTTGGTAGATTTAAAATAAGTGGTATACAAATCCATGATACTATCATGGGACATGCCTAAACCAAAATCCTTGATCGCAAACCATGGCTCAAATTGATTTGGCAAGTGAACTTCAAACGGTACGTCGGCTTTTCCAGCGGCGATATGACTGTCAAGCGCGTTGCAGCCATATTCACGGACAACAGCCAAAGGTCTATCGGAATAAATATTACTGGATAAAATCTCAAACGCACGAGCATTTTGCTGAATAGCAAACTGACGCGGCGCATGGTCAAAGCCACTTGTTTCGACCTGTTTTTTCTCTGTAGAAATTTTCATCGGTAATCCTTTCAAAGATGTGATGATTATTGGTTAACGTACTCCCAGCAACCGATCTGGCTTTCATAAAGCCAGCGGTCATATTGTGTTTCTTCGATACACATGCGGAATTTCAATTTGTAACAGTAGTCTTCGTTGATCTGGATGTGTTTCTTACATTCCAAAATGAACTCGTGCTTCTCAGTCATTTGAACGCATGTCCAAACCATCAAGGCGACCAATATCATTTGAATGAGGAAACGGATCAGGATCATTGATCGACCCTATTACGCTGCCGTGTCGGGATCGGATTGAGATAACTCTTCATTACTTTCCTCATTGGCATTTACTCCTTTATATTGACGAATTTCTGCGATTAATTCTGCCGATTGCAAAATACAATCAGCGCAGATCGCCGCGAGATGACTTGGTGCGGCGATCATGATGTCGATTTTGTTAGATGATAAACTGCAAAACGTGCAGATTGAAATAATTCGTTTTTCAAGAGCGTCCATTACCTGATCCGTGTCGGAAGTTGATGAGTGGTTCCAGAGTATCTTTAACTTCCTGCCATGTCCACAATTTCATATCACCCAATGGCCGGTTATCAATCCCAACATCGAGCGCACGGCCTTGTGGCATACGATCCTTCTGGCCGTGGATATGACCATACAGGTGGAAACTGCCATGGTTGATCATCTCCCAATCATTGATGGGATAGTGGAACATAATAACCCACTGCTCGTCGATTTTGATCTTCTTATACTGTGACACCGACGCGAAGCGGTTGGTACTCAGCATAAACTCTTCACGATCATGATTACCGAGGATCAAATGGATCGTACCGTTCAATCGGTTCAACAATTCACGGGTCTTGGTCGATGATCCGAAACTGATATCGCCAAGGCAATATACAGTCGTCTCTTTATCCGGCACTTGCTCGTTCCAGTTCTTGATCAGTATCTCTGTCATTTCATCTGCGTCTTTACCGTGCCGGGTCACCTTGGAAAAATTCAAGATGTTCTTGTGATAGGCGTGAAGGTCAGATGTAAACAGCGGATAATTCATTGTGGGTCCTGTGCGTTGGGAGATGTTTCCCGGAAAAAATTTTCGATAAAAGCCAAACGGTCTTGTTCTTTGAGTGTAATGAACGTTTCCTTATTTGCCAAGATCATATCGATCAAAGGATAAAACTCTTCGTCGATATTCATCTTGAAATTTGACGGGTCATTACAGAAATCCGTAAATTTCTTTTGACCGATCCGGGCAAGAAACTTCTTGATCAGATAATGCGGCGATTTAAGTTTGATGATCAAACCTGTTTGCTTGTCACGGACAACATAACCTTCATGTGTGGCTTCCTTGGCACGTTGCACAATCTCTGAAAACCGCACATCAAACCAGAGCGGGCGTTTCGCGTCGATCATATTTACGGCAACCGCGTCTAATACCATCTGGTCTGTCAATTCCTGAGCGTTCCATTTTACTTCACGTGCGCCGATCAAATAAGCTCCCGGCGTCTCATGGATAATATGGGGATCATCAGGGTGACAAATTTCAAACAACCACGTATGGCTCGGGTTTTTCTTTACTTCATCAAGAATATGATCAGTAAGATACTCACGCGCCATATCCGCAAATGGGCTGTCAAGTGAACCTGTGGTTGAAATTAACACTTCATCCAGTTTAGGATAATAAGTTGCAGCACCCATGAAACCGTTGATCTTGCGGATCGCTGTGCATTCATTGTCACGCGGGATGTCTTCACCACGTTCCATACGATTATAAATTTTACGAAACGGCATCACAACCGGGTTGTAATCTGCGTCAACAATCGTGCCACGAGCATTTTCGAGGAACACATTCCACAACCCATCGTAGAAAACACGATTGTGATATTTTAAAACGAACAGGCCGGGATAGCGTTTGCTCTCCCGGCGGGTGATGAGTTTGGGATTTGTTTCTACAAACTCCTTCATAGTCTCGTTTGATAACGGCATCTTGCCCTCCTGCGACATTTAATTATTTTTGATTTGTGTAAAATGTTGGGTAATATTATTCTCATATGAGAATTTTATACGTGAGACTATTTCAGCCATAGGATATTTATCCAATGGTGTCTATAGTAAAACTCATAGGAGCATAGCTTATGTTCCGTCTTCCCCGAGCAGCTCGTGATAAAAAGGTCCAATTGGTAGGTTGGACCTTTTTATTATTTATGGGTCTTGATATTTAATTTCAAGAATGGGAAATCCACTTTCGCCAATTCTTCGATCTGCTCATTCGTAAACGCACGATAACGCATCTGTTCCACTTTCTCTAACGGGCAACCATGCACGTTCTGATACTCTCCCAGACAATGAATGATATCGACTTCAAACATCGACAGACGTGTCGCCAATTCCAGATAGGGTTTGACTTCCCAGTATTTCGTGAAGGTGTTTGAGACGATTGCCTGACCACCATGAAAAAGATGTTTAGCAACGGCGGCACGGCAGAGCATATGGGCGTCAGGCACAAACCCGGCGTCATACCGGTAATCACCATAAGGCTCCTCAAAGAAGTCATCGGCCTCAAAACAACCAATGGTACCGTCGAATTTGACCTGATCCCAAATAGCGGCGGCAAGGGTGGACTTGCCCGACCCCGGTGCGCCACGAATAATGGTTAATTTACGCATTTTGCTCCTCCGAACGGAATTGTTGCAGCGTCACGCCGCTGAGATAGGCGTCCACATACCAGCTGAAGGTCACTGGGATGATCAATTGCTTCTCAGGGTTGTGATGTATGTTGAAACCACGGAGGGCCATCACGCGTGTCCCTAGGGACAGGAGACGGGATCGCACACCGTTGTCATTCAACCACTGGCTGAAACCGGCGGCGTCTTCAACCGAAAGCCGATAATCGGCGAGCGAGATCAATTTCTGTTCCATTTATTAACCTTTCAAGTTAAATCGTCGTTAATCGAATATCTGATAGATAAAGGCCGAGATCACTCCCGGCCTTTACTCTGTCTTATACCCAGTTCATGTACCCTCGGGGCGTATAAGTTCCCGTCCTCGGATCGCATGCTATCAGATATTCGATTAACGGCGTGTGTTACGCGCGTTTTCGGCTTCTTCAGCTTGTGACAGGGCGATTGTTTGATCAAACATTTCGCCTTGTGCTGCTGGCTGTGGCTCATCAAGTTCGGTGCCGTCTTCGATCTGCAGGATTTGGCTACGGATCGCGTTCAAATGCGCCAACACGACATCGAGGTGGTTGTTC